>ERZ808278.1156-NODE-1156-length-12153-cov-5.954703_pt1 | contig 12153 bp, 14 predicted proteins | sample MGYA00521239_ERZ808278 | MGnify/ENA primary metagenome ERZ808278 (study PRJEB31516, sample SAMN03275600) | gut metagenome | biome: mammalia-associated habitat; material: feces | host: Papio cynocephalus | place: Kenya | collected 2012-07-17 ... | reverse complement strand
CGTAGAGGCTTGTTTACTTCCGTTTTGGACAGGGGTTCGACTCCCCTCGTCTCCAGATTTTTCAATTTTTCTCTTTTTATGATGATGTCATAAGGCGGAAATGCTTCAAGGACAACAGTTCCGTCTTTTATAAAAAAGTTCTGACATAATAATTTTAAAAGTTGACGTTTCTTTTGAATGTCAGCGTTCAAATACAATGATTTTGCGTTTTTGCAGAGTTCTAACAGGTCGGACACGTTATCCATGAAAGTTCTGCTGAACGTAGTCGTTTTTTCATATTTGATAAGAGTTGAATCAAGTTCAGATTGCCACAAGTTTTTCTTTTCTGAATAAAATTCTTGAGAAATTATTCCGTCTATTTTATCAATATACAAATTATTCAATCGACTTCTTAAAGTTTTTATTTTCTTTTCAAGAGCTTCAGCAGATTCGTCTGTATATTCTTTTTGAAGTTTCAACATTTCAACAAAAGCTGTTTTTGTAAATTCAATTTCTTCGTCTGATAGTTTCAAATGGTCGAGAAGTTCAAGAACAGCTGTTTCAATTTTTTCTTCTCTAATCCAATATTTTTTGCAAGTTCCACCTTTACGACCTGTACAATGATAATAAACATATTTATTTTTCTTGATTTCGCCTGTAATTGAACAACCACAAGACAAACACTTGAAAAGACCTAAAAACAAAAAGTCATTGATTTGAGGTCTTGCGATGAATTGAGCGTTCAAAATGTTTTGAACAGCATTGAACAATTCAGGAGAAATAATCGGCTCATGTGCTGCGTTTTCGTATCTTTTGCCGTTATATTCAAAAGTTCCGATATAAAAAGGATTGTGCAAAATTAATTCAACAATTCTTTTTGTGCAATTTCTTCCTTTTGGAAGAAAACCTTCCGAAGTCAACTGTTTTGCAATTTTAGAATATGACATCAAGCCTGTTGCATAAAGTTCATAAGCTCTTTTTATAAAAGGGGCGGTCTCTGAATCAGGAACAATGATTCTGCGTCCGTCCTTTTTTGTAATGTTCAAATATCCGATAGGAGCTTTTGTCGGACAAAATCCCTGTTCAGCTTTTTCTTTCAAACCTTTTTTGATTTCTTCTGACAAATTATCAATGTAATTCTTTGCCATTAAGACACGAATCCCATGCATGAATTTATCTTGACTTGATGATTTTTCTGAAAGAACATCTCCGTTTTTGCAAAAATGAACTTCAAGTCCTTCGATTTCATCAAGAAGAACGTAATCTTTCAAGTTTCTGTATAGTCTGTCAGTCTTTTCGACAAGAATTGCATTGACAGACTTATTTTTTTTGAGAAATTGGACCATTTCTTTGAATTGTTTTCTTCCAGCTCTTTTTGCAGTTTCTGCTTCAACAAATTCGGCAACAATTTTGATGTCTCTTTTTGCTGCATATTCTCTTATAAGTTTTTGTTGTGCTGGTATAGAAAAGCCTTCTCGCTCTTGACGGTCAGAAGAAACTCTCGCATATAAAACAGCTTTTTTTGCTTGAAATTTATTGTCCATTGTCTAAACTCGCCCATATTAACGCAGCCACCCAGCCGACATAACTGAAACCTAAAAAGATATTTAACAAAAGAATTTGTTTTTTGAATTTATGATTCTTTTTATATGCAATAAAACAAGGCACAAAATAAACAGGAATCAAAACCAATGCTAAAACCAAAAAAGTAAAGCCTTCAGCAATTAAAAAATATAAAATCATTAAAAGAATTACAACTCCAAAAACAACAGGAATGGCATTTTGTGCAAATTTTTCAAGTTTCATTTTTACTCCTTTTAGTCTATAAACTCAATATTTAATTTCTTACAAAGAAAATCAAAAACAATTCGCTGAAGATTAAAATTTAAAATAGGGAAATAATATTCACTAAATTTTTTAGAATATTTGAAAATTTTCTCAATTAGTTGTTCTTTTGTTTCTTCATAATCAATAGATTTTTCAAATACATACAAAATTGATTCTAATTCAAGATTAGTAAACTCTTTAAAATCTTCCTTTTGTATCGCTTTATATATCAAACCACAATCTTCTAATTCAACAATTTTTGAATTTTCGTCAAAATTGATAGGATAATTCTTGAATTTATGACACAATAAGTCAAACAAATATCGTTGCGTTTCTTTTGACAATAACCCTATTCTTGCAAACAATTCACGCTTATTGTATTTTTTCATTTTTACTCCTTATGGGTTTCATTTTCTATCTGTCCGACTGTTTTCAAGCTGCGAAAATCATCATTCTTAATATGTTTCAATTCGTGCATGAATGTTTTCTTCATGCTCTCAATGCTGAACCGACAATTCAAAACAATCGTGTAAAAGTCTTCAGCTGCGTTGTAGCAAGTGAAGCCTTTTACAGAATACGGCATATTTTCAAATACAGTTTGATAATTTTCGGACATAGTGCTATTTTCTCGATATTCAAAAATTAAGATTTTGCCTTTTTGAGACGATTCATGATTTCAACAACTGCGTTGATGTCTTCTGTCGTCAAATCACGACTTGCGTCAAGAAGCATTCTTTTTTCAGGATTGTCTCTTAATTCTTCAGCAAGTGCTGCAACTCGTCTGTCTGAATAATATTCTTGTTCTTCATGCACGAACAAAAAATCATCAACAATGCAATCAAGCACTTTTGCTATTCCCTGAAGTGTATCAAGTGTCGGATTGTCGTTCAAGCCTGAAAACACCTTTGAAACAGCACTTTCTGAAAGTCCAGCTTTGTCTGCAATTTGTTTAATTGTCATACATTTTGCAGCTTTGGCAAGATTTAATTTTTCTACATCAATATTTTTTGACATTTTCTCTCCGATTGTTACCAATTCTTAACATATTATAAAACATAAAAACGACCATTTAATCAACTTAATGACTGATTTATTACAAAATATGAATAAAAAAGTTATTAAAATGACAAATTTTTATTGACAACAGTTTTTTAATCAATTAAGATGTTGATGTTATTAAAATCACTTTTTAGAAAATAGTTGTCATTATAATAATGAAAAGGAGTAACGCAAATATGGCTATCAAATACAAAAACTTAAAAGCCGAAATGATTCGCAAAAGTGTTAGCAATGGCAAAATTATTAGGTACTGTTACTGACTTTGAAGATTACAAGCAAAAAATTGTAAAACAAAGAAAATTACATAAGAAAACCATAAATTCTGTTAAAAAATATTTATCTAATGATGAAGTTGAATATTTAGAAAGAAAAATGATTGAAGAAAATTCAAACACTGTTCAAACAGAGTTCAAAGTACGTTCAAAAGGTGTTCAAAAAATATTCAAGAATAATTCAGAGAAATATGAGTATTTAGTGAAAAATGATCCGAATGCTAAGTGGATAGAGGATTTTAAACAAACAAGGGAGTATAAGCTTTTATATGAATAGAATTTTTGTTAAAACAACTAATGTCAAAAACTTTATTGGACTTGTTGAAAATCTTTTAAACAAACCAAAGAATATTCCGAAAATGGGATTAATATATGGAGAACCTGGACTTGGAAAATCTCAAACTGCATTATGGTTGGCTTGTAAATATAATGCGATATATTTAAGGGCGGCAAACTTAATGACAGGGCGATGGTTGTTAGAAGAAATTGCAAAAGAAATGGATGAAATTCCAAGATATTTGACGTCAGATAATTTTAATTTAATAGTACAAAAATTAAAACAAAAACCACAACTGATTATTGTCGATGAAATAGATTATTTGATGAATAACTTAAAAACGATAGAAATTTTAAGAGATATTCATGATGAAACTGACTGTCCAATAATCTTTGTTGGTATGGGATTGGCTCATAAAAAGTTGGAGAGATACAAACATCTTTTTGATAGATTTTCTGAAATTGTGAAATTTGAAACCTTTGGGGTAAATGATATTGCTCAAATCATAAATCAATTAGCAGAAACTAAATTTACAGCTGATTCTATTGAATACATACACAAAAAATATAATCGTTTCAGACAAATTGTGCAACTGATAAATCAACTTGAAATTGTCGCAAAAGAGAATAATTTAGAAGAAATAAATCTTGATATAGTTACGGAGATTTTATGAATATTGAAAAATTAGCAAAACATTTGAAAGAATTTACACTTGACGAAATAAATATGATTGCAGAATGTGATTGCAAAACAGAACTTGAACATCTTTTGAACGGTAATAAAATAGTGTTTGAACAAGGTTTGTATAAATATAAAGAAAACATCAATTCTGAAATTTATGAAATATTTATAACTTCAAATAGAAATATTCAAAACATTTCCTCTAAAGATGCATTTGAAAGATTTTTAAACGATTATGTAAAAAATAATTGCAAACTTGAAACCTATAAACGATATTCTTCGGTTATAAAATATCATTTATTACCTTATTTTAAAAACAAAGAACTTGCAGAAATCTGCAACAATGATATAAAAGAACTTTTTAATGATTATAAATTGAAGAAATTACCACCAAAAACAATAAGAAATAATTTATCTTTGTTAAATCAAATAATTAAATATTATCAAAATCTCGGAATAATTGATAGAAAATGTATTTTTCATGTAAGAAGATTATCTGATAAAAACAAATTTAACAAAGACCGAATACTTTTTGAGTAGAGTATATAATTTATGTTTTTTTGATTATAATTAATAAAAAGGATAGTGAAAAAATATGATAATAGAATATCCCGAAAAAAATATAACCGACAATTCAAAAAATATTAAAATCAAAGGCGTTGCAGAATATAATGAAAATGAAAGATTAAGTTTAGAAATTGAAATAACATCTAATAATCAAGCAAAGTCCCTCATTGTAGTAATGTTAAACCCTTCAGAATCTGGTAAGGAAAAGGAAGGTATCTTTATTGATCAAACCATAACAAATTTAATAAAAATAGCAAATGAAAATAATTACAATAAAATCAAAGTATTCAATTTATTAACTGAAAAAGAGCCAAATTCAAGAAAAGTAAACTATTCTAATTTCAATAAAGATAATATTGAACGAATATTGAGTGAGATTAACGATTCTTCTTCTGATGTGCTTTTAGCTTGGGGAACCAGATATAAAAATAATACAAAAAACATTCAAGTAAAAAATATTCTTGAGAACTTAAAACTTAGAGAAAATGTTTTTACATTTTGTGCTAAACCAAATGCATCATTTCCAAAGCATCCAGGTCGAATAAATATTGATTGTTGTAGAAATTGTTATGGCAGAAAGAATAAAATAGACCTTAAACAATATTTTTCATAACAGATAATTGGTGTTGATAATTAATTTTTAAATATGTTCATTTATTTTCTGTCGGAAAAATATTGAATAATATTTTTATTATGCTGGAATCATGTCCGATTTTGACGTGGGGATAGGTTATGGTGTTAGAGTGATGACAAAGTTTTGTTTGAAAAAATGAACAAATTTTGTTTGAAATCGTTATATAAATAAAGGTGAAATTATGAAGAAAATATTTTTGACATTATTGACGTTATGTTTTGTTGCTAGTTATGGATTTTGCTCAACTGTTAATTCTTATGATAGTTATGGCAGAAAGACAGGTAGTTATAGGACAAACGGTTCTACTACAACATCTTATGATAAGTATGGGCGTAAAACAGGAACAATAAAACAAACATCTTCTGGTTACACAACTTACGACAATATGGGTAGAAAAACAAGTACCGTAAGACAAACTTCTAGTGGATATACAAGATATGATAACTCGGGTAGACGAACTGAAACATATCGCACAGATTCTAGCGGAAGAACAAATGTTTATGATTCGACAGGACGAAGAACAGGCAGTTATAGAACCGATTCAAACGGTAGAACAACAAAATATGATTCTTCTAGAAGAAAAGTCGGAAGTTATAGATAAAATAATGCTCAGAGTAAAAGATTTTAAACATATTTTGAATTGAAAATTTTATATTAATGAAAGGTTATTAAACTCCGTTGGATTTAGTTCTTTTAAAATACTTCTACTTTCATTATGTTGATGTATAAATCTTACACGAGTCATAACTTCATTTTCGCCAATTATATTAGTAATGTTATTAATTAAGTTTTGTTGTGCAAGTTCGTTATGATAGTAAATATTAATTATAGATTTTTTATTTACATTGAAAATATGTTCTAAGATATTATGGTCAGTTTCATCAAGAGAATGACCTATTACATGAAAAATTGGAATATTATTTTTATCATTTTCTGATATCTCTATAAGAGCTCTTATAAAATCTTGATATGGTTCTATTGTGCCATACTTGTGTCTTTGATTATGCTTTTGAAATATGTTAAAACATACGGGAATATCATATTGTTTTACCTTATTTTCTGGCGTGTTAAAACTCTTTGTTCCCAGAACTAATTTACAGTCTTTGTAATCATCATTATAAGTTGCATTTCCATGAACATATATTGGCTTGAAATTTTTAATATTTGAGAAGTTATTAACCTTGTCAGTATAAAATCTTTGACAAGTATTTGTATAATTAAAACTTACTACATATATATCTTTGCCGCCTTCTTTTGCCCCGATAGATTGCAATGATAATTTATATTTATTTTTTCTGGTTTTATCTATTTCTTTTAATAAATAATCTTCAAAAAGCTTTGTAAAACTACGTAATTGGTCGTACAAAAAGTTTGCGAATCCTTCTTCATTTTCAATATAAACATTTAAACTTTCAGTATAAACACCTGTTTCTTTCATTATTTTATAATGAGTTTGTTCAACTGTTTCATGCGAATAATTGATTAGATAATTTTTAATATCATAAAATGAAAAATTGTTAGTACTTTTTTTAAGTTCAAATTTCTTTGCTTGATTTTTTAACTCAAAAATAAGGTCTTTATAGAGAAAATTTGTCAAAACGTCATAAATTTCTTTTTCGAGATCAATCCAAGTATTACCTAATTTTGGTTTATTAATAAAATGTTGTATCCAAAGATTTTGAAAATACTGTTTGTCATTCATTTTATTTTTACTACAATAATCTAAAAAGTCCCTATATGTTGTTTTTAAATCATGTGCAAGGTCAAAACCATTACCTAAAACTAAAATATGCATAATTTAATCTACCTTATATTTATTATAAGTTTCTTCATCCATTTGAAAGTTTGGATCTATTACTTTCACTTCTTGATATGTTAAATCATAGAGTTTATAGACCATTATGTCAATTTGTTTTTCATATTCTTTTACAGCATCTTGTTTTTCTTTGTTTCCGAGGTAATCTTCCGAATTTGTTATTTCATAAACCTTATCAACAATAGCAACCATTTTATCTTCTTCATCTTTATTTGGTTTGTAAATAGGTATATTCAGTAAAGGCTCCTTATCTATTTGAAAATTATCCGGTTGCTTACTCAACTGTTTAAACTCTATTAATGTTCATTTTCAATACAATAACCTTTAATATGTCATATTCATCATCTTATTTTATTATAAAGTCAAGCTATTATTGAATTGCATTATATATATCTAGTTTTAACACTTCATCGTAATTGTATGTGCCATCCATAATAGCTGTCATTATTCGATGCAATAATTCCTTAGAGATTTTCCCAGATGCGACTTCATAACTTATATTTTCAGTTATTGCAAAAAAATTTTTAGCAACAGCCATATAACCATTTAGCAATAAAAAGTGTGCAGATAGAGTAATTGCAATTCTTTTATTGCCATCTTCAAAACAATGGAATTTACATGCTCCAAAAAACAAATGAGTTAGTTTATCTACAAAAGTAGGGTAATAATCATCATTTTTGATGTGCTCAAGAACGCTTTCAAGCTGTCCAATATTCAGTTGTCCTTCCAAACCTCCACCACTGTATTGGATAGTTTTTTTATGCGTTTCTATTGCTTGTTCTATTGTTATATATTGAATGGACATTAATTACGTTCCTTTAATCTTTTTAGAACATCTTGATTTTCTTGCATTAATCTTTCTAATTCATCACCCGTTGCACCTAAAAATTTTTGGTACTCCTCTTTATCTAGTGGTTGAATATATTCAGCCAGTTGGTAGTGAAATGCCTCTCTTAAAGCCATGTCTCGGCTTGCCATTTTTGTTCGTCCTCTTTGAATAAGGGGTTTCCAAAGAGCCATTTGCTCAAAGGTTTTCAAAATATTTTCAACTTCTTTTACAGATAAAATTTTATTTTGTTTTTCATATTCTTTTTTTATTTCATCAGCTAAACCTGTTTCATATGCTGCTATTATGTCAAGAATTTCACTATAAAAAGTATCTCTAACCTTATCATTTTCTTTTAAATCTAATATTTTCTTATATTCTACAGCTTTTTCTTTAAATATGCTAACGTATATTAAATCTGTGAAATGAGCATACTTAAACTTATTATCTTCTACATAATTTTTCAAAGCATCTGTAAACTGCCTTCTATAATTTTCTTCCTGTATGGAAGCAAAAACAAAATCCTTGTCTCGTTGGTTTATGTATTTTGTTCCACCACCAGTTTTTCTGTTTATTAAATCAATAACAATATCTAACATCATTTGTCTTAAAGCTCTCGCCTTTTCGCTTTCAGAAAGAAGCATTGCCATATTTAAAAATGCCTTAAAATCAAATAATCCTAAATTTCTAATTTTGTGAGGGACATTTATGTCCTTCACAAAATCAATACCAGAATTTAAAAATTCAACAAGTTTTTTACCTTTTAGTACCATATATCCATTAGATACTAATTCTTCATTATTTTGTTCAATATATCTGCTAATAGTTCTAATATCTACATCAAAAAAATCTGCAGTCATTTCTTTTGTAACATACATTTTGTCATTCCAAATAATTCCTTCAACACCAGATTTTTCTTGAATTTCTGCAACAGCAATTTCATTATTTAAAATGTTTTGTCTATCTATTCTTGAATTTGTTAAATCTTTTGTCACAATAACCTCTTTGTCGTTCTATTTATCTACACTATATTTCTTGAAATTCTCTGCCTGTTCAAAAACTTCATTATAAACTTCTTTATTGTATTCAGGTGGATAATTGTTTTTTCCAAGCAATCTAATTAAATCAACTTCTAATTCAGCTTTTATATTTGCTTTTTTGAAACAATCTGTATATTTAGTTTTATCTGCTACAATTTTTTTTATTTCTTTGCACAAATCAATCATCTTCGCATCATCATATTTGAATTTATGATTGTCACGAATTGCGACCAATATGTCATAAAAGGCTTTCTCTTCATAATCAATATTTAATTTTTTGAACGATTCCTGTTCTTCCTTTAATTCCTGAATTAAATCGATAATTGCATCAACTGTCTCAACATGCACTTTTTCGACATCAATTTCAGTACGAGTATTGTATTTTTCGATAATTGCTTTCATTTTCTTTGAAAAATCGACACCTTTAATTTTATTTACTTTTTTGAATTCATCAATTTTTTGTTTTAAAAGTTGTTCCAAAATCTTGACTTTCATATTTTCTAAAGGTAAAGCTTTTACTTTATCAATATAGTCTTCACTGAAAATATCGATAATTTTATTCGTTTCTTTAATTTTGAAAACTTCCTCTATTCCAGTAGAAGATAAAGCATCTTCAATTAATTGTCTTACCTTTGCATTCATCTGTGTTGCATCAGGAGCAACGCCTCTTGTAAATTTGTAAATTATAGAGCGAACAGCCATATAAAAATAAATATAATCACGTTCTTTTTGCGTAATTTGTTTATTACTTGTACAAAGGTTATATGCTTGTTTTAATTTTTTTGCATTATGCATGAAGCGAATTTGTTTTTCCTCTGTTTTCATCATAAAATTCGCCGCATTTTTTAAACATTTTAATTGTTTGACTGGTTCTGTTATAAAAAAGTCTGAAGCATCAAAACCATTAGATAATCTGGCAAGAATATCTAATTGGTCTTTAACAATCGTAACAGCTTGTTCATCATCTTCAAGCCCTTTTGTTTTTCCTCCAGTGTATGTTCCGATAGCCTTGTTCATATTTTTTTTGATGCCTATGTAGTCAACAACAAGTCCTCTATCTTTACCCTCATAAACTCTATTGACCCTAGATATAGTTTGAATTAATGTATGGGAATGCACTGGTTTATCCAGATACATTGTATCTAAACAAGGAACATCAAACCCTGTAAGCCACATATCAACAACCATTGCAATTTTGAAATTCGATTTTTCTTCTTTAAACTGTAAAGCAAAATCTTTTCTATCTTTGTCATTGCCAAGCATGTTGTATAATTCTTTGGGGTCGTTTTTGTTACTTGTCATAACCAATTTTATTTTTGGCATTGGTTTAACATCTTTTCTGTCTGCTTCAGAAAGAATAAAATTGTCATCACATTCTTTATCTTCTGCCCATTCTGGTCTTAACTCAATAACTTTTTGATATAACTTATATGCAATATCTCTATCATAACAAACAAACATTGCTTTTCCTAATACTGTAGAACCTTCTGCAACCCTTGTTTCGTAATGAGTTATAAAATCATGAGCAATGGCATCTATCCTATCTGGATGCCCAATAATTTCTTTCATCTTAGCAACTGTTTTTTTACTTTCCTCAATTTGATATTCGTTTGCACCCTCTGCTTCGCATTTATTATAATAATCTTCTATAATTTTAAGTTTAGATTCATCAAGATAAACTTTTGAAGCTCTACCTTCATAAACAATTTTTACCGTAATTTGATCCTGCACAGCTTCTGTCATTGTATATTGATCGATAATATCGCCAAAGACATCTAGTGTTGCATCTATTGGAGTTCCCGTAAAACCAACATAGGTTGCATTAGGAAGAGAATCATGTAAATACTTTGCAAACCCATATTTTTTTTCTGCCTTTTCTTCTGACATTACAATTCTTTGTTCTAAATTTGTTTGAGAACGATGTGCTTCGTCAGAAATACAAATAATATTTTCACGATTGCTTAATAGATTTATATCTTCAGAAAATTTTTGTATGGTAGTTAAGTAAACTCCACCACTTTCTCTACCTTCAAGATGAGTTTTTAAATCTTCTCTAGATTTAACCTGTATAATAGTTTCATCTCCGATATATTTGGTTGCACATAAAAATTGTTCTGATATCTGGTCATCTAAGTCGGTTCTATCAGTAATGATAATAATTGTAGGACTAGCAAGTGATTTATCTCTCATAAGTAACCTTGATAGGAATAACATAGTTAAAGATTTGCCACAACCTGTTGTTCCCCAATATGTCCCACCTTTTCCGTCTCCATTTGGTTTTATGTGAAGTTTGATATTATTTAAAAGTTTTTTAGATGCATAATATTGAGGATATCTACAAACTATTTTCAAACTATTTGTTGATTTATCAGGGAAATAAATAAAGTTATGAATTACATCAAGTAAAGTTTCTTTGTTGAATAAACCTTCAATCATAGATTCTAAAGAATCTATTCCATCAACTTCTTTTCCCATAAACTCTGTAGTTCGCCACGCATAGAAAAATTCATATTTTGCAAACAATGAACCACATTTATTATTTACACCATCTGATATTACGCAAAAAGCATTATATTTAAATAATTCAGGGATATCTCGTGTATATCTTATGGTTATCTGTTCAAAAGCATCCTTAATTGTTGTATTTTCCTTAACTGCACTTTTGAATTCAAATATGATCAATGGCAATCCATTTATATATATAATCGCATCTGGAATTCTTTTTTCGGTTCCTTGAATTTCTAATTGATTTACGACTTTTATTATATTATTTTTTGGATTATCATAATCTATAAAATTAATGTATAAATCTTGTTTTGTTTTATCTTCTCTTTTTATGATTAATCCTTCTGTAATAAGGTTCATAATTTCCTTATTTGAAGCATATAAATCTGCATTGGTATAGTTATCAAGTCTTCGCAATAATGAGTTAACCTCAAATTCAGTTAAGTCATTATTTAACATCATAAAGTTTCTAAAATCCTCACGGAGTAGCACATCAGATAATTCTTTATGAATATCATCCCCTTTTGCATATTCATAATTTTGATTTTGTAGGCTTTCTATTATTGCTGTTTCTAATGAAGCTTCGTTGAACATTTTTAATTCCTTTATAGTTAAATAAATGATAATTTATCGCTAGAACTGTCGCAATTTTCTAACATTAATTTTGGAA
>ERZ808278.1151-NODE-1151-length-12166-cov-3.145735_pt1 | contig 12166 bp, 14 predicted proteins | sample MGYA00521239_ERZ808278 | MGnify/ENA primary metagenome ERZ808278 (study PRJEB31516, sample SAMN03275600) | gut metagenome | biome: mammalia-associated habitat; material: feces | host: Papio cynocephalus | place: Kenya | collected 2012-07-17 ... | reverse complement strand
CCAGGCATTGAGCGCATCCGCAAAATTCTTTGCTCTGTTTTGCAGAAAAGGCTGATTTTGGGCTGAGGTTTCATCGTTTTCCGCCGCATACGCATTTTCGCCGCTTTCCGCTTCGCTCCCGCCGAATATGTCCTGTTCGGCTTTCGGAATTTTTTCTTCGCCACTCTCCGCACCGTAAAATGCTTCTCTCACACATGCGCAGAACGCTTCCGCCGCAAACCTGCTGCCCCTGTCCGATCTGAAATAATCCGCTCCGCCGTGCCCGTCGGACACGACGGCAAGCTTGTATTTTCCGGTTTCGACGCTCGCGGAAAAATCTTGGCACACCGTACCCTTTTTAATATGGGAAGCACCGATGCTTGTGAAATGAAAGCTTTGATACATCTGCCTTTACCATGTCCAGCTTTCCTGGTCCGTGGACGAAACGGAAGTGTTTTCCATTTCCACCGCACCCGTTGTGTCGTTTTCAACGGCGGATTTGACCTTGTCGAGAACCTCGCTCTGTTTGCTGACCGCCCTGTCAACCCCGCCCTTGCCGACACCGCTGGACTGCGAACCTATCTGCGAAGCGGTTACGGAAACGAAACGAATCATTTTTACGAGTGCCTCAGGTGTGTGAACCGCAACAACGGCTTCCTTGCTGCCCGTAAACTCCGCAAGCACGTCGCGGTTTGCGTCCTCGCCGATTGCAACGGCAACCTTGATAGCCTTTTTGAACCAATTGTTTTCCTTGAGCCTTCCGAGCTCTTTTTTGTATTCGTCAGTCGGTTCGCCGTCCGAAAGCAGGAAGATTGCAGGCGCAAACGAACCCGCAACATCGCGCATAAAAGCATTGCGGGACAGCTTTTCGTTCAGCATTTTGCACATTTCGCCGAAATCGGTAAGCCCGTCCGCATCGAGGTAATTCCAGCAAAAGCTTTCCGCATCGATGGGGGCAGGGGTTATCCAGCGTGCGCCGCTTGAAAAATCCAGCACGGCAATTTTAATTGCGGCATCGGCATTTTCTCCCGATATTTTGCGGATTTCGGGAATGACCTCCTCAATTGCGGAGTTCAAAGTTCCGATTTTGCTTCCGCCCATGCTGCCCGATGTGTCAACAACAAAGAACAGCGTCATCGTTCTGCGTGCAACTTCAACTGCATTTTCGTATATGTTATTCATGTTTATTCCCTCCGATTAAACTTATGTTATTTTTCCGTTTCAACCGTAATTTTCCCGTTTCGTTCAGCCGTCGGCACTCAGCCTTCAACAACCGCCGTTCCGTTCGGGAAGTGAATCGTTTTTATCGCCGCAATGGGAGCTATCTGCCCCTTTTCGATCGTTTTGAATGCGCCGTCCGCCGTTTCAACATTCCAAGCAATATCGCCGAGGTTGCGCAGTCCCCACATTGCGGGATTGTTCGGGTTCCGTGCGACCTCACCCACGACCTCCGAAAAATCGTCGCTGCTCTTATCGATATGACAGCGATAAATCTTCATTCCGGGGAAGAGCGCAACGCCGTATTTGCGGTTATGGCAGTTCAAAACACGGGGTTTCGGTATGCGCTTGCCGCAGTTAATGCAGTTTGCGTCACCGGCAACATTGATGAAAGTCTGCCCGCCGCAGGGGCAGGTGATGACGGTTCCGCGCAGCCTTGTGAACGCAAGCTGCCAGTCGTTGTCCGTCATGCGCGGAGTTTTGCCCGCCATTGCCTCCTTTGTGAACGATTCAACGAATTTGCGGCGGATGAATTCCGGATACATTGTCCAGAAGCGTATTGCATTTGAATGCACTCCGCGCACGGGGCGGTTGCAGTCATCCGTCGGATCGTAAATAAAAATCGGTTCCTGTCCGTAAAACTTAAGTTCAAGCTCCTCCGTGAGGCAGGGTGCGGAAACGACCCTTTTGCCTTCCAGCGGATGATCGAGAAAAAGCAGGCGGAAAAGCACCACCGCAAGGGAGAATCTGTCCGTCATTACGTTTGGGCGGGTCATGTTGCGAACGACCTCCGGAGCCATATACCGCGCTTTGCCTGCAATGCCGAGGCTTTCACCGTAGGGTGCAACGTTATCGTTATCGCAGATAAGCACATCCCCGTCGGACGGGTCAATGAAGAAATTGCCGTCGTTCAAATCCTGATATGAAAAGCCGTTTCGGTGCAGTTCGCGGAAGCCGTTTGTAATGTTCAACGCTGCATTTACCGCTGCGGACAGCGATTCAAAATGCACCTTTGCAAGCAGAAATTCCGAAAACTCGCGGTAATTGCCCGGTCTTAAATCCATTATATAGCCAAAACTGCCTTCAAAAGGCTTTGTTATGTACAGCGGCCAAAGGAACGCTTTCGTCGGCGCGCCCTTTGCGATATTGCTTTCAAGATTCTGATAAAACTTCTTCGGGTTTTGAATTGCGCCGTCGTGGTACCATTTGAGTGCATATTCCTTCCCTCCGAGTTTGACGCGGTAAACCGTACCCTGCCCGCCTTCACCGAGCTTGCCGATGATTTCGGCGGTTGACCCGTTCGCAAGCGGTATCCTTTGCCCTTTTTTATATTCTGCCATCAATATTTCTCCTTATTTTTTTCATTTATCTGTCTGCCGCAGCTCCGCCCTTCCGCATGGAACCGGGTTTATGCCGTTTGTTTCCCTTTTTTGAAAAACTCAAGCACGGGATTTATAAAGTTCATCAACACTTCGTATGAACCGAGGATAAGGAACAAAAACGCTCCCCCGTTCAGCACCGTCAGTGCAAGGTTAAGCCAACCGAGTATCGGCGACATATCGTTAAACGCTATAAATGTTGTAATAAGTGAACCCACCGCAAGGAATGCGAATATGCACTTTGCGATGATATCGTATTTTTCCTTGCCGACAACAACAACAAGAATCAAATTCACGATCGTGAAAATCAAAATCGAAACCGTCAGCGTATGCTTTGCTTCCGGCCCCGTATCATCAAGCACAAACGCGAGAAGCGCGACAAATGCGCTCAGCACAAGTCCGCCGCCGATACCGATGACCCATTGCCAAACTTTCCAGTTTGACAGCCAATGCCAGTCCCCCGGCCACGTCAGCACGAGCAGTGCGCCCACTGCCGCAAAAATCACATTCGGAAGAGTGTATCCCTCTTCGCCTTCCGTGCGCGTCAGAACAATGTTTGCAATGCTTCCCGCCGCAAGAAAACCGAAAAGAATCCTTGAAATCAACGCATAGCTTTCTCCGAGCAGGGCACGAAGAACAATGTTGCCCGCAATCAGCACGGGAATCGCAAAAGTTATTGTTTGACATTTTTCGTTGCAGGTCCAATTCTCAACCGCGAACGAAAGCCCGACGGTGCCCGCCGTCAATGCAATGCCGCAGCCCGCCGCGATCAGCCACTGTTTCGGAACCGGAGCAAGCAGCAAAAGCCCCGCAATGAACCCGCCGACAATGCCCGCCGCCGCAAGCGCAATTGCGATAATGCCGATGATTTTCCCGATGTTTGCGCCTTTTGAACGCCTGCGGGAAGTTTCCGTTTTTCGGCTGCCGCCGTGCAAAGCAGCGATAACGCCGATTTCGTCATCGTCGTCTTCATCGTAATCCGAACCGTCCTCCGCCGAAACGCCGAAAGCATTCGCAAGCATTTCAACGGTTTGCCTTGCGAATTCTTCCGCCATATCCGTCTGCTCCATAAGCCGCGAAACGGATTCGTTAATATGCAGTTCTCCGCCCGTGCCGCTCTCGGCGGCCTTGAGCAAAATCTCCGCCGCACCGCTGTCCAGTGCCTGTCGGATGCGCCGCCTGTCCTTAGCGTTTGCGTCCCCGGGCGCAAGGTCGGTCAGCAATGCAAATGCGCGGCGTCTGTCCCGAAACGTGTCAATGCCGTACCGTGAAACAATTATCTCAAGCGCGGCCGCCGCCGTTGTCTCTTTTTTTGCCATGACTCAGCTTCTTTCTTCCGTATAGCTAATGTTTCGAACATCGTAATCATCCCTGCCGAAAAGCAGCAGGCAATATCCGTCGATGCTGTCGCGGAAACCCATTTCCGATGCAAGCGGATCAAACTGCATGAACACCTGCGGCGGTTCTTCCGCATACGGCCAATCCGTGGGCAGACCCAAAAGGCGAATACCTTCCGCCGTCTCCTCCGCGGGGCTGAATTCCATCAGCCAGTCATCCGTCAGGTGTTCCGCACCCGCAACTTCCGCATTAAAATCATCCATTGCAATTGCAGGCTCCTCTGCGCAGTGCAGCACACGCGCCCTGTACGGGTATTCCGCCGTGTCAAGAAAAACGTAAAGATACCCGCTGTGCGGGATCCGTTCGTCATTCTCCGCGATAAGTCCCGCTTCCGCAATGTCGCGGCAGCGGATCTGGCAGAAGAAAATTTCCGTATCGGTGAAAGCATCCGCCATGCCGGCCGGCAGCGTCGGGGTGCCGAAAAATTTGCTTGCGCCGAGGTCGTGTTCGCCCTCAGCCCTTTTAACTTTGATTCCTATAGCTTTTGTCACAGCATTAACCCTTCCTTATAAATAAGTTAAATAATAATTAATCAAATCAGTAAATCAACAAACCCGCAAAGGTCTGTCGGGCGCGGCTTTCAGCTTTCCGTTTTTTCCCTGCCGAGAGCTTCCGCTCTTTTTTGCCAATACAGCGCGAGTTCTTCGTTCTCGACAAACTCAAGGTTGACAAGTCCGAGGCCTTCCGGCGCAACGTATAGTTCGCCGTTCGCACCCTCCGCAACGAATTCCGGTTTCAGCACGCCCGTTTCAAGCATCCATTGCACATCGAAAGGCGTCTCATCGTAAATATCGTTTCCGTACACCGCCGCCAACAGCTCCGCCGCGGAAGCGTCGCCGCCCTCCACCGCAAGTTTGAGTTGTTCCAAACCCTCTTCAACGCGATTTTCGGAATACTCCCCCGCGCCGCAGCCGAAAATGTAAAGTTTGCCCAAAAGCGTGCGTGCGGTGTTTTCGCCCGCTTCAACAGCTTTTATATAATACAGTTCCGCCTTTTTGAAGCACTCTTCGGCGGACGGCACTTCTGTTGAGCAGCGAAAGGCCTCCGGTTGTTCGGAAAAGAACCAGCCGAGCAGCAGCCACGCATAGCCGCAGCCCGCTTTCGCCGCTCTTTCAAGCTTTCGCGTATATCGTTCGCAGTAATTCCGCCGTTCAAACCGCATATCAAAACAAAGAATCTCCCGCAGGGCAGAAAAAGCGAGTTCCTCCGCATCCGTCCGCGGCTGTTCGCCCCCCCTGCCCGGCGGCACGAAATCACGAAATTTTTGTTTGTAATGGATGTTCACTTCGCATTCCTCCGTGAGTTATCTTGTTTTCGGTATGCGCTGCATCAGAAAAAACGCACGATCTTCAGCGTGTACTGATGTCCGCCGTCGAACGAACGCGGCCGATACAGAACTTTTTCGCCCTTTTTCAGATCCCATTCCCTGATAAGCGTTCCGTCGGCTCTGTGGTACGCAACATGCGCCGAATCCTTCCGAACATCGGACAGCATCCAAAAACACCCGTGCTGCCCCTCAATGCGCCCTGCACAGAGCGGTTTGAGCGTTTTTCCCACGCGCCGCGTTTTTTTGCCCACCGCCCAAAACTCATCGATAATCCTAAGTTTCATTCCGTTTTCTCCTTGTTGTTCAAAAGAATGTTCAAAAGGGAATTCCTTTTTGCCGACCTGTTCATTCCGTATTTTCGGCTTCTTCAAAATCTTCAAAAAGCTCAACGCGAAAAACCTCTCCGCAGTCGCCGCAAATCCGCATTTCCGGCGCAATATCGAGCATGATGCCGCCACCGTGCTCCGTAATCATTCCCGCGCCGTCCATGCAGTCAATGTTTTCGCTTCCGCATTTCGGGCAGCATCGTTTATTTGACTTTTTCATTTTCATCTCCGTTTTTCTTCACGCAGGGGAATCTCCGCTCCGCCCGTTTGCACCGTTTTTGCGCATCACAAAACATTTTCAGTCTCTGCCGACTCCCGCCATGAAAAGATACCTTGCCGCCCGTTCTTCATTCGGCTCAACAAGAATCCTTCTGTTTCCGTCCGCATCTTCGGTTTCAATGCCGTTTTTATATATGTCCGCAAGCCTGAGCATCGCCTGAACAACGCCCTTATCCGCCGCTGCCGCATAAAACATCAGCGCCGCCGCAACGTCCTTTTCGCAGCCCAAACCGTTTTCGTTGAAAAAGCCCGTCATGTATAATGCCGTCGGATCATTTTCATCCGCCGCACGGGAAGCCCAAAGGAATGCCTTTTCATCGTTTCGTTCAACGGGCCAACCCTCGTGATATGCGGATGAAACCGCAGTCGCCGCCGAGACCGGCCCGAGTTCCGCCGCCCTGAGATACCACTCAAACTGTGCCCTATGCCGCTGCCGCAATTCCTTCGAGTCGTTTTCACGCGCCCATTCAACCATCCAAAACGGTTCGTCATCCGCTTCAAGTGCAAGGTCGCCCAATGCCTTGCAGGCTTCCGCGCAGCCCTGTTCTGCGGCTTTTTTGTAGCATTCCTCCGCCGCTGCCCTGTCGAATAACTCGTCGTTTCGGTTTGCGTATATGTTTCCGTACATCATCAAGGCATCAATCTGCCCCGCCCGAAAAGCGCGTTCCGTATATTCAACCGCGCGATCCTCTTCGCCGTTTTTCAACAGCTCATCAGCCATGAGCCACAACGCATCAACATTGCCCGCATCAACTCTTTCCTGCAAAATATCAATATAGGCTCTTGTGTCAAACCCTTCCTCAAGCCGAATTTTTGCGCGTTCGTAACCCCTTTCGGCCGCCGCTCCGCACACCCTTTCGGCTTCTGCACCGCTTACAATGCCCGCGCCGTCGTCGTGCAGTTCCCAAATCAGCCGGCACGCATAGTCGCTGCCCGCTTCAGCCGCACGGCGCAGATATTCCAAACCTTCATCCGTACTTGCACCGCAGCCGAGGCCGTAAACCGTCATATGTCCAAGCTCCGCCATAGCTTCCGAATGCCCGAGCTCCGCTGCGGCAAAAAGCGGATACCACGCTGCGCTCCAATCGAGATTTTTGATAAGCTCAAGCCCTTTTTCATAAAGCCTCTGCCCTTCGGATTCCGCTTTTTTGCGGCAGTAATATTCACGTTCAAGCACGGATCGGCTTAATGAAACGCCGTTATAACAGCGTTCCGCCTCTTTCCATCTGCCGTTAAGTTCATGCAGTATGCCCTGCCGAACAAGAACATCCTCCGCATGTTCGGAATAAACGCCCGTTCGGACTTCGTTAAAATACCCGAGTTGAATCCTTGCAAGGTTTTCTGTCGTGAAATACAGGTTTGCAAACGAAGCATCGAATTCGCTTCCGAGCGGAAATTCTCCGTCCAGCTCCGCTTCCCGCTGTTCTTCCGCAGCAAGCACCTCTTCCATATAGGCCTCGTCCCTGCATATAAGCGGTTCTGCCTCCGCACGTGTTTTTATCACTTCGAGAGCACGCTTTGCACGTGCAATCAGCTTTTCGGCTTTCTCCTCTGCGGAGGGATGTTCATTGACAACCAAATTGTACGCTTTAATCCATTCCGCGCAGCGTTCCTCCGCCGCCGCAATATCTCCTCCGCTGAGTTTCAAAACAGTTTCCGCTTTCATTTTCGCCCTCCGTTCGGCTTTTTTAAATCCGCTCCGTCTCCGAATCCGTTCCCCTTTCCGCGTTCCGGAAGGCACCCGGTATGCGGCGGGCGAATATCAAACCCGTATGCGCCGTCTTCGTTTGCATTGTCTCCGTCCTCAAAGCAATCGGGTTCGGTATTCGGAACGCTCCTTCCGCACCTGCCGCAAACAAGTCGTGCTTTCCGTCCGATGTTGAACGGATTACCGTCCTCTCCGCCGACGGTTTCGACGGTTCCTCCGCAATAGGGACATTTTTTATGAAGTTTCGCTGTAATTCCGCTGCGCATATCCCGCCTCCTATGCTTCCGCCTGAACGGCGGCATCGTCATCGAAATAAAAATCCCTCAGCCACTCTTCGGCGCGTTTATCCCCCGCTGCGGCGGCATCTCTCATCATCTCCGCCGCTGCCGCAAGGTTCGGTTCACCGCAGATTTTTCTGCCCGTTTGGAACAGTATGCCGACATCGTACAATGCACCGTGTTTGCCCATTCCCGCCGCTTTGAGAAGTTTGCGCAATTTTTTGTTTCTGCGTTTTCTTTTCTGTTTTTCGTTCGGATTCGTTTTCATTTTCGGAACCATGGTTTTCGCATGCCGCGAAAGCTTCCTTTCTTTCAAATCTTTCAAATTCGGAGCCTGCTTCCCGAAGCGGAATTCATGTCTCCGCACGGCAGGAGCCGCAAAGTATCCTAAGCCGAAAAATGCTTTGTACGAAAGACTTAACTTTCAATCTTTTTCCTGCCGGCAAGCTTATTATGCCATATCCCGCGTCCGTGCAGGTCGCTCCGACGGCGACATTTTTTTCGGAAGCCGAACCCGGTTCATGCAGCTTCATTTATTCTGTCGGATTTTTCTGCAAATTCCCCGCTGCATCATCCCTGCAAACGCCGACAATATCGCCGATATCGCAATCGAGCACTTCGCATATGCGAACAAGCACCTCCAGCGAAACATATTTATCCCGACGGAGGTTTGTCATCGTGTTCGGCGCAAGCTTCGTTGCCCGACGCAGATCCGCCTTGCTCATTTTTTTGTCCACAAGCAGCTTCCAAAGTTTGTTATAGCATATGTTCACGGCAGCACCCCCCTTGTTCTGTCATTTTATGTTTTCTGCCTGTTGTTTTTTGTTTTACGTTTCAGAGGTTATTTATTCTCGGGTCGTTTCTCTGTTTTCAATCGAAAAGAACGCCCGGATTCAACTGCATTTCGGACCGCCAAAGAATTCCGCGTTCGCTCAAAAGTCTCGCTTTTGCCTGCGCCGTTTCAAGCGGATGCGCATTTTCTCCGCATTCCTCCTCGAGCAGCCGCTCAATCTCATCGATAACCGCAAGATACTCTTCCGAAAGCTCAACCCTGTCGCGCACAAGCATCGGATAGTTTTCAAAAACATTTTTTTCGATTTGAATTTGTTTGTCCGCAGGCAGAAGACCGGCCGCAATCTCCCGCAGGCCGGCGCATTCATCCCTTCCGTAGCGATTGCGCGCTCTTAATGCGCAATAATAATCCGATTCGATTCCTTCCCTCGCAGCGTCCGCTTCTTCCGTATTCTCATCGACAAACGCTTCGGAATTTCCGAACCGTGCCGCAAGTTCGGCATCAAGCTCAAGCACCTTTTTCCGCAAAGGCAGCGCGCAGGCCGTTCGACCCATGTTTTCATAATTCTCGGCAAGATACCGCAGCACCGCGATGCTGTCCTCGACAGTGTTCCTGTCGTGTTCATGCTCCGATTCAAGCTGATTGAATACCGTCTGCCTTATTTCGGCAAGTGCCGCCGTATCCCTGTATGTCGGCGCGGCGAATTCATGTTCCTTCCGTGCTTCAATTTCTCCGTGCAGCGCAGCCAAACGCGCCGCGGATTTTTCGCTGTATGCCATTTATCCGCCCTCTCCTTAATAGCTGTTTTTTGTAACTTTACGCATTTTTTCTTATCGAAGTTCCCTCCGTTTCGGCATTTTTAGTTCAGTCGGTTATGTTCTGTTAACCTTATAGACAGCCCCGTCAAAATCCTTTTCATCCCTGCCGAACAACACATATGCATACCCGTCAACGTTCTCGAGGTAGGGAACTCCTTCAAAATCAAGCGGGTCGTATTGCAGCAGGAGTTTCGGAAGGCTTGCATCCTCTCCCGCCGCACCGGACGGCATTCCCAACAGTTTTGTTCCGTCCGCATCGGGCGGCGCAGCACCGAACGAAATCAGCCAATCCTCGTTAAGTCCGCACGGAAGCGGTGAAAGCTCGTTAAAATCATCAATAATCGTATCCGGCTCTCCGTCATAATATTCGACCCAAACATAGAGCTGATCGGACGGATACATCTCCGCATCAAGGAAGAAATACAGATAGCCGCTGTGCGGAAGTATGTTGTCCGGGTCATATTCGGCAATATCGGAAAGCCTTATCTGCGCAAGGAAAATTATGTCGTCATAAAATCTTTCGACCCATTCGTTCGGCACTGTCGGCGAGCCGAAGAACTTGCTTTGCGTGTAATCATGCTCCCCCGCAGCCTTTTCGACATTGATTGCAATTGAATACCTGCTTTCCTTTCCCCTGCGTCGCCCCGCAGCCGGTCTGCCTTGCGGTTCATCAGTGTCGAAATCGAACAGATACCGATAACCTCCGTCACATGAACGCGGGTTGTAGAATCCGCCGGTACCGCATTCAATAATAAACTCTTTTTCATCGTCCGAATTTTCACATTGCACACGAAGCACAACGCGCTCCTCATCGGCCGAAGCAATGCCGAACCTCCGCCTGCCGAGCGGAAATTCGATTATCTGCCCCGCCTCCGGGGTAAAAATCCGCTCCGCCGTTCTGCGGACGTCCCGTTCCCCCGTTTTTCGGTTGATTCCCCACGCTTCCTCAATTATCCTGAATTTCATATTTATATTTCCTGTTTATTTTTCCTGCTTCTTCCGCGTTTTTAGGATGGTTTTGCACAGCAGGCCGAAAAACCCGTGCTGAAAAACCATCGTTTATTCCTTTTCAATCTGTCTTTGATTTCCGAAACCGCGCTTCAGTCTTTCCTCCGCTTCTTCCACGCCCGCTTCGGCGGCAATGCGGCACATCGCCTCCGCTTCCTCCGCCGTTATGCCCGCAGCCCCGTTATCAAACAACGCCGCAAAAGCATAGCAGGAATACGGGTTTCCCATTTCTGCCGAAAGTTTCAAAAGGCGCATACCTTCTTTTTTGCTGCATTCGCAGCCTCTGCCGAAAAAATACATCATTGCAAGCTGCCCCGTCGCTCCGCGGTGCCCAAGCTCTGCCGCTTCGCAAATCGGCGCAAACGCTTCATCCCAATACCCGTTGGCAATGAAGGTCATGCCTTCGTTATATTTCATTTCTGCTTTCTTTTCGGTTTTGTTTCTGTGTTTTCCGAATAAACGAATTGCCATGTGTTTCCTCCGAATAAAACAGCCGAATGCTTTTCGCGCTAAATTGCGGCGATGCATTTCACTTTCGTTTTTTCTCCGCCGTATGCGAAAAAGTCCGTTGCCTGTATATTTTTATTGTATCATATCCCCCGCGCCTTTGCAACAAATATTTAGAATATCCATAGCCGACTTTCGCAAAAACGTGACATAGATTAACAGTGTTTTAAGATTTTCATTTGCGCCGCATCGGCATTGACTGCCGCTCCCGCCGAGTAGTATAATGTAGAAAGCAAAGTATGACGAGGAGATGTCTTATGATTAAATCCGCCTTTGAAAACAACCTTCCGTTTCCGTGGCTCACGCTTGCGGTTCTTGCGCTGTTTTACGGAATTTATTTTGCCAAAATGTTCGTGCAGAAAAAACACGGCATCCGCACGCATCAAATCGGACGGCGAAAAGAAAAAACTCTGCACACTGTTGAAGTTCTGATGTCCGCCGCAACCTTCGGCATTGTTCCCGTGCAGCTTGCCTCCGTTCTGTTCGGGCTGAGCTGTCTGCCCGACAGTGCAAGGTTCACCGGGTTTCTTCTCGCACTTCTGGGCGACGGCATCTTTCTTGCGGCTGTGCTTTTCATGAAGGACAGTTGGCGCGCAGGCATTCCCGAAAGCGACAAAACTGCTCTCGTTACGGGCGGGGTATACGCCTTGAGCCGCAACCCCGCATTTCTCGGGTTTGACTTTATGTATTTCGGAGTGCTGTTCATGTATTGCAATCCGTTCACGGCTTTCTTCACAGTGTTTGCCGTTGTCATGCTGCATCTGCAAATTTTGCAGGAAGAAAAATACATGGCGGCAGCTTTCGGCGAACCGTATCTTGAGTATAAACGAGCTGTTTTCCGCTATCTCGGAAGAAAACCCCAAAAAAAGCAGCGGTGAAGCAGCGATACATAATCAGGGAGCAAAACATGAAAATTAACATTCGCAATTATCGGGAATCCGATTTTAATGCAATCGAGCGTATACACGATGCAGGACGGCGCACGGAGCTTCGGCTTGCAGGATTGGAAGAGGCATTTCTTCCCCTGAGGATTGCAGCGGAGCGTGAAGGACTTTTCGAATATCCCGGGCTTTTTGTTGCAGAAGCAGACGGTTCCGTTGTCGGCTTTGCAGCCTGTTCCGAAGATGAACTTGCGTGGCTGTACGTTG
>ERZ808278.1149-NODE-1149-length-12190-cov-132.592007_pt1 | contig 12190 bp, 22 predicted proteins | sample MGYA00521239_ERZ808278 | MGnify/ENA primary metagenome ERZ808278 (study PRJEB31516, sample SAMN03275600) | gut metagenome | biome: mammalia-associated habitat; material: feces | host: Papio cynocephalus | place: Kenya | collected 2012-07-17 ... | reverse complement strand
CAAGGAGCAAACTTCCGTCAAGCAACTAATTCAGGAGTTCAATATTTTTTAATCTATATACTTTTAACATTCTACCCAAAATTATTTACAATGATTAAATTATAGGAGGGTTTATTATGGAAGAGAAAATAGATAAATTAATAAGTATTATGGATAAATTAACGGATATAGGAGATAATCTTTTACATCCGATAGAATTTCTACAAGAAATTGGTTATAAATTATTAGTAGCTATACAAGATTATTCATTTAATATATGTTTAGTTACAGGATTTATTGCCCTTATATTATATGTATTCGGTTATGACAAAGGAAAACGTTGGGCATTTGTTATACCTTGCATATATTTAATTTTAAATATTGTGATAGGAGCTATTACAGGTGTTTAAAAGTATACCTATCTCAAAATACTTTGAGATTAAAAATCAAGAATATATATATTTAAAATTAATCCCAACAAAATCCATCAGAAACAATCGAACATTTTCAATTCTATATCTAGTGAATAAAATGTTTGTAAATCTAAATAAACTTATACAAATCGAAAACAAAAAAGTTATTCTAAAAACACAATTCAAAGCAAGTTATTATATACACATCACAAATGATAAAATTAATTTTTATTTTATCGTACCTAAATTATTCTATTCTAAATTCAAAGTTAAATTCAAAGAAATATGGAAGTCTGTAGAAATAAAAGAAGTCGACAATATTCCTCTAATAGAAGGCGGATCTAAATATCAACTTGTCTATAAAAACAGAGATTTTTTATCTAGCGATACAGACATGAGAAACAATGACTTATTAAACGCAAATATGAATGTTATTGAATTACTTCAAGACAAAGAAGAGGCGGGAATATTTTATAACTTCATCCCTGTATCAGAAAAACAATCGAATTACTTTAGAGCGTCTTGTCAAAAATTCATAAAAGAATATAAAAATACTTCTGTTAAATACACCTCAAATAAAATGATGAATATTGTTATTAAGATATTAGATTTTACTGTAGAATTTTTTAATTCAACTTTAGACTTAATGTTTGGAGTTAAACAAAATAAATTAGAAAAAGTTGTTAATTTTGATTCTTTAAGTAATAACACTCTAAAGAAGGGAATGAGTGATTTATGTAAGACTCAAATTTTAATCTCTACAAAAGGAGAAAACAAAAGAAGAGATAAGATTATAGCGGATGCTATTGTTAGTTCTTATGGAGAGATAAAAGATGATAATGAATTTATATGTAGGAGGGTAAAGAAAGAAATGGATATTTTGAAACCTGTGTTAAATAATGTTAGTCAATTAAATACATCTGTATATGAATGTAGCAATTTTATTGCACTTCCGGGAGAAGAGTTGATTCAACAATTCCCAAATATAGAACACAATAGTGTATATAATAAAAAATTTCCTAGATGTTTGGCTAATGGGGATATTCTTATAGGAACATCTTTAAAGAATGAGCCTATTTATTATTCTACAGATAAGGAATTAAGTCGTCTAGGAAGAATTCTGATGGGTGGCATGGGTTGTGGTAAAACTTACTACATGACGAACCTCGCCAAGTCTATAATCGCTAAAGGAGATGGATTAGTAGTACTAGATATTATTAGAGATTGTAGTCTATCAGAAACAATAAAGAAAGTAATTCCTAAAGATAGACTTATAGAGATTGATTGCAGTAATTATAATCAATTACAAGGATTCTGTTTTAATGAACTAACCTGTGATGATAGTGAAGATAAGTATAAAAAATTAGCTAAATGTATGGAAAAAGCTACACAATTACACATCTTATTGAATACTATTAATGCAGATACTAAATTGACTCCTAGAATGTTGCGATATTTTTATTCTGCTTGTACGGTAGCCTTTTATAAAAATTTTAATGCCAGTTTTAAAGATGTAATAGGTATACTTATGTATCCTAATGCAAGAAAAGAAGCCTTAGAATGGCTTACAGAAGGTCAAAAAAAATTACTTGAAGATGAAATAAATGATTTAAGTGAGTTAGACAAAGAAAATAAAGATGGGAACATAGAAAATTATGATAGTAAAATAGATGGGATAATAGATAGAGTAAGTTTATTAAAAACTAATTTGTTTACTAAATTAGCTTTTAATAAGTCGGCAGAAGAGAATATAGATTTTGTAAAAGCATTAGATGAAAATAAAGTTATATTAATAAAGGCTAGGGAAGAGGATTTTACTAATAGAAATATAAGAGATTTAATTGCCACGTTTTATTTGAGTAAAGTTTGGTTATCAAAACAGATCAGCTCAAACACTAGAACAGAAATATTCTTTGATGAAATTAATTTATTCCCAACAGCACAAACAATTCTTCAAGATATATTAACTGAATGTAGAAAATATTCTTTTATACCTACAATATCTTTGCATTTCTTAAATCAATGTAATAAAAAATGTAAAGACGCAATTTTAAGTAGCGGTTGCAGTTTTATCCTCCTTGCAGGAGCGGATGTAAAGTGCTTCGAAGAGTTAAGAGGATTGTTCTATAAGGAAGGGTATACAGAGACGGATATGCTTAATTTGAAGCGATTTCACGCATTATGCTTGGTTAGAAATGAAGAAAAAGGGTATTCAGCGTTTATTGTAAAATTACCAAAATAACTATTGACAAAATATGTAATTTATTGTATTATATAATTGTAATTGACATTTATATATGCTTATATGGATAAGTTGTTTAATTTGCCATTGACCAACTTCAAAAATACGTTTATCTATATAAGTTAATTAACCCAAAATAAGAGTTGAAATATCTCCAACTCTTATTTTTTTATTCATTTTTATATAATTTTATTTATTTTTATATACTTTTTAAAAAGGGTCATATTTTACCTAAATTGCTATAACCGATATGAACATTCCGCATATATTCCAGTTAGCTATTTTATAGCTATTACATATATGCTACATATATCATAGCATATGCAAAACGGTATTAAAAATATTCCAGTTTAACAAAATTTTAATAATCTTAATAATGTTGTTAACTATTTTTATTTTCATATTCTAATATCTTATTAAGTACATCTACTTGCATTTCTTGAGAAATATCTAATTTTGTTTTTAATTTAAATATCTCTTTGTCTAAGCACTTTCTTAATTCATCAGATATACTATAATCTAAAACATTTTCCATAGCTTTTATTTTATTTTTAATTGGTGCTTGTTTTCTTTCGAATAAATCACTCATTTCATTATATAAATTCATGCTATCACTCCTATTCTTCTACTTTAATAATATAATCCATTAATCCGTATCCACCATGTCCATCTACGTATTTTATCTTTTTAGACAGTATTTCGGGTGTAAATTTATTACTTAATAATTTGCCTTTAGAATATTCACACTGCTCTATTGTACTCAATACTTTTATGTAACCCCATTCATTAGGTCTTTCTTTAAGTACCTGATCAATAAATTCACCTATAGTATATGTTTTATCTAAATATATAAAATATAAACTGGTACTATCACCATAAGTTTCACCTATTTTAAATTCCATATAATCCTCCTATTTATAATTTTCAAATTGTTCTTCTAATAATTCTTTAAGAATAAGTAATTCTTTATACAAATCTTCATTTATTTTTCTTCTTAAATATTCCGAATTAGACATATCTCCATTAGAACTTATAAAATATTCTTCTTGATTTATGTCTTTTAATTCTTTAATTACTAATTCATGTAATATATAAAGTTGTAATCTAGTCATATTATTTAGTACCTGTACTGCCTATACCATGTCTGTCTTTATTTCTTAGAGTTTCAACTTCTACAAATGTTGGCATTTTCATAGCGTCTATAATCTCAAATTGACAAATTTTATCATGTTTTTTTATCCATGTTCCATGTTGATTTTTACTAAGTAAATTATCAAAGTCTTCAAGTGGTACAGGTATTACATCTTTAGGTTTAATACATACAAGAGGTGCTAACCATTCATCGTTGTCCCCGCAGAATGTTTCGTCTATAATTCCAACGCTATTTGCTAACATACAACCCCAAGTTTTAAATGTACTACTTCTAGGATATAATTTAGCTATTTTACCTTTAGGTAATTCCATAGCAAATCCTAAGCGGACCAATCTCATTTCAAATTGAGGGATAAATATATTCTCATTAGAATAAACATCTATTAAATTTCCTCTAGGATTTATTTCTAATTTCTTAGCACCTTCAAAATATTTTATTTTTATATTCATACCATCACTCCATTTTAATTTTTTATGCTGATTTATTTCTTTTTCAAAATATTTCTTCTTAAATTTTGATATATAATCATAATCGTGAGATTCAAACTCAAATCTATTCATATATTTTCTCCTATTCTACTAAAGTTAAAGCATCAGGATACCAAAAGTATCTTTCGTTATCTATGTCTAATTTATAATTCATACCATCAAGACTTCCACATTTTTTAACTATAGTACCAACATGACCTGCATATTTGTACATACTGCTCATAGTGTCCCTATATCTTCCACAAGATAAATCCTCTGTTATTTTAACTTTATCTCCTACTTTTAATATTCTTATTTTCATAATTATCTCCTTTCTATATTATCAAACCCTTCTGATGTATGTGGGGGTTCAAAATTATCAAATCCATTAAACATCCAATAAGAAGAAGCAAATCTTTTCTTAAAGTAAACACAATCAATTTCAACATTTTCAACGTTTTCTTTTACATAAGAAATGATGTCTTCTCTGCCCTTCTTAGTTATATTTAATTCATCATAAATAACTGTGCGGCCTTTGTTTAAATTTTCCACTATTTGCTGTTTTGCTTTATTAACTATACAATTAGATTTATTTTCAGTTAATCTTCTTAAATATCCATATTCCTGTACTTCTAAAACATCATAAGAAACAACTACTGTATTACTATCATTTAAACGGCATAGTTTAGCATAACTTGACTTGCCAGTACGAGGTAGTCCTACTAACATTATAAACTTATTCATCTACCACCCTCCTTATATAAGTCGCAAGATACTGAATGAAAGTTTCTATATTTTCCTTTAATGCATACCCGCCCTGAAGGCTTAGAGGAATCATAATATTCACAAAATCCACAAAACTTACCATTTATTTTCCATTCATTAGCCTTCAAGCAGATATTTAAAGCATCTAATATTTCACAATCACTACACTTAGTCCTCTTGCAGTACTCTTTTATTTCTGTAAGTGATTGATATATGCTCATATTAATCTATATCTTCACAATGTTGACAATCTTCACAATCTAAATATTCTCCATGTGAGTCAATAAATACATTATCACTACACTCATTGAGAACCACCTCTTCATCATATATATCAAATAAATCATCGAACCAACAGTTAAAATAATTACACCATTTCATATCTATCACTCCTTTCTATATTTATATTATATCATGTTTTATTATTGTTGTCAAGTGTTTTTATATAATTTCTTCAAATTCAAATTTATCGAGTGTATTACTTATGACAGTAAAATATTTATAATCTTCTTCTCCAGTAGCAAGATTCTTTACTTTTAACATCTTTTGATAACCTGCATAATTATCAAGTGTAGAAGATAAAAGAATTTCATCTCCTACTTTTAAGTCTTTAAAAACTCTTGCTTGTGTTTTCTTCTTGATTTTTGTAACTCTTAATTTTAATTTTAATTCAAGCATACATTACTCCTTTATCTAAATCTACGTTGGATATTGACTCCATCTACATTTGCCCATTTATATACTGCTACATCATACATTTCTTTATATTCATTGAAGTCAATATTTTCTTCTTCTACATATCTTTCTATATCTTTTTTCATTCTATCATATTTTTCTCCGTTTTCATTTACTTCCTTCCCTTTTCCTATTAGAAAAAGAGCAAACCCTTCTGATAATGCATCACATAAATCATCAAGCATTTCTTGTAATTTTTCATAATGTTCTTTTTTCATACTTTACTCCTTTATGTATTTTAAAATATCTAAATCATTAACCTTAATACAGTTACTTTGTAGCCATTTTAAAGGAATACTTTTTCTATTATAAGCTTCTTCAAAGTTTAAGAGTAACTTAGCATTAAACAAAAATATTTCATTTGTCTGTCTCATTTCTACAATCATATAAACTTTGTCTGTATAATTCAAATATTCTTCTATTAATTCAAATTGATAAGGTTTTATATTGGATAGAGGGAAAGAGGTGCTATTGTTGCAACTTTTAGCTTCAATAAATATTATTTCTCCATTCTTTAAGCAGCCACAATAATCTAAGAACTCCGACTTACCTCTAGGATAAGCTGTAGCAATCTTACCTTTTGCCCCTCTAATAACCACCCAATCAGTAGGTACTTTAGATATAAAAGCTAATTTATTTTTTCTGTATTCATCAAACTTATTAGACAACCTGATCTCAAAGTTTTTTCCTATTTTATTACTGTTTCTTGTCATAATGTTCCTTCATCCTTTGTATAGTCTCTTCTTCCTTTAATTCTTCTACTACATTTTTAATTACGTCTGGATTTTTCTTTAAATATATAATGCTTAATAAAGTAAATACCATCATATAAAGATTATATATAGGTATAAAACATTTAGCTATATCTCCTAAAGAAGGTGTTTTCATACACCATATTGCTTCATTTATTAATTCTTCATCATCAAAGTAAATAGCGAATATTTCTTTAGAATAATTACTTTTAGACAATTCTGTGTTTAATATTTTTGATAAAATTAAACAAGCTAATGTTATTGAAAGATATATCATCATTATTATATTTATCATATTATTCTCCTTTTACTGCCATTATAATACATTCTCTATAGTATTCATAATCTTTCTTCATTGTAACGATTCCATATATAAATCCAATTAGAGGTATTATATGGACTAAGGGTATCATACAGGTAAGTGCCACACTAAGGGTATTGCTAAAAGATAATATAATTTGTTTACCTCTTTCATATTCTATTAGTGTTTCTATAAGTTCTCTATCTTCAAGGGTTTTCTTTATAACATATCTTCCTATAAGAAAACTAATTAAGCTTATTGCTCCCCACATAGTAATAAGAGTTGTAATTATAGTTGTTATACTCATTTTATCATTCTCCTTTTAAAATTTCTTCTATTATTTTATCTATATTATTAAAATCATAATACCAAATTTCCAACAATCCGATATTATTATTATTTGCATATTTTTTCTTTCTTCTATCGTGTTCTTTTTGTTTTAAAAATCCCTCTTTTGATTGATGAAATCCTTTTACAAATTTTTCATGTTGTTCTCCTTGATATTCAATTAATAAATTATATTGAGGTAAATAAAAATCATAAGACAACAAACCGTTGCCTACCCCTATTAAATATTTAAAAGTTTTCTGAGGTACAAATTCTATATTATTATTTATTAAATATTCTTTTATTTTTAATTCTCCTAAAGAAGAAATGCATTTTTCACATTTAAAACTTCTATTTTGTTCAATGATTTTATTAGGACTTGTTTTAAATTCTTTTCCACATTTTTCACAATAAAATTTAAACTTTTTATTACTATAAGGAGCAACTTCAAAAGGAGATTTTGTATTAGATTTACTCCAGTATTTAGCTTTTTGAGGATATAGATAACCAAATGAATCTTTAGGATGAACTTTTGTTTTATGACAATATGGACACCTATCACCTCTATAAAAATGGTCGCAATTAGTTAAATAACTACTATGATAATCTTTTTTGTCGCATTTTATCCATATTTTATTTCCGCTACCTTTATATATTAAATAAGGATTCAATTCATTCTTTTCCCAATCCCAATATTTATTTAAGGGTTCTTTTAATTCTTGTTGAATATAATAAGCAAAAGAATTTTCATAAGAATTACAACAATTAGTGCAATTTCGTCCCTCTTTAAAAGAAGGAAGTCTAATATCATATTCTTTTCCACAATAAAGACATTTAACTCTAATATAATAATTGTTTTTAGTTTTATTTTTATTATCAATAGTTATTTCCTTTTTGTCATAACTTCCAATATAAGCATATTCTTTAAGTCTTTTGTTTATTTCCATTTTATGTTTTTTATTATAATACATATTTTAATCTTCTTTCTCTTTATTTAAACTTCTACTAGCCATCCATAAAAAAGCATAATTACCTAAATCTTTTATTGTATCGTCTATAGACTCATCTACGGCTTGTTCTTTATTTGTAATCAAAGTGCATAAACGGTTAAATTTATCGGCTATTCTAGTAAGATAGCTTAAATCTCCAAATTTTTCATAAGTATCTTGTACACTACATCCATAATCTTGATTTTTTCTTTTACACAATTCCATAGTTTCCTTAACTATTTTTTCATATTCATTCATAAAATTATTTTCTTTCATACCATCACCCTTTCTTAATCATCAATAGTTAATATATATAATATAAAAGCTAACATCGTACAAGTTATTGAAATTATTAATATATTATCGGAATAAGGAAGTATAGTTGGGAAAAAGATTAATCCCAACGTATAAATTCCTAATAAAATTGCAATTATTAAATATATACTCGATAATTTTATTTTCTTCATATCGCTATCCCTTCTTAACAAATTCATATAATATACATATTAGTTCTTCTTCAAATTCCCAAGAAACATTTATTGCAATATAATTTTCTACTTCTCTATGAATTTTACAATTTATACCGTCATTTGCTAATAACCTTCTTGCAACCCTACCTAATTCACCACATATTGCAGTCTTACTTTCCGTTGTAAAAGGATATGACCATAAATTCATTTCTGTTATAGGAAGTGGTAAAGAGGTATTAGTAGTCTTAATTTTTCTAGCTTTGATTTTTGTAACTAAAGTCCACTCGTTTAAATCTATTCCTGTAGCTTCATTAAATATATTTCTTATGCCATAAAACATATTTACTCTCCTTTTAAATTATTACTGTTCATATCTTTAAAAACAAATATACTATTTTCATCTCTTAAAACTGCATAATCTCCTGTATACAATAAGTCTCCACTTTCTTTTAACTTGATATATTTTTCACTCTTAAATAAATGTAATAATATTCTTCCGTCTTCGTCAAAATTAAAGAAACAGCGTTCTCCTACTAACTCTTTAAAATATTCATATTTGCTATCCACAAATAATAAAACCATAAAATCACTCCTTTTAAATTTCAGACAATTTAATTATTCTTTGATTGCTGCTACCTCTAAAAGCTAAAGTAATATCTCTAAGGGCTTCTATGTATTCTCCGTCAACTAAAACATCAATTAGTTTTAAAATCTTATTGTCTTTTATATCTTCATATTTAAATCCAGTATATAACCAAATAGTATGAGTTGGATTTTCTTTTTTATATTCTTTTAAGAAAGGAATTAACTCTTTTGAGCTATAAATGGGGTCTCCCCCGCTAATAGTTATCCCATCTAATAAAGGATTATCTTTGCATTTTTTTATAAACTCACTTTGTTTTTCTTTTGTAAACTCATAACCGTAATTAAAATCCCATGTTTGAGGGTTGTGGCAGCCATGACAATGATGTAGGCAACCACTTATGAAGAGGGTGTTTCTAATACCCTCTCCGTCTACAACAGAATCATAAATTATTCCACTTATATTCATTACATTCCTCCTAAAGAATGTTTAACTCTATCATGTACTTCTTCTATTTTTCCATCATTAAATTTTCTATAGTCTGTGGTTAAGTAACCTGTTACCCTTCTTAGTCTCTCTATTTCATCGCTACCGCACATCGGACAACCACTATCACTTATTTCATCAGAATAACCACAATTTATACAAGTATCTATTGGGAAATTTAATGCAAAATATGATACATCTTTAGACATAGCATAGTCAATTATTTTTTCGATAGCTTTTAAATTCTTCATCATACTAGATTCTAATTCAACATACATTATATTTCCGCCAGTAGCTAATTTACTAAAAGGTGCTTCTTTATTTATTTTTTCAACTATTGATATTTCATCATATACTGGTATATGGTGTGAATTAGTTAAGTATTTTTTATCTGTTACTCCTTCTATTACCCCATATCTTTCTACTAAATTATTTCTTAATGTTTTACAACAATTCTCGGCAGGTGTCGCATAGCAACTAAAATTTAATGAGTTTCTTTCAGAGCATTTTTTTGTAAAGTCATATATTCTTTTTACGATATCATATGCAAATTTATACACTTCGCCATTATTGGTTTGAGTTTCTCCGAACATAGCAACCATTGTTTCTGCAATACCTATATATCCAACTGCAAGTGTGCCATGCTTCATAGACTCTTTTACTTCTTCTTCTAATTCTAATTTTCTACCTAAATCGTTTTTCATTAAACCATTTTGATGTAAGAAAAACCCACTCTTAGCTTTTTGAGAACATATCCATTCATATCTGTCTAGCAAAGCCTTTTCAGATAATTTAAGCATATCGTCTAAGTCTCTCCAAAATCCTTTTATATTAGCTTCTTTTCTTTCGCTTAAACATATTCCATTTTTTATACCAATGTCGACTAGATTTATAGTAACTGGAGATATATTTCCTCTTCCACCTTTACTCCAACCCAATCCATTAATATCTTTACCAACTGTCGTCCTACATCCCATAGTAGCAAATTCTTCATCAGGACTATCTATTGTATCTTGATAAGATATATCTACATTACAGAAATTAGGATATATTCTTTTACTTAAACTTTTTATAGCTAATAATTTTAAATCATAATTAGGAGTACCTTCTTTATCATTAACTCCCTTTTTATATTTAAAAATTGAAATAGGGAATATTGATGTTCTATGAAATTTGCCTATACCATTTATACTAGCTTGTAATAGCGATTTGGAAACTAATCGTCCTTCAGGAGAAGTATCTGTACCAAAATTTATAGATGTAAATGGTACTTGACTTCCTGCTCGGGACTCCAATGTATTCAAGTTATGGTAAAGACTTTCTGCCCCCTGCATAGTCTTTTTAATCGTGTGTCTTTCTGCAACTTTATACTCTTTTGGATAATATTCTTTTAGATAAGAACTTTCTAATTTAACTTTATCTTTAACTGATTCAGCTATCTCTTTAGCTTCTTTTTCTGTTATATCTCTTAAATCAACTAAAGCATCTACAAAAGCTTTTCTAAAAGTTATTGCGACATATGGTGCTGCATCATAATCTATCTTATTTGCCCCAACTCCGCCATATTGTACTTGACTTTCACATTGAAAAACAACTGCAACAAGTTGAAAGAAAGTCATAATATCATTAGGTTTTCTTACATCGCCATTTCTTGTTTCAAAGCCTTTATTATTATCAAATAAATCTTGAAAATCTATAAATAAACAATTATGTTGTCCACAACAATAACTATCTAAATCATGGGTATATAACCTACCCTCTCTATGTGCTTTAGCCACCTCTTTATCCATTAAATTATTTAAAGCATATTCTTTTAGAAAATAAGAAGTAATTTTGGCATTTTTACCGCTAAAAGAACCTTCATCTACGTTTGCATTTGCATTTTCGATATTCTTCATTTCCATAATATCTTTTATCTGCTTTTGAGATTCATCATATAATCGTAATTGTTCTTCTCTAATTCTTCTTTTATTGTCTCTGTAAAGTATATAGGCTTTTGCAGTATTCTTTAAACCTCTTTCCATAAGTTTAAACTCAACTAAATCTTGTATATCTTCTATATCTATAAATTCCTCGTCAATTTCCTCACAAACATCATTTGCTACTAATTCTGATATGACAACTATTTGAGAATTATCATATTCTTTTGTTTCAACCAACGCTTTCCTTATTGCCACCCTGATCTTCTCTTTATCAAATTCTTCAACAGAACCATTTCTTTTAATCACAAACATTGATAACTTCATTTCCTTTCTACTTATTTTAGTTATTTTCGCCTTCATATTTCTCCACTAATTCATCAAAGTCTCTCTCTAAAATGTCATAATTTCCTTTTAACTCGTCATAATTCTCTTTTAGTCTATCATAATCCCATTTTAAATCATCATATTTCTCCTCTAATTCGCCATGTTCTTTTTCTAAAGATTGCATTTCATAACTTAAATTTATATAATCTTTTTCCATCTCTTTATATTCGTCCAATTCAATATATAAGTCGTTAAGTTTTTCTAATAATTGTTCTCTTGAAA
>ERZ808278.1148-NODE-1148-length-12196-cov-4.626225_pt1 | contig 12196 bp, 11 predicted proteins | sample MGYA00521239_ERZ808278 | MGnify/ENA primary metagenome ERZ808278 (study PRJEB31516, sample SAMN03275600) | gut metagenome | biome: mammalia-associated habitat; material: feces | host: Papio cynocephalus | place: Kenya | collected 2012-07-17 ... | reverse complement strand
TGGCAAGGTCGTGCTCTACCAACTGAGCTATTTTCGCATTTCGCCTCAAAAGAGCATTGCTCTCTCGTTTGCGGGTACAAAATTAATAGTTTTAATTGACTTTGCAAAATATTTTGGCGAAAATGTGCCGAATGCGGCATTTTTCACTTCACTTCAGAAGTTCAAAAAACTCACTTCGCAACGCAGCATTCTCGAATTCGCCACAATAGTCCACGGTGACGGTGGTGGTTTCCTGCTTCTCCACCCCCCTCATCTTCATGCACAAATGAGCCGCCTCACAGCGCACAATCACGCCCTTATTGGGCATCGACCGGGCAAGGGCACTACACACTTCCGAGGTGAGGCGTTCCTGCACCTGCAGCCGGCGCGCATACACGTCCACCATGCGGGCGAGCTTGCTCAGCCCCACTATTTTTCCATCGGGCACATAGGCTATCGACAACTTCCCAAAGAAAGGAAGAATGTGGTGCTCGCACAGTGAATAGAACTCTATATCCTTCACAATCACCATCTTCGACCCCGGATGCTCAAACACAGCCGCCTTAATGACAGATTCCCCAGACTGGCCATAGCCAACAGTATTCTCAAGTAGTGCCTTTGCTGCGCGCATAGGCGTTTTCTTCAGTCCCTCTCTTTCGGGATCCTCGCCAATAAGCTCAAGGATGGCTTTATAGTGGTCCGCAATTTTATGAATTAATTCTTGATTGGAAAGTTTATCGTTATTATTCATCATTCTTTTAATACAATTCTAAACAAGGTCAGCAACTGGCTTGGCCGCAGTTTTTTTTATTTAAACTTATTCACCTTGTCGGTCACAATCACCACATCTGCGCGCATTTCTGGAAATGAGCGTTTTATGAGCCGCGCCAGCGACTTAGCCTCAGCGTAGGTTTTGAAGTCGCCGAATCTCAAACGCCAGCGTGGCGCCACATACGACATGTATGCGCGGTACTGCGGATATTTTAATGCTATTTTCTTTGCCCGCCGCTGAGCCAGCGAGCGCCCGTTTTTTGCGGAAGTGAAAAGTACCTGTACACGGTAGCCCGTGTACCGCCCCACCACAGCCGTGCCCGACATCGTTCCCTTAGCCGTAACGGCAGTCCCCTGTCTCGACATCTTCGGCTTCGCCGTGGAGGAGTTCTTGTGACGCAGCCCTTTGGCCGAGTGATCTGACGCCGCAGGCGCTGTGACACCTGTATGGGCAGGGGCCGCCGCTTGTGGTGTTTTCTTCGATGTCATTGCCGAGCTGCTTCTGCTTGATAGCCCTTTCGGCGCATTCACACTCACTTGTGCCACAGATGCGGCGAAGGCAGACATTGTCAGCAGCACCGCCGACACAAAAGCACGGCAAAAAACTCCGTTGCCAAACTTTTTCATAGCCATATCCTTTAAAAAGTTTACAAAAAGCGTTAAAACAAAACTGGCTACAAAGATAGTAAAATTTATCATTGTAGCCAATTTTTTATGTATTGAGTTAGGCTGCAATATGCAGCGTAACCACTTTAATTAGAATGCGGTAACGATTCCCATGAAGTCTGCGGCCTTGAGTGATGCGCCACCAATCAGGCCACCATCGATGTTAGGCTTTGCGAAGAGCTCAGGTGCATTGCCAGGTTTGCAGCTGCCACCATAGAGAATGGTAGTGTCGTTGGCTACAGTCTCGCCATACTTTTCTGCGATGAATGAACGGATAAACGCGTGCACTTCCTCTGCCTGGTCGCTTGTAGCGGTCACGCCTGTGCCGATAGCCCAGATAGGCTCATAGGCAATCACGATATTGGCAAACTGCTCTGCACTGAGGTGGAAGAGGGAGTCTTTCAATTCTGCCTTGATAAATTCCTCGTAAGTGCCAGCGTTGCGGAGCTCAAGGCTCTCACCACAGCAGAAGATGATTTTCAAGCCGTTGGCAAGTGCCAAGTCCACTTTCTCTTTCAGGATTTCAGGAGTTTCGTGATAGTATTCACGGCGTTCGCTGTGACCAAGAATCACATAGTTTGCACCAGTTGAAGCCACCATGGCAGCGCTCACTTCACCAGTGTAGGCACCTTTTTCCTCGTTTGCGCAGTTTTCAGCAGAAAGACCCACCTTATTGATGTCGATTACGCTCTTCACCGAAGTGAGGTGAGTGAAAGGCACGCCAATCACCACGTCACACTTCAAATCACCAGCAGCGGCCACTGCCTCATTCACTTCTTTAGCGAGCTGTACGCCCTCAGCAACTGTGGTGTTCATCTTCCAGTTGCCTGCTACAATATTTTTTCTCATAGTTTGGATTAAATAAAATATTTTATTACAAATAGTCGTCGTTATTATATCAATATGTGCGATATGCGCTATCACACGTGCAGAAACTTTATGCAAAGTTACTTGTGCTTGTGGAATATACCAAACTTTTTATCATTCTTTATCACAAATTTCAGTCGTGACGGAATCGTGACGGAATGGGCTTGCCGATGCATACGCTCGCCTTTATGCGTCACTCTTCAGGCGTCTTTTGTGATTCTGCGTCTTTTGACGCTGGGGTTTTCTTCGCCTTTTTCCGCCTCACACGATAGATGCACAGCGCCAGCACATGGCTCCGGTTCACCACCAACAGTGCCACAAGCGACAGCAGAAACAGCCTTGTCAACCGCTCGATCACTTCATCGGGGTGATAGTCTGAATTATAGCTCATCACGGAGCATTTTCCCGCCCTCACCTTGTCTCTGTCGAGCGATGCGAGAGTGCGTTTCCACATCAGTTTTCCATTTTCCACCACCACCACGGCAGGATTTCCACGGGCCATGCTCTTCAGTTCGCTGTCGTCCATACGATAGATGGGATACGCAGCCATTGAAATGTCGTTCCACCAATGAATGTCGGCTTCTGTTGCCGGCGTAGCGGCAAACACCCTATAGCCCTGTGCCGTGGCATGGGCGCATATTTCATTGATGTCGAAAGAATAGCTGATGTTCACGCCTTTCAAGTCTGGGAATAGCAGCATCACCACCTTACCCGTGTCGGGCAGCACATCTTCAGTCACGTCCACACCATTATCATAGATAGCGATCGGGGAGTCTGTGGCGCTATCAGCAGGCTCCTTGCCTTTCTTATAGTGGCGTTCCACAAATTCCCATCCGTCTTCCTCGTCGGGCACGCTGTCGAGTGCGAACGATTTTTCTACGCCATTTTTCCTGTACACAAACACCATATCCTCGCCATTGCCGTCGGCATTAGCCGACACTCCTATCATGCTGCCCACAGGATAATGGGAGAAATCCACAAGTGGCTGAATAAAATAGCCATTGTAGGCCACACTGGCCACAAAAGCGAAAGAAAGTGCCCCCACCACCCAGTTCACTGCAGGGCCATAAATGCCATGAACCCTGCGGTTGAAAAAAGTGAGATACACCAGTGCCACCGTCAGCACCACATTCTTCCAGAACGAGACCCAGTTGCTCATCTCAAAGGCCTCGCCAAAGCATCCACAATGCGGAATTCTGTCGGTGAGCGCCAAATCCAGCGTGAGGGGAAGCATCACGGCCATCATGCCTATGAGCAGCACAGGCGCACCCCTGCGGAATGATCCGGTGAGCACAAACGCCCCTAACATGAATTCAAAGGCCGCGAGCGCGAACGACAACCCGAGCGAGGCCGAAGCAAGGCTCTCAAACCCGTATGCGTTACAGTATTCTGTGAATTTATAAAATCCGCCCCAGGGGTCTATGGCTTTAGCCAACCCCGAGAACAGGAATGTGCCTCCAAGCGTTATGCGCAGAATCCACACCAAGGCATGGTTCCATTTCTTGTCGGCAATCCTCTCGCCCCATTTTGGTAGTTTAAATATCGTCATCTGTTATCACTCCGAGCCTTCATTATGGCGAATAAGCGCAAACACTGCATAGTTGATCATATCCTGGTAATTGGCGGCAATTCCCTCGCTCACAAGCGTCTTGCCATCCTGATTCTCAATCGACTTTGTGCGCTCCACCTTCGTGAGAATAAAATCGGCATAACTGCTGGGACGCATATCGCGCCACGCCTCGCCATAGTCGGTGTTTTTATTCACCATCAGGGCCTTTGTCTCTGCCACATATTTGTCGTAGAGCGAGATAGCCTCGTCACAAGTCATGTCTATGGTGTCGGAGAACCCTTTTTCAAGCTGAATCAGCCCTATCACGCCATAGTTCACAATGCCGATGTACTCCGAGTAGATGTCGTCGGCAATCTTCGCCTCACCATTGATTTGGATGGTGCGTATGCGCTTGGCATTGATAAAAATCTGGTCGGTAATGGTCTGCGGACGAGAGATGCGCCACGACGGTCCATAGTCAGCCATCTTCTTGATATAAAGGTCGCGGCAGGTGGCTATCACCTCATCGTATTGCTGTTTAGTGTTGGCCATAACAAATTTGTAATTTAATCATTCACGCAAAGTTACAAAAAAATATCGGATTGAATGGAGAGTGGCTGAAAGTAGAATAAATAAAAAGGTGTGAATACTGTGATCCACACCCATCATCTGATTTCGAAACCACTATCAGTACCAAAGAGTCTGATTAAACCCAAATCGGTCATTAGGGCTTGCGGTATTCCGGATTTTTAGAAGAATGTATTTTGCTTGTCTTTTAAAGAGTGACAGCGAGCTATTACCAATTAAAAACAAGCAAAAGGCTTCTTATAAAAGCCGAAAGACCGCAAGAAGTAATCAAAAAAACACTACACGGCCTAATGACCGATTTGGACTAAAAATTTCCCAAACTAAAAAGTGACTGAGTGGGCATTAGAAATACTGCCCTCTCTTTCTTATTTAATCATTTTTGTCACCTGCGTGGAACCGTTACCATATCTGGCCACCACAATATTTACACCTATAAACGGCTCATTTCCAACCCTTCCGAAAAGGTCATAATATCGCACACTCAGAGGTTGGCCATTTCTTGAAATATCGGCCACAGCAGTAGTCACATCATCGTGCCCCCAGATCTCATTGCCAACCGCATCTGACACATAATAGCAGTATTCACCTAAAGCATTCTTTGTTTTGTAGTAGAGCCTGACACGAAAACTTGCTTCAGGCTCTTCAGCATAAGAGCCAAACGTGCCAGAAGTGTAGTGCGTCACCTTTCCATTATGGTCGGTAATAGCCAAGTCTGCATCTCCCACGTTTTCTACAAATGGAGCGTATTCCGTCAGTTCCGTACTGGAATAGAACAAGAAGTCGGAGGAGCGACCACTCAAAGCCGGATATTCTTCCGCAGATGTGGCGCACGTGCGCCACACACGGTAGCCGCCACCTTCGTTAGTAAACTTCTGCTCGTCATCGGGTTGAACCATATTCACACTGAGCGTGCAAGAATAGTAGCGACAATTTTTCTCTTCACCATCAGCATGCACCTTGAAGATATATGGAGCCACCACTTTGTTCATCACGCTGAATCCAGCCCTCGCCATACAAGCCTCTGCCCTACTTGTGCCATAAGTATTCTGCTCACCCTGGCTATTTTGCACATTCAGCCCAAAGGCATAGTGTGATGCGCTTCCCGTTGACGATAAAAATGCGCAAAAACGAGGACGCGAGCCTGAAGCGACTGAAAAAGTTTCGGTCTCCACATCATTTATATATAGTGTGTTACTCAACATCGAATCATCGCCCCAGAGGCTGTGCGACACCGCTGCGCCTTCCGTGACTTTAAGACTATGGTCGATGTCGGCGGCGACCTCTTCCTGACTGTAGCCAGTCTTTGACTGATCGGCAATCCAGCGTTCGTAATCGCTCACCAGATAAGCAGAGGCCTTTGCCGCATACACGGGCACCGACACGGATGGCGTGAGCGCATCTTCTTTCACCATGTAGGTATAAGTGCCCGTCTGGTCACCGCCATCGGAAGTTGACGCGGCAAAGTAGTCGACTATCACTGCGCCATCTGCCATCGCGCCACTGTTCACGGTCGGCAAATTGTCGTAACGGTCCTCTTGCTCAGTGTTACCAGCCCAAGAGCCACCAGGATAAGACACAGTGTATTGATACACACCATCAGTCTTATGGAGCGTAAGAGAAGCCACTGTAGTTGCCACAGTGCCTGTGCCTGCAAGGCGTAGTATACTATAGGACTTTCCATCGTATGAATCAGCCCCCTGCTCAAAGCGGGGAGTGAACGTGATGGTGTTTTTATAAGAGTTCAATTGCTTATCAGGCAGGAATTTAGAACGATAATCACCACTGGATCCAAATGTGGGATCTGGATAGATTGGCGTGATTTTCACTTCCAGATACTTCCTTTCATTCGCGCTCGTGTTGGTATAGTTTGTAAAATAGGAATATGCGAAAAAAGGCGTCTTATCCCTTAATTCAGGCTCAATGTAGAAGCGCGTAAGTCCATCGTCACCCTTTGCACTGACCACTCCCGCAGTCTTTATCTCTTGAATATAGAGTTTGTCGTCGTTGGTAAAGTAATCCGGCATTGTCACCACATATTTATAGCCGCCATTCACCTGCTCGTAAGTGGCTTGCATGGTCCGAGTCTGCTCTGTCATCCAGAGACTGCCACCTCCGGGAGTGCTTATGCCAGTCATATCCAATTCCACCAAATGATTGGGATGGCACCAAAAACTATTAATATTTGGGCACTTCGACAAATCGAGCCGTTCAAGCTGATTTCCACCACAATAAAGCGTAGTCAGTTTCGGGCACTTAGTCACATCGAGTTCTGTAAGCTGGTTGTTATGGCACCAAAGGGTCGTAAGATTAGGATTATGAGTCACATCAAGCTCTTCCAGTGCATCGCCACAGCAATAAAACAGGTTCAAATTCACATTGGTCGAAACATCAATCATGCTCAATTTCGGGTTACTGTGCAGCCACAATGTGCGCAGCGCCCCTCCACAGTCGGTCAGATCCATACGCTCAAACTGATTATTGTCGGCATAGATTAGGTTAAGACTTGCACACCCGGTCAAATTAAGCAGTGACATGGCGTTGCCCCTGCACCACAAAGTCTCCAGCACAGGCTGGTGGCTCAAATCCAGAGATGGAATCTTATTTGCATCACACCTGAGGTGCCTCAATTTCACATTGGTCGTTAAATCAAGCGAAGGCAGTTGATTGTTGCTGCAATAAAGCTCCCAAAGCTCCGTGCTTGCCGCCACATCAAGAGAGGGTATGGCATTGTACTCACAGTCCACCTGCTCAAGCGCCGGACAGTTTTCAAGCCTAAGTGTGTGCATCTTCTCCGTGGCAGAAGTCCCATTGCTGCTGCAAATTAAAAATTTCAACTTTTGCTTATTGGCCAAGTCTAACGCCATCAAGCGATTTCCTGCGCACTCCACATGCTCAATGGCTGAATTGCTGCTAAAATCCAGCTCTGGAATCTGATTGCCTGAGCAGTTGAGCCAAAACAGGTTGGGATTTTTACTGATGTCCAGGCTCTGCATACCATTACCAAAACAGTATAGTTGCTGAAGATTGCCATTGTGCGTCACATCGAGCGAGTGCAGATTCTTATTGTCGCCCACATAAAGCCAAATTAAATTCGGATTATTAGCCACATTGAGCGTGCTCAAATCACATGCCAGCAAGCCAAGGATTTGAAGCGCCTCATTTTGAGTCACATCTACTGATGTGAGATTTCTATTGTACTCGGCATAAAAAGATAAGAGATAGCGATTCTGGCTCAAATCCACAGATTTAAGGTCGTTAAGATTTGAGGTGGCATTTTTTCCATTATTCAAATATAGCGACACAAGATTCGGAAAATAGTAAATTCCCTCAATAGAAGTGATGCCTTTTTCATTAAACCCCTCGTCCCAATAAGCCTGGGAATTTAGGATGGCGTCAGTAATTAAGTCGCCATCAGCAATCCCCAGCTTCTCTGCTATGGCCGCACGGAATTTAGCGTCAGGAAAGTGCTCTTCATTCAAAATCACCCCCGACACAGCAGTCGCCTCCCATTCTCCACTCTCCTCGATACTGATCAGCACATCTTTAGCATGGCCCGGATAGTTTACAGTCATCTCATTCGACGCCATAGCATCTCCATTGCTGACCTTAATTTTCACATTAGCGCCTTTCTTGAAAGGTTCGCCATTAGTGGCTGTTTCCAAATTGGCTACACACATGGTTTTCCCAAAGGCCTCCAACTGCGTTGTGGCGACCCCATTTCCTCGCTCTGTTCCTTCATTCCAGGCCTGCACAGTGCATGGCTCGGTCACTCCACTCACATACACAGTGATTTGGGCTTTGCACACAGAGGCGGAAGCAAACAAAAGAATTAGAAGAAACAGATTTTTCAACATATCTTTCCTCATCATAATTAATTGATAAAAAATAGTAATTAAGTAGGTCTTTCTTTATTATTTATAATTTATATATTATAAGAAAATGTTTTCTTCGTGTGGAAGGTCGTTCTGAAGAAATAAATTTAGAGGTTCATAGTGTTTTTATATGGAAAATCCATGAAAGACTGTAAATAAAATATACCATGAGCCACCTAATGGCCTAATCTATGTTTTTAAAATAACGGCACTTTCGCTAAACAGGCGCGTACTCTTACAGAAAGTTAACACATTTCAATAACGACTTGCAAATTTAGTAAATCATTTCAGATTATTCAAAAAAAAAAAAAAAACGGTTTTGGTTTAACGGTTTTTCACCACTTTTTGTTACAAATCATCATTTTTAACCAGCTTCATAAAAACAATGAAAAAGTCACACCTCTCTTGTTTGTTTCAAACATAATAAATGCGATAATATGCCACTTATTTTTAAAATTTGGTTTTATGGTATTGATTACGATTGCCAAATTTATCTGTACTAATACCCAATCAGGCTACATTTGCTGCCAAAATCGCCACTTTGAAAATCACACCATCAGCTCATAGCTTCTGCATTCTGTAGCCGAGGCTGTACAGCTCGGTGGCGGCACCTATTCGGTAGAGAGCGTGGAGAGCATCCACATACGCCACAAAAGCCTCAGGCGTGGAAGGCTCAATGCCCGCGTGGCTAATCACGTCATAGGCAGTCTGCGCACAGTGCACCACAAGCTTGGCTACAGCATCTTGCTCAGGCTTGCCCACACGGAGCACCTCGTCGGCAATAGCCTCATCCATGCAATCGTAGCCCCGCTTGTCGCGAAGCATGGCATATAGGTTAGGCTCCTTTGAGTAACGCTCCCAATCAGTGTCCCACAGCTTTGTCACAGCCATGCCCACATACATCATCCACCCCAGCGAAGCAAGCGGATAGTTCTGGAATTCAGGCACACCGTCGGGGAGATAAGCATCAGCCACAGTCTGCCAGCAAGCCTCTACATCTGTAAGGTCGGGCATCTGGATAGGGTCGATTCTGTTAGCCCGCAGCAAATACTCACGAGCCTGGTTCTCTATACTGATTTGAATAATGCTTTGTGCCATATTATATAATCATGTTTATTTATAGGGATTATCGGACAAGTTTAAACGCTCAATAAAAAAAGCGACAGCTCGTGGCTTGTCGGGGCCAAATGCGAGCCATCGCTTTTCTATATGAAAGCCACACCAAAGGGATGTGATGAAACTCCGAATAAAAATACAGGATTTGAGGGCACCCACGCCTTTGTAATCCCCCAGTATCCGTAGATACACCTTTCGGTCGAGGCCCGCCATTGGCAAAAGTGAGTGCTTGCTCGGGATTTCATTAAGTTTGAAGAGTATCCCAATCAGCTTCGATGTGGCAAATTTTCTAAGAACTTTCGGTAACACAAAATTACACCATCTGCCCTCCATTTCCAAATTTTTGATTAAAAATTTTGATGTGAATCCACGAAAAAATCCACGAAAAATTATTGCTGTCCGCTAAGAGTTTTCGGTCGAGACAAAATTAGGGCTGGATTCCACGCTCGTGAATTCTGCCCTTTAAGTTACCTTTGTTTTTGAAAAAATAAATCCAGTAAGTATGAACAAATGTACACATTTTAACGGACAGCCGATGTATGAGATATGCTTGAAGAGGCGAAAGAAGTTCCTCCAGAACCATTCTTGTTTGATTGATGGGGCTTACTTTTCAAAATCCTATCCGCAATGCCCATGAACAGGCATTGCGGATAGGGTTTCTATGCCATTTTAAGTTTTAGCTGACAGCAATAAATAAAAAGCAAAAACAAATGGCTTTTCACTAAGACTCACCAACGAAAAGTGGCCAGCCTCCCCCCGGTTGGAGCGATGCTGTCCACTTTCACCCTTTAATAAGCTCCGCACTATGCGCGCGGGGCTATACATCTTATGCTCTATTAAGCGTTCTTGGCTTTTTCTACGATAGCCTTGAATGCCTCAGGGTTGTTCATAGCGAGGTCGGCGAGCACCTTGCGGTTAATCTCGATACCAGCCTTGTGGAGCATACCCATAAGCTTAGAGTAAGAAAGGTCTTCCAGACGCGCGGCTGCGTTGATACGCTGAATCCACAGAGCGCGGAAATTGCGCTTTTTGTTCTTGCGGTCGCGGTAAGCATAGGTCAAACCCTTTTCCCAAGTGTTCTTGGCAACGGTCCAGACGTTTTTGCGTGCGCCGAAATAACCTCTTGTAAGTTTAAGAATCTTTTTACGTTTAGCTCTTGAAGCAACGTGATTTACTGATCTTGGCATTTTTTTAAATTGATTTTGAATGTTAGCGGCACATTAAATTAATAATGAGCTCTTGTGTGCTAAGCACTCGGTTAATAAAAATGATAAAAAATCTCTTTCTGATTAAAATAAAATTTGCTCGTAAGCGCGAACTCTCTTACTTCTTAACAAGGAGCTGACGGATAGCGTTGAGGTTAGCCTTGTCCACGATTGAAACGTGAGTAAGGTTTCTCTTAGCCTTCTTGGTCTTCTTGGTCAAGATGTGGCTCTTGTAAGCATGTTTTCTTTTAATCTTTCCTGTTCCGGTAAAGGTAAACCTTTTTTTGGAACCGGAATTAGTCTTAACTTTTGGCATTTTTTTTGTTATTTAAAAAAAGTTATTAATAAGCGGAGGCAGGCACTTACCAAGCCTGCGGCTCCTTTTCTTTCATCACTATGTATTATGTGTGGAGCGGAAAACCAAGGACTACTCTTTTGACGATGGCTCAGCCTTGCTCTCCGCAGGCTTATCCGCCGCTTTAGGCTTGTCTTTTTTAGGTGCCTCCTTTGCCTTCTTTGGCGAGAGCATGATAGTCATGCGCTTGCCTTCAAGCACTGGCATCTGGTCGAGCTTTCCATATTCCTCAAGGTCGTTGGCAAAGCGCAGAAGCAGCACCTCGCCTTGCTCCTTAAAGAGGATTGAGCGTCCCTTGAAAAACACATAGCTCTTCACCTTGGCGCCTTCTTTGAGGAAGCCAATGGCGTGCTTGAGCTTAAAGTCGTAGTCGTGGGCATCGGTCTGTGGCCCGAAGCGGATTTCCTTCACTACTACCTTGGTGGATTTCGCCTTTTGCTCCTTCAGGCGTTTGCGCTGCTGATACTGGTACTTCTGATAGTCCATCACGCGGCACACGGGTGGCTTTGCCATTGGGGCAATTTCTATAAGGTCGAGTTCTAAGTCATCGGCAATTTTAAGAGCCTTGGCGATAGGATAGATTCCCTCTTCCACATTGTCGCCCACCAGTCGCACTTCCTGCGCGCGGATCTGGTCGTTGATTGCAAGCTCGTCTTTGTCCTTTTTCTGGTTGCCGCGAAATTTGTTTCGGCCTCCCTGTGGGCGAGGTCCGCCCATTGGTTTGCGGGGCCCACTCCAAAATGGTTTTTTCTCCATCAAGTAATTTTAATCGTTATTATTTCTTTTTCAATACGGAAGCAAAATTGGTTTGCTCTGCCACTTTCGCATTGATTTCGGCTGCAAAGGTAAGAATTTTTTCCGAACCTTTGTCACCTTCACCTTGTTTTCTTACAGAAACTTCCTCATTTGCAGCCTCTTTTTCACCCACTACGAGCAAATAAGGAATGCGCTTGAGTTCGTTGTCGCGAATCTTGCGTCCAATTTTCTCATTGCGAACATCAATTATTGCGCGCACGCCCTGCTCATCGAGCACGTCGGCCACATGCTGAGCGTAGTCGTTATATTTTTCACTGATCGGAAGCACCACGCACTGGTCGGGGGCAAGCCATAGTGGAAGATGACCTGCGGTGTGCTCCAGGAGCACAGCCACGAAGCGCTCGAGCGATCCGAATGGCGCACGGTGAATCATCACAGGGCGGTGCTTCTGGTTGTCGCTTCCAGTGTATTC
>ERZ808278.1147-NODE-1147-length-12241-cov-2.500082_pt1 | contig 12241 bp, 10 predicted proteins | sample MGYA00521239_ERZ808278 | MGnify/ENA primary metagenome ERZ808278 (study PRJEB31516, sample SAMN03275600) | gut metagenome | biome: mammalia-associated habitat; material: feces | host: Papio cynocephalus | place: Kenya | collected 2012-07-17 ... | reverse complement strand
TATATATCTCCAAGTAACATTGTTGCTTCAATATATTCTGGCTTTTTCTTCAGTAAACTTTCAAGCATGCTTACAGCTTCATCTTTTTTTCCTAATTCATTTAATAAATATGATATTTTGTAGTATGAATTATAGTCTTTTTTATCTATATCTACTACTTTTACATATTCGTCCATCGCTTTTCTAAGTCCACCTTCTTTTTCATATATCTCGGCAAGTAGCTTATGACCTAAATAACTTCTAGGATATTTAGTTACTAAATTAATAAGAAGTTTTTTGGCGTTTTTTTGATCATCAAAAAGCAATGCACATCTTGCTAAAGTTATAGTTATTATTTCCGAAAAATTTATTCCTTTTTTTTCTAAATAAATTACTATTAATGGTATAACTATAGAAATAATATATGTTAAAACTCTAATTGCTGTATTTATTTCTACATAAAAAATAATTTCAAGGAAACCTACTGCAATTCCTAATGCTTGCATAGTTAAAATAATTAGATATGTTGTATCATTTTTCCTTATTATTTTAAAAAACATTATTACAAATAAGGAAAACGCAACTAAGTTAAATATAATTCTTTCAAGCAACATCTGCCTTTCTCCTTCCATGTTCAACATCTTTATCTATTAGAAAATTTATTTTTATAATTTTCTATAGATTGTTCTACTATCCTTTCTGCTTCCTCTCTACCTAGTATTTGCTTTACAACTGTATTTTTTCCTTCTAATTGCTTATACACTTCAAAAAAGTGCATTAATTCATCAGAAATATGTTTTGGTAATTCTGATATATCATTATAGCAATTATAATATGGATCATTTTTTGCAATCGCTATTATTTTTTCATCAGATGCGTTATCATCTATCATTTTTATTACACCTATTGGATATGCCTCTACTAGTGTTAATGGTACAATTTCTTCTTCACATATTAGTAATACATCTAATGGATCTTTATCATCTGCATATGTTTTTGGGATAAATCCATAGTTTGCTGGATAATGTGTTGCTGTATATAATACTCTGTCCAATCTTAACATTCCTGTTTCTTTGTCTAATTCATATTTATTTTTTCCATTTTTATTAATCTCTATTACTGCCACAAAATCATTTTTGTTTATTCTATCTTGAGATATATCATGCCATATATTCATTTTATTTCCTCCTTTATTTAATTATCTATATTTTAAGCCAATTATTGATAAAAGTCCATAGATTTTAGTCTAAATTCATCAATTCTTGCACAATATTCTTATCTTCACTTGTCGTAATTTTTATGTTTGAATAGTCTCCTTCTACTATTTTTATACTATAGCCAAGTTTTTCTAGCAACATACAGTCATCTGTTATTCCTTCATTACTTTGATTTTCTTCATGTGCTTTTTTTAGCAAATTTCTATCAAAGCATTGCGGTGTCTGTATTATCCATGTATTTGCCCTTTTCACTGTATTATTTACAATCCCATTATCATCTGCCACTTTTATTGTATCTTTAGTTTTTACCCCTATTGTTGTTCCTTTATATTTATCCATCTCCAATAATAAATTTTCTATATGTATATCTTTAACAAGTGGTCTTGCTCCATCATGAACTAAAACAATATCTGAATCTATATTTTTTATTCCATTGTATACTGATTCTTTTCTTTCTTTTCCACCTATTTCAATTTTTATTTTTTTATTAAATTTGTTTGAATTTAATATCTCTTTTATATTGTCTATTTCATTTTCTTTTACTACAACAACTATTTCATCCACATATTTGTTTTTATCAAAAGTTTCCAAACTATATAATATTACAGGTTTTCCATTAACAATTTCTAGATTTTTGTTTACTCCTTTACCGTATCTTGTACTATTTCCTGCCATTACTATAATACCTGCTACTTTTTTGTTATGTATCATTTTTTTCTCACTTTCCTATTAATTATTTTTCTAATCATATGTATTATAATAAATATTATCAAATAAAACAATATTTATCTTATCATTTCTCAATTATAAAAATCTTACATACTCATTGTTTTTATATACTTATCTAATACTTCATCTGTATTTCCATACATCTTTTTTACTCCATTATCGATCCATAGCATTTTATTACATAATTCTTTTAATAATTCTATACTATGTGAAACAATTATAACTGTTTTCTCTTCATTTTCTATTAATTCTTTCATTTTATTAAAACTTTTTTGCTTGAATGCTAAATCTCCTACACTTAGTATTTCGTCAATAAGTAATATATCAGTTTCTAATATTGATGTTATTGAAAAAGCGAGTTTTGAGTACATTCCAGAAGAATATGTCCTTACAGGTTTGTTTATAAACTCTCTTAACTCTGAAAATTCTATTATTTCATCTATTTTTTCTTGTATTTGTTTTTCACTAAAACCTAATAACATTCCTGAAAGAAATATATTTTCATATCCTGATAAATCATTTTGAAATCCTACTCCAATTGATAACAAAGAAACTGTGTTTCCATGCAAATTTATTTCTCCTTTGTCATTACAAAATATTCCTGAAATTGCTCTTAAAAGTGTGGTTTTTCCACTTCCATTTTTCCCTATAACTCCTAATATTTCTCCTTTTTCTAACTCAAATGATATTCCCTTTACTGCCTCAAAAGTTCTTTTTTGGTATATCTTTTCCTTGGATAATATATTTCTTATTTTAAATTTTTTTATACTTCTATATGATATATGTACATCATTTACTGTTATTGCAATTTTCTTCTCTTTTCTCATTTATATTTTTTCTCCTACTATAATACTTTTGCGTATGAATTTTCATATTTGTGAATTATTTTCACTCCTATAATACACAAAATTATTCCAAGCATTAACCACACTAATAATGCACTCATATTCGGCATAGTTTTATTTAATATAATATCCCTAAAGCTATGAATAATTAATGCTATCGGATTACAATTAAGCATAATTTTATTATATGGTAATGGAATTCTTGTTTCTATATTATAGAATATTCCTGACAAGTAATTTAACAACCTTACTGAAATAGTTACTACATTTGCCAAATCTTCTATATAAACTCCATAATTCATTATTATACTGCATATTCCAAATGTTATAATATATAATATTAAAAATATTGGAATAAACAGTAACAAATACAATGACCCTCCCACTTTAAATCCTATCATTAACAACATAACTATTCCAAATGAAATCATTGTCTTAAATGAATATGTAAATGATTTACTAAGTAATATTACATACTTTGGAATATATACTTTGGTTATTATGGATTTATTTGACTTCATTAAACTTGTGCTACATTCTAACATTCTTGAAAAAAATCCCCAAGCTGATAATCCTATATAAACAAACACTGGAAAATTTGGCTCATTTGTTTTAAAAACTATTTGTACTATAAATACATATATTAACATCATGCATATTGGTTCTAATATCCACCAAATCCAACTTAAATATGAATTTGCAACTTCGGCTTTCAATTCAGCTTTTGCAGAGTATACTGCATATTTAAAATATTTTCTTAAATTCACTATTGCTTTTTTTACATCGTTCATTATATATTATCCCCTATTTCAAATGCTTAACAAATTCAAATTTTGAGCAACTGTACACATTATTTCCTAAGATTCCTATATCCTCTATTTTATATCCTAATTTCCATAAAACATATGGTAAACTCATTTGGTCACGCAAACTTTCTGATTTTTCAAATTCGTTCCACCATTTTCCTAATATTTCATTTGATTTCTTATTTTTTAAATCTGTAACAATAATATTACCTTCTAACATTCCATAATTTTCTGGAAATCCTTCTTTTTTATATTTTTGAGTTTGTTTGTGCAACTTTTCTTTATTTCCTTTTCCATATATATTACAAACTTTTTCTTCAATATAAATGCAATTTCTTGTATGATGTTTAAACATTGCAAGTCCGCTTTTTTCATTAATAGCTCTCGTAAAATCTGATAAATCTGACATACTTCTTATATTTCCATCTATATATATGGAATAATCATACTCTTCAAATAATTCATGAGGATGTAATTTTATATATCTGTTTATTAATATGTTACTATTTATTTCTTTTATTTTCAGTGGTATATCTCTTTTTTTCCATTGTATAAGTTCTTCCTTAGAATTCGTATATATAACATATTCTACATTGTCATTCTTATATAACGGTTCACTAACTTTATCATATTCTCCTGCAATACAAGTATATACTACAATTTTTTTATCATTTACACTGCCTAAGTTAGTATATTTCATATTTTCATATTTGCTTTCATATTTTTTTCTTCTATAATATCCTATTTTTTTTTCAATGTTCCCTATGATGCCTTTTATTTCAAAATGTCTTATTTTCTTTTTTGTTTCATTTATTTTTTTAGCCAATTTATATTCTTTTGAAGTTGTTATTTTCTTTTTTTCCATTATTACTGTTTCTAATGCTTCTATTAATCTTTCTTTTTCAGTTTTCATTTTTAACCTTTCTTTATTTTATCGAATCTTTTTAGCCAATTTTCAATATCATAGTATTCTATTATCTCCGAATCAATCTCTTCATATTCTGTATTAATAAATTCATTTATATTTTGGAAATTGTCTTCTTCTAAAATAAAAATGTTGTTTGGATTGTAGAAATTGTATTTTTTTATTTCTTTATTATTAGTTATTAACTTTCTTTTAAAAAATAAGGATTCCATGCATCTTAATGTAAGTCCCTTTTGTCCTTCTATCACAAAATCTAATATAACTTTTGATTTTTCAATATTTTTTAAATACGTGCTATATTTTATATATTTCTTAGATTTTTCTGGTATTATTGTTATATTTGTGTTTATACCATTTTCATTTAGTTTTTTCTCTATTTTTAAGATTTTTTCTTTTCTGCCTTTGTCTCTGCCTAAAAATATTACATCAAATTCTCTTTTTTTATCATTTAACTTAATTTTTTTTGTATAAAATTGTGAGTTAATATTCATTTTATATTTTTTTGCATCTGCTGAGTCAAAAGTCCAAAACTCATCTATCATTGGATCTTCTAAATATCTTTTTCTTGTATTATCAATGATAATATTCCAAAAAAATAATATTATACGGCAACTTGGATTTTTTCTTTTTATATATTTAGCTATTCTTTCATTATATAAACTTTCAAATATTATTGCTTCATCACAATTTTTTATATCTTTTTTCCAGTCTCCAAAAATATATATTCCTCTTCTAGACAATTTTGAATATAATTTTTGACCTGTTTTTATACCATACATCTCATATATATTGTAATTATCACATATATCTTTAAAAAAATAATTGCCTTTTTTGTCTCTTATAATGATTCTATTAGTCATATTATTTCCCCTACATCATTTAACTGTTTAATAATGCTTTTTCATTTTAATTCCTATTTTTCAAATTAACTGACATTGTTGGATATGCAATTCTTACATCAGCACTTTCCAAAATTTTAAGTATGTTTTCATTTATATTTTGCTTTGCATTCATATAACTTGCATAATCTACTGAATTTGTAAATACATATATTAGTATTTCTATTCCGTCTACTCCTATTTCACTAAATTTAACATAAGTATCCTCATCTATTATTGATTCACTATTTTCTAACATAAATTCTATTTTATCTATTAAAGATTCAATAACTTCCACTCTTGTATCTAATGGTAATTTTATAGTTGTTTTATATTTTCTTTTTTGCATTCTACTCCAGTTTACAATAGATTCATTTGATAATACTGCATTCGGTATGTTTACTACAGAATTTTCAAATGACCTTACTCTTGTACTTCTGAATGTTATATCTTCTACGTATCCTTCATAATTTTTAGTTTCTATCCAATCTCCAACTTTAAATGGTTTTTCAATTACTAACATTATTCCACCAAATAAATTTTTTGCTGTATCTTGAGCTGCTAGTGTTAGTATTACTCCACCGACTCCAAACCCTGCAATTATGCCATTAATATTGTAATTAAATTCCACTATAATAAATAATCCTGCAATTATATATATTACTATTCTTATTAATTTGTAGAAAAATTTTAAACGCATATCATCTTCTTGTACATTCAACTTTTCTTTAATCTTGTATAATGTTTCAGATTTTTCATTGAAAATATTTGCTATTCCATTTGCTATTAATAATATATTAGCTATTTTAAATGCTTTTTGTAATTTTACCATAATGTTTTCTGGTATTCCTAACACTATTGCAGCAATATATATCCCTAATATTGCAAAAAATATTTTTAATGGTTTATAAAAAGGCGTGTCTTTTACAGATTTTTTGCTTCTCATTCTAAAAATTTTTATTATTACTTTAGAAAATATTGGACTTAATGCAAAGAAAATCACCACTATCGCAACAGCTATTAAAACATCTATTATTTGAGTGAATTGTATATTTCTTATTTGATTTACCAAATTTATTATACTTTCCATTTTAATCTCCTACCATTTTATTATATTTATAATATTCTACATCCCTTTTTTATTTATTCTATTCTTGGTGCTAATTGTAAATATATTGGTTTTTCTTGTCTTATTGTTGTCATTCCTCCGATGTCCTGGGTATACTATAGTTTCATCTGGTAATGTTAATATTTTTTTTGTTATAGAATTCATTATATCTGTTAAACTACCTGTTGGTAAGTCTGTTCTCCCCCATGTACCTTTAAATATTGTATCACCAGAAATTAACAGTTTTTCCTTTTCACAATATAAGCATGTTCCCCCTTGTGTATGTCCCGGTGTATGAATAACTTTAAATTCTAGGTTTCCAACATGTATTAAATCTTCATCATCAACTCTTGAATCTGTTTCCAATTCTATATTTGGTAATCCTATATATTCAGTCAAACTAATATTTTCATTTTCTAGTCCTTCTGCATCGCTTCTATGAATTAATATTTTTCCTCCACATTCTTGTTTTAATTTTTCTACTCCTGCTATATGATCTCCATGACAATGTGTTAAATATATATATTTTAAATTTCCTTCTAAAACATTTTTTACCATATCTATGACTTTTTCTGGTTCTCCTCCTGGGTCAATAACCATCGTTTCTTTAGTTTCCTCGTCAAATACTATATAGCAATTAGTTGGATTTCCCAACGGTGTATTAACTTTTACTCTTTTTAATATCATTAGTAACTCATCATCCTTTATTTTTTTCTTTTTACTTCATAAACACTATCAATTTTTCTTAGTATTCTTAATGCTTTGTTTAATTCTTCTAAGTTTTCTACTTTTATTGTTAATTCTGTTATTACTATTTTCTCTTTATTAGCTTTAGAATTTATTGCTATCAATTTTAACTTTGTATTTCCTATAGCCTGGATTATATCTGATAATATACCATTTCTATCATTTGCAAACACTTCTATATCTACTTTGTAAGATACTTGTTCTGCATTATACCACTCTACATCTATGATTCTATCTTCATCTGCTAATAATTCTTTTACATTTACACAATCTACCCTATGAATAGAAACTCCTCTTCCTTTTGTAATATATCCAATAATATTATCTCCTGGAACTGGATTACAACATTTTGAAAGTTTTACTAGACAGTTATCAATGCCTTTTACTATTACACCTGCATTTGACGGTTTATAATCTCTTCTTTTATTAGTTTTTGATAATTCTTCAATTGTCTCTTCTAGTATTTCTTCTTTATGTTCTTTTCTATATTCTTCTAGCATTCTAGCAATTATCTTTGAAGTAGATATTGCACCAAATCCTACACTAGCATACATATCATCTAGTGTCTTATATTTATATCTATCTAGTGCAGCTTGAAGAAACTCTGGTTTAAATAATTCTTGATGCGACATTCCTATTCTTTTTATTTCTTTTTCTATCGCTTCTTTTCCTTTTATTATGTTTTCTTCTCTTTGTTCTTTTTTAAACCATTGTTGAATTTTGGTCTTAGCACTAGAACTTTTAACAAATTTTAACCAATCTCTACTTGGTCCTTTTGGTGAATCTGATGCTATTATGTCTACAATATCTCCATTTTTTAATTTGGTTATTATAGGCATCATTTTACTATTTATTTTACATCCTGTCATTCTATGTCCTACTTCTGCATGTATGCTATATGCAAAATCAATTGGTGTGCTACCACTTGGTAATACTTTGATATCTCCTCTTGGAGTAAATACATATACTTCATCTTCAAACAATTCAGTTTTCAATGTATTTAAAAATTCTTCTGGGTCTTGCATGTCTTTTTGCCATTCCAATGTTTCTCTAAGCCATGCTAATTTATCATCTTCTACTTTAACACTTACTTTTTTATTTTTTCCCGCTTCTTTGTATGCCCAATGTGCTGCTATACCAAATTCAGCTATCCTGTGCATATCCCATGTTCTTATCTGTACTTCAAAAGGAGTACCTTTTTTTCCTATTAATGTTGTATGCAATGATTGATACATATTTGGTTTTGGAACAGCTATATAATCCTTAAATCTTCCTGGCATTGGATTATATAAATCATGTACTACTCCCAATGCTGCATAACAATCTTTTACTGAGTTAACTAAAATTCTTAATGCAAATAAATCATATATTTGATCTAATGTCTTATTATCTCTTTTCATTTTTCTATATATACTATATAAATGTTTTGCCCTTCCTGTAACTTCTGCATCTATTCTCTGCTTTTTTAGTTGAACTCTTATCTCATCCATTATTTTTTCTATAAAATCTAATCTCTCTTCTCTTTTTTTGTCTATTCCTTCTACTAATTCTCTATATTCTTCTGGATATAAATATTTAAATGCTAAATCTTCAAGTTCCCACTTTATAGAGTATAATCCCAATCTATTAGCTAATGGTGCATATAAATCCATAGTTTCTTGAGATATTGCAATTTGTCTATCTCTTTTTAAGAATTTCAATGTTCTCATGTTGTGCAATCTATCTGCTAACTTTATAAGAATTACTCTTATATCTTTTCCCATTGCTAAAAACATTTTTCTATAATCTTCTACCTGTTGCTCTTTTAGAGTTGTATATTTTAACTTACTAAGTTTTGTAACTCCATCAACCATCTCTGCTATTTCACTACCAAATTTTTCTACGATTTGTTCACGAGTTACTTCTGTATCCTCTACTACATCATGTAATAATGCTGCACAAATAGTTGCATCATCTAATTCCAAATTTGCTAAAATATAGGCTACATTTAATGGGTGAATTATATATGGCTCTCCTGATTTTCTGCATTGAGTACCATGTTTTTCTTCTGCAAATTTATATGCTGAAGAAATAAGTTTTGTATCAGATCTCCAATTATTTTTTCTCATTTTTGATATAATATCCCCTATTGTTACCTCTTTTTGCTCATTCATAAACATCACCTCTCACATTTATATAGATTTCATAATATCTTTTAAATTCATTTGAACAATTTCTGCTCCGTTAAATCTATTTATTTCTAGTACACCAACTATATCTACTTTATCTCCAATTAGATATTCATCTGCTAATTGCCCCATATTAAACCCTATTGCATTAATAATTTTATTTCCATCTCTTAGGGTTAATTTTAAGTGCTTACCTTCAGTCAACGCTCTAATAGAATCTATTTTTAAGTTTTTATATGAAAACAATGGCATTTTGTTTCCTTCGCCAAATGGTTCTAGTTTTGTCAATTCTTTAGCTAATTCTATGTCAAAATCATTTATATAAATTTGCCTATCTATTTTTATTATTGGAACTATCGTATCTAACTCACTATTTTTAGCTATTTCTTCAAATTTTACTTTAAATGTATCAAATTTATCTCTTTTTAAGCTCAACCCAACAGCCATAGAGTGTCCACCATATTTTTCTAAATATTCGTTACATTGGCATAATGCTTCATGCAGATCAAATCCTGGTATACTTCTACCTGAACCTTTGCCTTCATCACCTTCAAAGCATATTAATATACTTGGTTTAAAATATATATCTGTTATTTTTGAAGCTACTATTCCTATAACTCCGTGGTGCCAATCATCTTCCCCTAATATTATAGCACTCTTTTCATTTATATGTTCTTTTTCAATTTTTTCTATAGCTTGATTGAATATTCTTTTTTCTGTTTCTTGCCTTTCCTTATTATATTGATTTAATTTTTGAGTTATTTCCTGTGCTTCTCTTACATTTTCTGTTAGGAATAATTGTAATGCTTCCTTTTGATGTCCCATTCTTCCACATGCATTTATTCTAGGAGCAATTCCGAATGAAATAGTGTTTGAATTAATTTGTTTATATCCTGATACTTTTATCAATTCTTTAAGACCTAAATTTCTTGTTTGTTCTACTAATCTCAATCCTAATTTTGCTATAACTCTGTTTTCATCTACAAGTGGAACTATATCTGATATTGTTCCAACGCATACTATGTCTAAATATTTTAAATATTCTTTTTCTTCTAAACCTAACTTCATACCTATTGCTTGTATCAATTTAAATACTACACCAACACCTGCAAGTCCTCTAAATGGATATTGGTTGTCTCTTCTTTTTGCATTTACTATTGCTACTGCATTAGGCATTTCATCTAATGGTTCATGGTGATCTGTTATTATTGTTTCTATATTTAAACTATTTGCATATTCAACTTCTTTTACTCCAGAAATACCGCAATCTACTGTTATCATTAGTTTATATCCTAAGTCTGCAATTTCTTTAATTGCTTCTTTATTTAATCCATATCCTTCATTTAATCTATTAGGTATATACTCTGCTACATCCATCCCTCTTTCTTCAAGGAATCTTTTCAAAACAGTTATACTTGTTATACCATCTACATCATAATCACCATAAATCATTATTTTTTCTTTTTCATTTATAGCTTTTACAATTCTATTTACTGCTTTATCCATATCTGGCATTAAATATGGGTCATGAAAGTCCTTTCTTGTTGGATTTAAAAAAAGATTTATTTCATCTTCTTTTATTATATTTCTATTTACAAGTATCGTTGCTAACAGCTTCGAAATACCGAATTTTTCCGATATTTCTTTAACTTTATTATCATCTACATTACAATATTCCCATTTTTTATTCATTCTACTCCTCCACAAAAATTACATTTTGTTTTATTTTATAACATTTTAAGTATTTTTTAAAGAGTTTTTATAAAAAATTTGCACCAAATTCACACCGTTATTAGAGTTTAGAATTTTTCAATATCTAAACAGGCATTATTCCATAGAAAAAGGTAGTTAGTTTCACTATATGTACACAATTACAAAGCAATCAGCATAATTTTTAGTAGCTTCCCCTTTTATATACGTAGAACTTTTTATTTTTATTAAATAAAAAATTGAAGTCGTTATTTTGCTTTAACTTCTTCAATCTTTTTTATTTTACTGCCAATTTAAAATTGGATACCCATTATTTGTACCGTTTGTATCTCTTTTCCAATAGTTTGAATATTCAGATACATTACAACTATTTAGTAATTCTAAATATTCATTAGATTTTAGTTTTTCACTTTCTGCTATTACAGTAAATTCATCTTTATTTGCATCTCCATTCCATATAAGTCTGCTCGTTTTGTTTTCAATTCCTATTGTCTTGTATATATATGAATTATTATACATATTATTATGAACTATTGTATCTGATATTCCCACCGAATATGAATTGTATATTTTTCCTTGATTAGCACCTACTAATCCCTGCTTCGTATTTCCTATATTATAGCAATTAAACATTTTCCCCTTAATATTACCTGCAATTCCGGACCCTTTTTCTATATCTGCATAATTTACGCAACCAGAAATAATTGTATTCAGCCCATCCGTATTAGCCACTATTCCCCCTGTATATGTATTCGTATAATTATTTAAGATTCCATGGTTTGAACAATTTACAAATTCAAAATCATGTTGATTATACCCTAAAATTCCTCCTGTATAGCTGTTAGCTGAAATATTACAATAATTATGACAATTTTCGATTTTTCCATTATTATTTTTCCCTAATCGAGTTGTGCCTGCTATTCCTCCACAATATGATGCCTTCGTACTTATATCACCAGATATTTTTAAATTTTTTATTGTAGCTTCTGTAGAAACTGCACTAAACATTCCTTTAAAACTTGAATTGCTATTTATATATAAATTTTTTATCCAATGATTATCTCCATCAAAAACTCCTTTAAATAATCCTATTGATGTAAAACCTGTTCCTGTACTGATTTCTTTTATT
>ERZ808278.1146-NODE-1146-length-12256-cov-30.704287_pt1 | contig 12256 bp, 8 predicted proteins | sample MGYA00521239_ERZ808278 | MGnify/ENA primary metagenome ERZ808278 (study PRJEB31516, sample SAMN03275600) | gut metagenome | biome: mammalia-associated habitat; material: feces | host: Papio cynocephalus | place: Kenya | collected 2012-07-17 ... | reverse complement strand
CTTAAATAATTTGGTGGTTCCAAATATCCAATGCAATGCGACTTAAACCACAACAAAGAATCAGCGAAACGGCATGAAATTGTTTCCGCATTCTTATCTTATTTATGTTCAGCAACGCTGAACTTACATTCAAAGTCTTTGAACGCACATTCTAAGTCACTGAACGTACAATCAAAGACTTTGAACGAAGAATTCCTAAGGGCATAAAAACTTTTTTATGTAGTGTTAACTATTTTAGTTTACCATTCTTTGTATTATTGTTAATACGAGTTGACTCAGTTGCTACTTATTTATATTTTACGTTGACTTAGTTCAATTTTGTCATACTTATAGTTGACTAACAAACTATCCACCGGGACCAAAATCCTTACAACATCATGGTATCCCACCATGACAAAAATGTAAATATCATAGATTTGTCCGACTTATCTTCTTCGTAAGGCTTCTGTGAGTGAAGAGAATCTCTTCCGAGCAATACCTACCAACGAAAAGAACTATCTTCCAGGACAAGCAGCCCCAAAAGATAGTTCTATTGAAAGTGACAATCAGGTTCAGGATTTTCAACTATGGAATCGTAATCTTAGAATGAAAAAATATCCCTACTTTCTTACAAAAAGTTTGAAACCCTTCACGCTTCCAGGTGCTCCTTGTTCGGCACGTGGTAGGTACTCGAAGGCTGACACAGTTACTTCCTTGCCCATATCGACAATGCAAAGATGAGGGAAGTTGGCTCCCTTCTCGGTCTGCCAGTAGGTACTCTCCTGGAGGTCAAACATCTTGTCGAGCGTCGAATTGCCCTTCTCGCTGTCAGCATAGTAAGCTACCCAGTTGTTGCGGTCGATGCGGTTGCCCTGGGCATCCTGGAGATATACCTCGGCGATGGCAATCTGAGAGTCACCACTCTGGCTGCTGTTGCACTCGATGGCGAAGTAGCGGCCGGTCACTGGCTTGTCGAGCTTCAAGGTCTGCCAACCATTACCAGCTTTCAACTCGCCCTTCAATACAGGAGTATCGGAATTCAAGTCCATGCGATGACCTGGCTCATTGTGCTTGTTGCTCTTCTCCAGGTTCAACTTGTCAAGTTCTGGATGGTCTTGGCAGAATGCAGTAGGAGCTACCGTAGAACCTATCTTTCCTGCCTCTCCCTTTGGACCAACAACATCGAGCACGACAACCTCGTTCTTGCCTTTCTTCAACCAGCAACCTGGCAAATACAAGGTCTGCTGTGGACCGATCTGCCAGAAGCGACCGAGGGCATGACCGTTGACATAAACCTGTCCCTTGCCGAAAGCCTCCATATTAATAAAGGTATCGCCCACCTTACTTATATTAAAGTAACCACGGTAGTAACCAGCCCTCGTCTGCAAGCCACGCATCTTGTTTTGTGGTGCATCCAATGCCTTGGCAGCTGTTGTATAGTCATCAGGAATTGTCTGATTGTTCCACTGCTTAGGGCTCAACGTGATATCGCACACCTCGTCGGATGTAGAGATGCTCACGTTGCCGATGATGCCTTTGTAGTCCTTGATGGCACGACCGAAGTTGATTCTGCCCATGCCTTCCACCACGATGGTCAGTTCACTGCCAGCGGCTGCGGCAGGAAGTTCCAGAGACTTCTCGTTCTTCACACGGTCTATCTTGCCTACATACTTGCCATTGAGATAAACCTGTGCGAAGTCGTGGAATTCGCCTGTCAAGGTTGCACCGGCCTTTACCTCAGGCAAGGTAGTGGTATAGACCATCGTACCCCAACCCATGTCCATATCCTCAAACGACAATGGCTTGCTGCTCTCCTTCTCGTCAGCGATGCCATTGCTCAGTGGCTTATATTCCGTCAGCTTGAACTCAGGCACACTGATGAGTGGCATCGGAGCCTTAGGCACAGCTGGCAACTTCTTACCGCCAGTGTATTTAGCCATCATCTTCTGAAGCTCGTAATATTTAGGCGTAGCAAGTCCCCATTCATTGATAGGAGCATCATAGTCGTAGCTTGTCACGTCTGGTTGGAAACCTGGGGAGTTGGCACCAGCCCAATGTCCGAAACTTGTACCACCGTGAGTCATGTAGAGCGAGAAACTGATACCCTTGCTGAGCATCTCATCCATTCCCTCCACCATATCCTTTGCAGGTCGGGTCTCATGACGAGCACCCCATTTGTCAAACCAGCCGCTCCAGAACTCGGAACACATCTTTGGCGCATTCGGACGTACTTCGCCAAGACGCTTAAACTGGTTGTCGATATTGGCACCGGTACCGAAGTTCATCGTCCACGTGAGGTCATCGAGACCATTATTGAGGAAGTTGGAAGACCAGTCGCACTGGAAGAGACTCACCTTGTCGAAGCCGCTCTTCTTCACGATGTCACGGATGGCACTCACGTATGGCTTGTCCTTGCCATAAGAACCATACTCGTTCTCGACCTGCACCATGATGATAGGACCTCCGTTCTGAATGGTCAATGGAGCAAGTTGCTTGCCTACCTCCTTCTCGAATATCTCGACACGTTGCATGAAGTAAGGATCCTGCTCACGCAGACGGATGTCCTTCTTCTTCAAGAGCCACCAAGGCAGACCGCCCATCTCCCACTCGGCACATACGTATGGTCCAGGACGCACGATGACATACATACCATTCTTCTGGCAGAGACGGCAGAAGGCTGCCACATCGTTGTTGCCCGAAAAATCAAACTTGCCCTCTTGCTGCTCATGGATATTCCAAAATACATAGAGGCAAACGGTATTCATGCCGAGAGCCTTGCACATCTTGATGCGATGCTCCCAGTAGGCGCGAGGGATGCGAGGGTAATGCAACTCGGCGGCCTTCACTACGAAAGGCTTGCCATTCAGGAGAAATGTCTTGTCGCCAGTCGTAAACGTCCCTCCCTTTGATGCAGCCATCAATTCGGATGGGGAAAGCATTAGCAAGGAAGCCAATGCCAATGACTGAATAGTTCTAGATAATTTCATTGTATTTTTTAAGTTATTATTCCTTGTATTTTTAAGTCATTATTCGCTGATGATAGTTGTTTCTTCAGGAAATGTTTATTATCGTTTGCAAATTTACGAAAAAATCCCCTTTATTATTGCATATAAATCAATAAATAAAGGGGACAAATTGATATTTTTACCGTTTTTTGAACGATTTTCGGATTATTTCTGCACAAAAGTAGTGATGCTGCGAGGAACTAGTTGGGTATTTCCATCGCATATTCCTACAGGAGCCAAACTTTCTGATGAAATATCGCTTGTACGATACATCTGCCATTTGACACTTGATTCTCCATGCGCATCAACATCGGCTTCACCATTCAAGCGAAAACACACAGGCTTCATGTCCTCCGAATAGTTGATTGCCACAATCACCCACTTTCCATCCTTGTTTCGGTAAGCAGAACACATGACACCCTTCGGATCATTATACCCTTCTTCAATATTCTTGCCATCCGCAGAAGTGGTAGCGATGTCATATCTCACAGCCCCTGGACGAATAAAACGAGAATAATTGCCTATTGCCCACATCAACTTGGAATCGACAGCCCAGCCGCTCTTCCAGCCATCACGGCTATAGATACGAATCAGTCCGTCACGATAGTCACCACCAGCGGCACGCCACCAACTCCAACTCTCGGCATTGGCATACACCAAGTCATGATGGATGACGCGAGCCACATAGAGAGCCGTCTTCATCGAAAAGTCATAAGGCGAACCACCACCGATTTCCTCGTCATTGCTCATGATGCAGATCTCTGTCTGCCAGAACTTAATGCCTTGTTGCTTGCAAGCCTCACGCATCTGCATACGGATATCTCTCATATAAGGTATTGGGGTATTCGTCCAATAGCTATGTCCACCTATCAATCTAGGCAATTGCTTCACATTGCCCAGATAAGTCTTGGTACTATCCTTGGTGAAGAACGCCTTGATTTCATTGCCACGTTGCCAGTCAGCGATATGAGTTCCTAGCATACAGCGATAGTCGCTCGACTCATTGATGAGAATCTCGGTGTTCAATTTATTCTTTACCAAAGCCTTGCTCACCTCCTTTGCCACATGGGCAAACTCACGATTGGTGGCAGGGCTACCTTCCTGTTTGGGTCCCAGCCAGTTCCAATGTCCATCAGGCTCATTGATAGGACTGACATAATCGAAATGAATGCCATCATGCTCCTCGATGCCTTTGAGCGAGGTGGCGATGAACTGTCCAAACTTGCCATAACAGTCATCCTTCAGGTTTATCGTGCCATCACGTCCTGTGTTGGTAGCAAGCCCATTCTTCGTATAATAGACAGGAGCCGAATTGCAGAATGCCAAGAAATAAGGTACCCCTCTTTGCTTGGCGAGCTTTAGAAAGTTGCGCTGCCCCGCCTGTTTGCTCCAGTCGTAAGTGCCGTCTGCATTGAGGAAACATTGGGTGCGAGTACCAGATTGTATCTGGGCAGCCTCTCCTTGCTCCTCACTTCCAGCACCAAGGTTGAATCGCCAGATAGACAAGCCAATGCCCTTAGGTTTGCCCTGTGCATCATTCTCGGTAGAAAATAGCCAATCGGCAATTTGCTCTTGCTGTACCTTAGGCCACATGCCCAAGAACTGCATACTCCACGCATCACTGGCACCAAAATGCTGGATTTGCTGCTGGGGCGACTGAGTAAGAATGGTATATCGAACCATATCCTTGTCGGTAGCCAAACCATAGGTACAGGAAACCAACATCATCGACAGAAGCCCCCACTTAGTAGTTTCATGAATAGTCATTATTTATCAAGTTTAAAAGTTTATTCTAATTTTATGATTAGGCAAGAGAGGTTGGGATTTATCAGCAGAGCATACACTCTAGTCGTTTTTTCTCTTCAGCGTAATGACTGTCATTTCAGGCCAAGCTCCCAATCTGAAAGGAAAAGAACCGCCCAAACCAGCCGATACACACAGCATCTGACTGCCCTGTCGATAGATGCCACCCCATTCTTTGAATGCCATACGAGCAGGTGTAAGCTTGCCTAACCGTATCTGTCCTGCATGAGTATGTCCCGACAAGGTCAGCTGAATTTTTGCTTTCAAGGCTTCCTTCCGCCAATGATGGGGGTCGTGGGTAAGCAATATCTTGAAAGGAACTGTTGCTACGACAAGACGTGAATCGCCGGTACGGCCCTTAGCACATTCATCTATTCCCTTCATAGCCTTCCTGAGATTGGCACGATTGGAAAAAGGAGGATTGCCAGCATTCTCCACGCCGATGATCTCGATGCTCGCCAAGCCATGGGAAATCGTAATATGTTCGTTCATCAGTTGTTTCCATCCCAACTGTTCCTGATAAGCGAAAAGTTTCTTGCGATTTCTCTTGAGCGCACCTATCGAATGGTTGTTGTCATACTCGCAATAATCATGGTTGCCCCATACGGAATAGATGCCATCGGGGGCATGGAGTTGCTTCAAAGTATCAAGATAGGGAATTACCTCGTCAGCTGAATTGTTGACCAAGTCGCCCGTGAATACCATCATCTCGGCATCCTCACCATTGGCGACATCTACTACTTTCTCCACGAAGTCTGTCCCCCTAGGAAAGGTTCCCAGGTGAAAATCACTGAAATGAAGAATCTTGTAACCATCAAAGTAAGGTGGCAGGTCGGGAGAAGAATAAGTCACTTGCTTCACCACTAGTTTTTTCCAACCATGGGTGAAACCGTACAAGAAACCAGACATGACTGCCAAGGCTGCAACCAATGCTGCCCACCATGGCAAAAGGAAATCGGTGAGAATGAAGACGACCTTCGGAAACACTGAGAAAATCACCATTGTAAAGAGCACTCTCACTGATGCCTTATGATATTTGCCAAGTTGCAACCCAAACTCTGCCAAAAGAAGCAGGAAGGTAGGAATCCACCAAACGAGGCGCAAAGGCAAGCACCACTCGCCCACTCCCAAATGCCACAACCAGGCATCGGGAATGAAAGCCATCCCCAAAGCCATCAGAATATATAATGTCGATCTTAATACCTTTTTCATCTACAATAATCTTTGTGTGTGCAAAGGTACTGTATTTTTCAGACACTACAAAATAAATCATAAAAAATCCCTGTTATCATTTTTACAGACAACAGGGATTCTTTATTTGAAATCAAACAAAAGTTCTTACAACTCTTATTTGTTTATTCTATCTTACACATTCAATGTTTATTTTACACATTCACTGCATATTTTACGCATTCGCTGCCACTGAAATCCAATCGAAGACGAATGAGCAAACACCAAAAGCTACGATGCCTACGGTGCAGATAGCCAATGCCAACTTGGTAGAGCATGCGCTCTGGAAGGTAGGCAATGGGGTGTCGTTGTGCTTGATAAACATAGCCTTCACGATGAGCAAGTAGTAGTACAAGCTGATAACCGTGTTGACCAACGCGATGAATACCACGCCGTATGCCCAAGCGCCGAGTGTGGTGTGGATGTCGTGTGTACCAACGGCAGCCATGAACACGAAGAACTTAGAGAACATACCTGCGAATGGAGGAATACCACCCAGAGAGAACAATGCCAAGGTCATCAAGAAAGCCAAACGTGGATTTGTCTTGTAAAGACCATTGTAGCTGTCCATCTGTACAGTACCATTGTTATGCTCCTCTACTGCTGAGATGATGGTGAAGACGCTCATGTTGGCTACCACGTAGATAAGCACGTAGTATGTCAAGGCGGTCACGCTCATCGCAGAGTTACCAACCACTGCCAACATGATGTAGCCTGCCTGAGAGATAGAAGAGAATGCCATGAAACGCTTCAAGTCGCTCTGACGGATGGCGAAAAGGTTGGCGATAGTGATAGAGAGTACGATGACGATGTAAAGCAATACGGTCCAGTACTCTACCATTGGCGCAAACACCTTCATCAAGATAGCGCAGAGGGTAAATGCAGCAGCACCCTTAGATACCACTGAGAGGTAACCTGTCACGGTAGTTGGCGCACCCTGGTAAGAATCGGCTGTCCAGAAGTGGAATGGAACCAAGGAAATCTTGAAGCCCAAGCCACTGAAGAAGAACACCATACCAGCGATGGTCAATGGAGACGCTGTGATAGAGGTTGCGATGTCGTTGAAATACAGAGTACCTGTAGCTGCATAGAGCAAAGAGATACCGTAGATCATCACGCCACTAGAGAAAGTAGCGGTGAGGATGAACTTGGCACCTGCCTCTGCTGAGTTGTGGCGATACTTGTCGAAAGCCACCAAGCAAGCCATTGGCACGGAAGCCATCTCCAATCCCAAAAAGAACAAGAGGAAGTGGTTGGCACTAACCATCATGTTCATACCGAGCAAGGTAGAGATGGTGAGCATATAGAACTCACCCTCCTTGAACGAGGTGTCCTCGCGGCTCAACCACTCCTTGGCCTGAATGAGCACGATAAGCGTACCCAAAGCCAAGACGGTCTTCAATACACCAGCGGCAGGACTGGTGGCATACATGCCACCGAATGCCTCGGCCGACTCTGTAGGACAGATGTTGATGGCGATGTGAGCCACCATCAAGAGACATACCAGAGGATTGAACCACTTACGGTCTGCACTCTTGGAGCTGCAGAAGTCAGCTATGAAAGTGATAAGCAGGACTGCCATCAAGGTAGCCTCTGGAATCATATTTAAAAATTGACTGTAATCCATTTCTTCTGATATTTATTACATATTAATTACACTAAAGATAGGACCTACGGCATCCATGATGATGTCCTCTGCCCAGAGTGGGAACATACCGAGACCAGCAACACAGAAAATCAAGCCTGCTACGGCGATACGCTCGTCCCATGTGGCATCGTGAAGCTTCTCCAACTTTGGATTTGGAACCTTCTGATACAAAATCTTACCCACGCAACGCAAGATATATACCGCTGTGATAACGATTGAGGTACATGCGATGATGGTACATACACGGTGGAACATATCTGCGTTCTGGAACGCACCTACGAAGATGGTCATCTCGGCTACGAAACCTGAGAAGCCTGGCAAACCGAGGTTGGCGAGACCTGCCACTGCATAACCTACTGAGAGGAATGGGATAATCTTCATCAATCCACCCAAGTAGCGTACGTCACGAGTACCTGCCTGGTGATAGATCATACCGATAACGGCGAAGAAGAGGGCAGTCATCAAACCATGAGACAACATCTGGAGGATAGCACCTGTAGCTGCTGTCTGGGTCATCATACAGAGGGCGAAGAGCACCATACCACAGTGAGACACTGATGAGTAAGCGTTGATGTACTTCAAGTCGGTCTGTACACAAGCTGACAAAGCACCATATACGATAGAGATAGTGGTCAATACCAAGAACACCTTGATCCAGAATCCGTGGGTTGCGGCTGGCAAGAGGAACATGGCGATACGGAAGCAACCGTAGCCACCGAGCTTCATCAATACACCGGCGTGCAACATAGACACGGCTGTTGGCGCACTTGCGTGACCATCAGGAGACCATGTGTGGAATGGGAACAAAGCTCCAAGGATACCAAATCCGATGAAGAGCAATGGGAAGAACACGTTCTGTACGCTCTCTGGGATGGCATGAGCACCGTTGGTATGGTGTGCGATGTCCAAGATTTCGAAAGTCTGGGCGCCACTGTAGAAGTAGATACCCAAGATACCAATAATCAAGAGGGCTGAACCACCCATCAACATCAAGGTAAGCTTCATGGCTGAATACTCCTTCGCACCACTACCCCATACACCAATCAAGAGGTACATAGGGATGAGGGCTACCTCGTAGAACATGAACATGGTAAACATATCCACTGAGATGAAGAAGCCATATACACCGATGCTCAAGAGGGTGAACCAGAGGAAGTACTCCTTCTTCATTGGCTCCATCTGCCAAGAGGCGAATGTACCTGTGAACACAATGATGGAAGTCAAGAGCAACATCACTACAGAGATACCATCTACGCCGAGGCTGTAGTTGATGTGCAATGGCTCAAACCAAGGCACGCTGTAGGTGAAGAGCATAGGATATTGGTCGGCTGGCATTGTCTCACGAGCGTCGAGAAATGCAAACACCAAATAGACGGAGAGGGCTACCAAGACGGTGGCACCTGCTACCATCACACCACGTACCTGCTTGTCGTTGCGGCTCAACCAGAGACCGAGCAGCATCAGGAGTGGTACTATGACGAATATACTTAAATTCATTTCTTTTCTATTTACTTAATTGTGAGACATTAATTAGAGGATAGCGAGCAAGCAGAGAGTCAATGCCACGGTACCTGTGAGGAACCAGATAGCATAGCTGCGTACGTCGCCGCTCTGCCATGGACGGATAGTCTCGCCTGCCTCCTGTGTGCCCCAAGCCATGAAGTTGAAGGTGCCATCGATGACACGACGGTCGAACCATGCGATTGGCTTTGAGAAGCAACCGAACACAATCTTGTGGGTGAAGAACTGCCATGCGTCGTCGATGTAGAAACGATTCAAGGCTGCCTTGTGCAACTTAGGCATCTTCTTAGCCAAAGCGTCGGCAAGAGGAGTCTTCTTAGGAGCGTACATGTAGGTAGCCAAACCGATACCGATGAGAGCCACGATAACTGATGTTGTTGCCACGCTCATGTCGATATGGATGTCGTAACTCTGACCTGTGGCAGATACGAAGTGTCCGAATGGAATCAAACCGCATACTACAGAAATGGCTGCGAGGAATACCAATGGACCCCACATCACGAATGGAACCTCCTGTGGCTTGCGACGATGCTCTGGATCGAGCTCGTAGTAGCTCTGTCCCCAGAAGATTACGTAGTAGAGACGGAACATATAGAAGGCTGTCATACCAGCAACTACAGTCATGAACCAACCCATGAATGGTGAGAACTGGAAGCAAGCTGAGATAATCTCATCCTTTGACCAGAATCCAGCGAATGGAGGAATACCTGCAATCGCCAAGCAACCAATCAAGAAGCAGATGTTGGTGATAGGCATATACTTGTGCAAGCCGCCCATGTAGTCCTTGAAGTTGCTGCCGATGATGACGATGATAGCACCAGAGCAGAGGAACAACAAAGCCTTGAACATAGCGTGGGTGAACAAGTGGAAGATACCTGCCATATAACCCAAGCCACCGTGGTGGTTGTCCATGGCGAAGCATACGCCGAGGGCTACGAGCATGTAGGCAATCTGTGAGATGGTAGAGAATGCCAAACCACGCTTGATGTCGCGCTGGCAACATGCAACGGCTGCTGCATAGAATGCAGTGAAGGCTGCAATGTAAGCCACGTAGTGCAAGGTGTTAGGAGCGTACTCCACCCAGATTGGGAAGAGGCTTGCTACCTGATATACACCGGCAACGACCATGGTAGCCGCGTGGATCAATGCTGAAACAGGTGTTGGACCCTCCATGGCATCTGGCAACCAGATGTGCAATGGGAACATCGCACTCTTACCGGCACCACCGATGAACATAAGGAACAAGGCTGTTGGCATCACCCATGCTGCACCTGCCAATGCACTGTGAAGCTCTGGCTGAGCGTTCAAGTCGTAGTTGAAGGTTCCTACATAGAAGCTGTAGAACAAGATACCAATCAAGAAGAAGAGGTCGGCGAAACGAGTCACGATGAACGCCTTCTTGCTGGCATGCACGGCAGCGTGCTTTGGATAGTAGAAACCAATGAGCAAGTAAGAGCAGACACCTACCAACTCCCAGAACAAGTACATCTGGAAGATGTTGGTAGCTACTACCAAGCCCAACATACTCATGGTGAAGAGGCTCAAGTAAGCGTAGAAACGCTGCATACCCTTCTCGTATTCCTCAACCTTGTAGTTCTCGTCACGCTCTGCCATGTAGCCGAACGAATAGATGTGAACCATGAAGCTGACGGTGGTAATCACGATGAGCATCAATACGGAAATTGGTGTCAATCGGAAACCAATGTTGAAGGTGAGCAACTCTGTAAACTTCAACCATGTGAAATTAAATACGGTAACAGTTGGGTACAAGCCTGTAGAGGCATCGCGACCAACGGCGAAGAAGTACTCGTATGCTGTGTAAAGCGACATAGCGAATACGCAACCCATCAATACGGTACCGATGAAGGCTGCTACCGGTCTTTTCATCTTCATACCCGCAAGTCCCAGAACCAGGAAGCTCAGGAATGGGAGAAGAAGTATCAAAAATGCATAACTGTATTCCATTTTCTTAATTAGAATTTCATGTTTTCAATACTGTTCACCTGGTCACTGTTATAGTTGCGGTAAACGTTAATAATGATAGCCAATGCTACGGCAGTCTCGGCTGCTGCCACTCCGATGGAGAACAATGTGAAGAAGAAGCCTTCCAACTGTCCTGGGAAGAGGATGCGGTTGAACACAGCGAAGTTGAGGTCGGCTGCATTCAATACAAGCTCGATGGAGATGAGCATGGCCACGAGGTTTCTACGGGTGCAGAAGCCATACACGCCGATGAAGAACAAGAGTGCTGAGAGCACGAAGAAACATTGTACTGGAATCATTTCTTATCCTCCTTTCTTGCGATTAAGATACCACCGATGATACATGCCAACAAGAATACGGAGATAAACTCGAATGGCAATACATAGCCATACTTGTCAGCACCTACCAGTGCAGAACCTACCTGGTCCATTGGCACCTCGGTGTCGGCTACAGATGCAGCCATGTCGATGAAATGGTTCTTGAGAACGATCACTGCCAAGGTTACGAAACCTACGAGGCAGACGAGGGCACGGCCGATGACCTTACTACTCTTCACGTGCTCCAAAAGTCCCTGAAGTGTGCGCTTGCTAACGAGCTGGATGGCAAACACATAGAGCATGGTGATACCACCTGCATACACAGAGATCTGAGCGGCACCCAGATAAGTGTAGTCGAGCAGGAAGAACATGCCAGCTACGCCAAAGAGCACGAACAACAAGAATGTTGCCGCACGCATGATGCGCTTGGTGAACACGCACATCAAAGCTGAGCCAAGGATGACTACAGCCAAGATGACGAACATAAATAAATTTGCTGTTATCATTTTCAGATAGTCCTCCTATTACTTAGTCTTGGTGTTAAACTTACCGATTTCCAATGGAGCGCCACCGTCGATGAGGTTTGGAAGGCTGCCGCCCTTATATACCTCCTTGTCGAGGTGCATCACCAACTTGTTGCGGTCAAAGACTGCGTTCTCGAAATCGTTGACAAACTTGATTGCACCGAAGTTACATGCGTTCACGCAGAGCTCGCAGAACATGCAGTCGCCGAGGTCGTACTGATAATCGACCAAGCGACGCTTCTTCTT
>ERZ808278.1145-NODE-1145-length-12280-cov-6.186380_pt1 | contig 12280 bp, 13 predicted proteins | sample MGYA00521239_ERZ808278 | MGnify/ENA primary metagenome ERZ808278 (study PRJEB31516, sample SAMN03275600) | gut metagenome | biome: mammalia-associated habitat; material: feces | host: Papio cynocephalus | place: Kenya | collected 2012-07-17 ... | reverse complement strand
ACAAAAATAACAAACATTAGGAGGAATTAAACAATGATTACACAAAGAGTATTAGAAAAAAGAAAAAATAGTAAGGTAAACGATGAATCAACACAAACACTTCTAAATAATATGATGTTAGAATTTTTAGAAGCTTATAATAGCAGAGATAAAAGAAAAGATGTAAGAATTTTATATGTAAGGAATGGTGGTGTTGAATATGTGAAAACAAAAGATTTTTTAGTGTTAAAAGTATATGGTGAAATGTTGGCTATGATTTCTAATTACAGTACGGCACTTGATTATTTAGAGTATTTTGGTTGTGATACCTACTATAATAGAAATATTGTAAATGAATTTTTTGATTTCTTTTATCAATCCATAGACAATGTAGTAAAGTATAAAGAGATATAAACGTATCAGATTTAATTATATCACTTGACATGTAATATTAATTTACATATAATGACATTAATAAATCAATAAGGAGAAATAACATGGTTATAAAAACAAGATATCCGACTTTAGAAAAAGAAGTTTTTGAAAAAGAAATAAACCCTAATTTTAATTACGTTGTAACTATTTCTAAAATGACTAGAAAAGAGATAGGTAAAATTTTAGGATATTCTTTAGCATCTGTTAATAGATGGTATTATGGTGATTTAAAATTGGATACTGAAACAGAATTACAATTTTGTGACGCTATTGTAAAAGAGATAGAAAAAAGGAGATAAATAAGATGAATGAATTTTTATTAGCTGGTAGACTTGTAAAAACTCCAGAGCTTAGAGCAAGTAAAGATGGAGAAAAGAAATATACTTTTATCACTCTTGCCATTAATGGTAAAGATAAATCAGATTTTTTTGATATCACTGTATTTGGTAAAACAGCAGAAATTATTGTTCAGTATTGTGAAAAAGGTTGTCCTCTTACTGTAAAAGGTTTTTTAAGACAGGGTACAAAAGAGAATGGTTACAAAATCACACTTATTGCTGATAAAGTATTTTTTGGGAACAAAAAGGAGAATTAATAAATGAAAGTTGCTAATTGCGGTCATGATGAACATGGTAGATACTCCGGGGGGACCCCCGGAGATCAATTAGGAGATGAGTGGAATATTAGAGATTATTATATTCCATCTTATGGTTGGTCATACCATTTTGGTTGGAAAGATTCTAAATTAGGCTCTCAATATGCAGAATTAGCGAAAGAATCAGCTAATAACAATCATATTGGGTATTGTCAGACACACCGTTCTACTTTTGAAAAAGAATTGAAAAAGGCAAAATGGAAACCATTTGATATTGCGGTAGATTGTGAAGCAGATTGTAGCTCGGGAGTTATTGCATTGATTCATGCCATTGGTTATTTAAATAATATAACAGAACTTAAAAATTTTTCCGCTACTTACACAGGTGATTTATATAATGCTTTAAACAAATGCTCATACTTCAAAAAAGTAACTGAGTTTTCATTGGGTGATATTAACCTTACACCATACGAACATACCAATATTATTGTAGAAGTAGATGGAAAGAAAATAAACACAAATAGAAAACAATCTGCTTCTTATCGTGATACAAAATTAAGTGGAACATATTATGCAACAACTGAGTTGTATATGCGTTATGGAGCAGGAACACGCTTTAATATTATGAAAACATTAAAAAAGAATGAAAAAGTAACTTGTTATGGTTATTACAACGTTGTTAATGGGACTAAATGGTATTATGTAGTTGATTCAAATAACAATGATGGTTTTGTTAGTTCTAAATTTCTAAGGAGGGCATGAAATGAACGATTTAGTGTCAGCAATACAAACGGTTGGTTTCAATGCTGTTTTTTTGTTAGTAATGGCGTATTTTCTTAAATATATGTTTGATCGTTTGCAAAACACAATTGATGATTTTACAAGTGCTATTAGAGAAAATACAGTTGCTATAACTAAAATGAGTGAGAAAATAAAAAATCATTTTAATGAAGAAGGTGATAACGAATGAATTATTTTCCGTATAAGGACGATTTGTTTTCATGGAATGTAAGAGACAAACCGGGTGTATTACAATATTATATTACAAATAAATTGCGTATTTCAAACCGAATGTTTAAATATAAGAATTTACCGGAACACATAGATGTAAACGTTTTTGAATGGTATTTACAAACGAATGGATTTATGGGAGCTTTTAAAGACAATGGAAAGCTATACTTTTTAATTTGTTCTTTTGGTGGCGAACCTAATGAGAGCTACATACCCACAAAATTGCTTGTTTCAAATCCTTATCTTAAATTGAATAAGGAATTTACGATAGACAAGGATTGTGTACTCATTAAAAACGATAGTATGTTACAAGGCGTATTACCTACCTATAAACGATATTCTTATTTACAATGTGAAAATGATATTACATTGACGATTGCATCTATTAATACACGTTTATCAACTCTTCTTTCAGCGGATGAAGATTCTTCTTTTGAATCAGCTAAAAAGTACTTACAAGACATTGAAGAAGGTAAATTAGGGGTAATAGCTGAAAATACTTTTTTAACCGATGGTATAAAAGTACAACCTGCTTCTTCCGGTGCTGATAGTAATATATATACTCAGCTTTGTGAATATGACAGATATTTACAAAATTCTTTTTCAAGAGAGATTGGATTAGGTGCTACTGCAAATTTAAAGAGAGAAAACATCTCAGAAAATGAGTCTCAGCAAGATGAAGATACACTATTACCTTTAGTAGACGATATGTTAATGTGCAGACAAGAATCAATTAAAAAAATCAATGAAATGTTTGGTACAAATATAGAAGTCTCTCTTAACTCTTCATGGGAGATAAGAAGAGATAACATAGAAGAAAAGAAGGATAATGAAGAGCATAAAAAGGAAGGAAAGGAAGAAGAACATGAAGAGGATAATTGATTTATTTCCAGAATATAAAACAAACTCTTATTTTTTTCCTAAATTAATAGAGCTTACTTCATTACCTCTTGATTCTACACGTCTTGCTAAACATTATTTTTCGAAATCGAAAAATCGTATTGCAAGTAATGAATTAGAAGACTTTTCAGATGATAATGATTATATAGCAAACATTATAAATGATTCTTATCATAAAAAATGGGAACAAATGATAAAAGTTATGTTAGTTGAATATGTTCCAGAGGATAATTATAATATGATTGAAGAAGGAACAGATACAACCAATGGTACTTCTGAGTTAAAAAGTAAAATGAACAATAGTTCTAATACAATTTTTAATTCTACGAATGATAACACAATAACATATGGTAGAAAAGATGAATCAACACATACAGGAACAATAAAAAATGAAAATAGTTCTACTACAGATAATAGTAATTCAGAAACTAATACCACTACTTACGGTAAAACCGATACAACCGATTTTACAAAAGATAACACAGAAAATAAAAACGATACCATTACAGATGTAAATAATACAGATAATACCACAACATATGGGAAAAATAATAATTTAACCCATAGTGGTGGAACAAATGAAACAAAGTCAAGTGATGGAACTAATAATAAATATGGTATGAATAGTGGTACAGCACATGCAGACACTTCATTTATTAATACAGATACCACAAATTTTACAGATACAAGAAAAGAAACATCTGTAGATTCTGGAAATGATAAAACTGTTACAAGTGAAAATAAAACTCAAACTATAACAGAAGAAAATACTTATAATGAAACTTCAAAAAATATAAACGCTTCAACCGGAACAGACAAACAAGAAATAAGCGGAACAGATACAACAACTTTAACAGGTGTTAATACAGAAACAAATGACATAACAGATATTCAACAATCATCAGGGAATGATAAAAACAACACAGTTTTTGATAGTACCAATGTATTAACTGAAAATAGTGATAAAACTGATAATGAAACAAGTAACACAACTTTAAAACATAAACTTACAAGAAAAGGCAATATAGGTGTTACCACAACACAACAAATGCTGCAAAGTGATCTTGATTTATGGAATTGGAATTTTATTGATTCTATAATTAAAGATATAAACAAAGTAATCACATTACCAATTTATTAGGAGGAAAGAAAATGAAAGTATCTCAAATTGCAAACCTTATGAACACAGTAACTAATGAAATTTTAGGAACTGAAAACATTGTATCGGAGGATTTATCTAATATTGTAGATGTTGGAAAAGAAATTTTTGATAATACAAGTCTTGATAATTATGTTAAAAAACTTGTAGATGTTATAGGACGCGTACAAATTGTTGATAGAATTTATAAAGGTGGATCACCTAATGTATTTCGTGATTCATGGGAATATGGCGCGGTAATGGAAAAGATTTCTTTTATGTTACCAGAAGCGGAGGATAACTCTTCATGGAATTTAGTTGATGGACAGAGTTATGATCCGAATATTTTTAAAGCTCCTAAAGTAACAGTAAAGTTCTTTAGTAATCGTTATACATTTGAAATTCCTATGTCTATTACTAGAAAACAAGTAGAAGGAAGTTTTAATAATGCATATGCTTTAAATGCTTTTATTAGTGGTTTATGGACTGCTATTAGAAATTCTATTACTATTAAATTTGACGCTCTTATTATGAGAACGATTAACAACATGATTGGTGAAACTATACATGATGCATACCCGGATGCCAATTATACATCTAGTTCGCATAATCGTGCTGTAAATCTTCTTCATGATTATAACGCCGAATATGGTACACAACTTACTGTAGAACAGTGTATGCATGATAAGACATTTTTACGTTATTGTTCTAAAATTATGAGAAAATATCAAGATTGGTTAAAAGTAGCAAGTGATAAGTATAATATGGGAGAACAACCTCGATTCACACCAAATGAATTTTTACATGTTGTACTACTTACTGATTTTGTAGTTAATACAGAGTATGATATGGAATCAGACACCTATCATAAAGACCTTGTAAAACTTCCATTTTATGAAACTGTTCCTTATTGGCAAGCCCCGGGTGATGGAGTACCGTCTTTTTCTACTAATTCTGAAATTCACGTTGCTGTTGCAAGCGATGGTTCAGAAGTAGAAGCAACCGGAATTGTTGGTATTATGTTCGATCATGATGCATTAGGAGTTACAAACCATCGTGAATACAACACTCAGCAATACAATGCAAGAGCTGAGTTTACAAACTCATGGAGCAAGGTAGAAGCCGGATCATTTAATGATGGAAATGAAAATTTTGTAGTTTTCTTTGTAGCTTGATAATTATATTAGAAAGGGTGGTTTTACCACCCTTTCTTATAAGGAGAATAATATGTCAATTACACTATATAACTGTAATGCTGAACCTAATAGAGTAGATAAAAGTTCATATCTTAGTGAAATGCTTACGATTAATAACTACACTCTATTAGAGGATAGTAACAATCACCAACCGAATTGGATTGTTGACAGTAACAGTAATATTATGAATGCTAACTATGCTTATTGGTCTGAAATAGGACGTTATTATTTCATAAATGTTACCACAATAAACAATAGCATATACCGAATAAATGGAAACGTAGATGTTTTACACACCTACAGGAATGCTATAAAATCAAGTAAGGGTATTGCAATACGTTGTAACAAAGAAAATCGTTTCTTGTCTGACGCTGCATTGTCTACACAATCTGATATACAATGGGAACAAAAACTTTTTCCAAAAGAACTTAGTAAATCATTAACAAATATTCTTATAACGATTGGAGGTTCTGATTAATGGCTAATATATCATTGAAAAACATACTTGCTATTCTGGCAGAAGTTGGACTTATGCCGGAAACAACTGATTTTGTAAAAGAGAAAATAAAACAAATTCTTTCAGATGATACACTTAATCAGAAAAGTGGTCTTACATGGTGGAACGGTATTACAGAACATTTTAAAAATTCATATGAAACAATAAAAGAACATGAAACTGATTTTAATGATACTGATAAAAAACGTTTTACTTCATGGACGGAACATAAAACCGATATAGAAAATTGGTTTGATGACCAATTAGGGACAGATTATGGGGAAACGATTATAATACCGGAAAATGTTGAAAACTCTATGTTCTTATGGTCAAAAGCAATTTTAAAAGGATGGGTAGATAAACCAATATTTGTTGAAACATTACCGGGTGATGATATAACATCTCCGGTTGCTCTTTTAAAAAGTTTAGGATATGAAAGTTTTGATGATTCTAAAAATGCTCTAGTTGATGCTTGTATGTTATACTATCTTATAAAAGAAAAAAATCAAACAATCGTCCATTGTAAAATAACTCCTAACTTAAAAAAACAGGGTGCGATTCAAAGTCTTATAACTGATGTAAGTAGATCAAAGTCAGATATTTTCTTTTGGTTAAGTAATGAAATTACTGAAAATATTGATATATATACGGGTTACTTAGACGATTATGACAAGGTAAATGAAGTAATTAATAAAGGAACTTTTGATTCATTAAAAAATGATATTGGTAATTTAGCGCAAATGTGTGCTTATACTTACAATATTGACACTAATTATGATTATGTAAGAGGTATGATAAAAGGTGTTGAACAACGTTTTGATAATGTATGGACTTTTACAGTAGCAGACCCTATAAAAGAAAAGGAAATTGGACTTAATTTTTTCCCGTGTAGTCCATTAGGAGCAGGAACTCCAGCCGAAAGAAAAATTACATTACCACATATTGCTAGTAAGAATGGTTTTAATAATTCAAAATTTTTAACTGAATGTAATGATTATAGTACAACAATACCACAACAATATTTTCAAGACAGAGCAGTTCCTAGTTTTTCTTATAATTCTATAGATGCCACTTATAAACAACATATTGCAACCACAATGACAACCCCCGATTACCAAACTGGTGTACCAATGACAGAAAATAGTATAACACATAATGGGACTGTTTTATATGATTGGGATGGTGTGTCACAAACAGATGATGATTGGTATATACAATTTTCAGAACTCAGTTTAAAAGGGTCTTTAAATCCTAGAAAAATTATTATCACGATTGTAAACAATCCCGAATTATCAGATATTGTAGAAAGTAGTGCTATTGATTTTGTTGGTTCTGGAAGAACTCAAAATATTGATAAAAGCATGAGCGGAGATATATATAAAAATACACCCGATGAAGAAAAGTTGAAACAATGGATAGATGGAAAAAATAGTGCTTCTGATGTTTTAGATAATAGTGGATATATTGTTGACACTATAAATGATAAAGTTATAGGAAAACCAGATTGGACAATAAAAGATGCCATAAAAGACGTAGAAGAAAATATTTTACCACCTATTAGTTTACCTACTATAAACACGTATGACTTTTTTAAAGTGTATGTTCCTACTGATAGTCAAATGAAAGAAATATCTGGAGCGTTGTGGACGGACGGTTTTTTTAATGCTATACAAAAACTTTTCACAAACCCTATAGACAGTATTATATCCTATCACGCTTTACCAATAGAAAATAGTATGATTTCAGCATCTCCTACTGAATTTAAACTAGGAACCTTTAAAGGAAATTTTAATGTAAATATGACAAATAAATTAACATATACAATACAAATGGGGTCAGTACAATGTCAAGAATATTATAAAAATTATATTGATTATGAATTTACTACAGTTGTACTTTATATACCTTTTGTAGGTTTCCGAAAATTAGACACAAAAGATGTTATGAACCATTCAATATCTTTATATTACTCTATTGAAATATTAACAGGAAGTGCAATAGCAACAATACGCGTTGGTGGTAAAAATATAGTAAGTTACCCATGTTCAATGTCTTTAGAAATGCCTATTACTGGAAATAATTACACGCGTTTAATAAATTCCATTATATCTACAGGTAATGACCTTATAGGTAAAGGAATGATAGGAGCTGGAATAGATGCTGCTGTTACAATAGCAGGTTCGTTAATGGCTCCTTATGAAACAGAAAGAACAGGTAATTTTAGTACACCTTCTGGTATGTTAGATGGTTTTCGACCTTATCTTATTATAGGCAGACCTAAAATCGTTGGAAAAGATTACAATAATGTTATAGGCTATATCAATAATGAATATGGTTCGGTTGGTGACTATAGCGGTTTTTGTCAATTCAAAGAAGTACAGTTATCAGGCTGTAATGGTGCTACGTTAGAAGAAATGAATGAAATAAAATCGTTCCTAAACGGAGGTGTTATATTATGAGCAGACTAAAAATATTATCACATATTAAACATATTGGAACACAGAAAAGTAAATTTTATAGCTTAGAAAACATCTTAAAAATGAAAGCTTGCTATTATATGATTTTTGGTAAACGTTCCAATGGTAAAACATTCGCTTGCCAAAAGAGAGCGTTAGAACGTTGGAAAAAGGACGGTAGCTGTGTTGCTATCGTTCGGCGTTGGGCTACTGATTTCAAAACAAAAAATGCTGCTGGATATTGGGACGGAATCGTTTCTGAGGGCATTATAAAAGAAATAACTGATGGACAATATGATAAAGTCTTTTATTATTCTATGCGTTGGTATTTTGCTAAAACAGATGAAAATGGAAAACTTGTAAAAGCTCCTGAACCTTTTGCTTACTTTTTTCCTCTAAATACATGGGAGCATGATAAAGGACCATCTTATCCTACAATAAGAACAATAATTTTTGATGAATTTATAACGCGCGGTATATATTTACCCGATGAATTTGTTATTTTTATGAATGTTATTAGTACTATTATTAGACGTAGAGATGAAGAATTTGAAATATATATGATAGCTAACACGGTTAATCAATATGGTTGCCCTTATTTTAGAGAAATGGGATTAAATCACATAACCACAATGGAACAAGGTAGTATAGAAGTATATGACTATGGTAATACAGGTAATAGAGTGGCTGTTGAATATGTAAGAGATAAAGAAGATGCAGAAGACAATCCCACCAATAAATATTTTGCTTTCGACAACCCTAAACTTGAAATGGTTACTAGGGGTTCATGGGAAATTGATATTCACCCTCATTTACCTGTAAAATATAAAAAGGATAATATACTTTTTACTTACTTCATTCTTTTTGAAGAAGAATTATTGCAATGTGAGATAATAAAAAAAGATCACTATTTCTTTACTTACATTCATCAAAAGACAACACCCATTCAAAACGCTGATAGAGACTTGATTTATAGCCTAGAATACATTCCAACCCGTAACCATAGGTATTCTATACGTAAAGCAGAAAATCCAAAAGAAGGGCGTATATGGTGGTTTTACACGCATGATAGAGTATTCTATCAAGATAATAGTGTGGGTGAAATAGTCGCTAATTATTTAAAGGTATGCTAATGCATACCTTTAATTATTCTCTAAGAATTTTAAAAATGCATCTGCTAAACTTAATTGAAATGGTGCAGGTGATAAATGACAACCGCCGTATGTATGAACATGCGTTGTATTACCTGTGTAATCTTTTACGTCTAATTCATATTCTTTTTCTATAATCGTATGTGTGCTTTTACCTGTATGTTCCGCTGGAATTATCATATTATTATCGAAAAACTCAAAGCAGTTCTTTTTTTGTCCTTTTATATATTGCATACCTTTTATTTTTCCTAAACCTGCTACAGTAATAGATTTTTCTCTTGTATTCATATATTCTACCATATAACGTTTAGCTCCTAACGTTTTAAACGTATAATAAGGTTTTTCTTCTTCAAATGCTCCTAATGGGTGATGTTTTCCTTTTATGTCAATTGGATTAATCAATTCTTTATCTAATTCATAATGTTCACATACTTCTTCTAATTTTCGTTTTATCTCTTTATTATATTCTTTAAAAAATTTTGTATGTCTGTTTTTATGTAAATATTTTGTACTATCTGTATCGGAATAAATATAGTCTTGTCCTTCTTCTAATATCATTAACCACAAATTTCGTCTTGCATAAGCTGTTATAAAAATACCCCATGGATAATACAAAACACGGTTCTTGCTTTTATTATATTTATCAAGTTGACTTTTTGCATCTCCTTTTTCTGAATACCAACATCCATCTTCTCTATCTTCATCATAGCAAATTGTATCCCTTACAATATCAGTGACCATCATTCCATACACACTATTAACATTCTCTTTTGAAAGCATATATTCTTCTTCTCTACCACTTACATTCTTTAATTTTGTCTTATCAGAATACATAGTAAGAATTGTTTCTACAATTGGTTTAGGAAGATAATCTTTTTTAAAGCATATGACATTTTTTAATACTAAATTATCAAAATCATATGTTTTAAGAAAAATCTCTAAATCTATATTTGTCCATTCTATACAAAAGAAATCAGCACTAAAAATTCTACCATTATTTGTTACTTCACCTTTTAAAGCCCATGTTTTGGACTCTGAAATATAACAATCCGGTATATTCGGTTTTATAACACAACCGGAAATTATAGCAGTAAAAATCATACAATACTCTTGCGATATTTTATGAAATGTTTCTATATCCTCTATATCTTCAAATTTCATACCTCTTGACATAGGGAATTTTTCAGAACATGCAACCGCTGGATAAGATGAAGAAAAATCATTGCTATATACATTGTGAATTTCTTTTCCTATATAACGATAATTAGCGTGTGTATAACCACCTGCAAAAGCCTTTTTACACGCTGTATATTCATATTCACGTAAAGAAAGAAATTTCATTAAAGAACGATATTCAAAATATTTATCTTTCGATTGACAAGCCTTTTTCATTATTCTACGAACATATCCGGTTTTAGTTAAAAGTATACCTGTTATATTTCCCTCTTTTTCAATTTGTTTTTTAATGTATTTATAAACTATTATGACATCATTTTTTATATAACCTAACTCTTTTTCTGTTATAGGTGTATCCGGTGTTCTAACTAAACTGTAATCAAGATCACCTATTAATTTTTTAACTCCAACTTCTTTTCCTAATAACGCTAAACTTTTGCCAGTTAAAAAATAACTACATCTAAGTTCACATACATCATTTATAAGAACTTTCATAGGCTTTTGAGGATTACTTGCGAACACTTCATTTATTTTGAAGCTTTTACGTAAAAAAGAGAAATCAAAACCTAAATTATGAACATACACTATTATCCTACGTTTTTCATTAAGGTTATATTCTTCACGCATTTTTTCAATCCATTCTGAAAATTCTTTTAACGTTCTGCCTATAATAACTTCCCCTCTAAAACATATAGCCCACACCCAAACCCATGCTATTTTGTTTCCATTATAGATATATGAGGTTGTTTCTGTATCAAAAGAAATTGCTTCATTCATATATTCTATATAATCGTCTTTACCTTTTCGTTGTTTTACGAAAAGTTTATTCTTGCCATTTGTCATATGATCCTTTATTCTCCTCTTTCATTTCTTCTTCTATTTCTTCATATTTCATAGTTTCTGAGTCCCAATCACCATATGTTTTTTCAAATTCTTTCGGATTTACATTGAAATAAGTAGACATATTATATTTTAAATCTGTTAATATTGAAGAGTCAATATCGGGTACTTCTGATACTACATATTTTGTAAATATGTTTAATTTTTCATCATCCGATGAATTTAAAAATTCTTCTAACATGTTACCTTTATTATCCATATCATAAAAGAATGAATTTACAGATTTCTGTACTTGCTCACTAGGGTAACCTTTTTTTATATTACCTCCTAAAGCTTCTTTTAATATATTGTAAAATCTCCAATAATCGGTATATTTTTTATAATTATATTCCTTCAATCTAGGATTTTCTTTTACTCTTTTTTCCATTGTTTTTTGAGTATCTTCTATTTGCAATGATTTACGTTTTAATATATCTTCTAATTCAAAAGCATAATTCTTTAATTTATTATAAGATAAACTACTAAAATATGTTTTATTACTTTTAAAACCTTTTACATCTTTACCGAACCTTTTTTCAATTTTCTTCTCTGCTCTCATAACTGCATGTGAAATTTCGAAACCTTGTGGAATTTGTGAAAACTCATATTTCTTATTTCCACTCTTTTCGAATTTCTCACGTTGTTTTTTCAATAAATTTCTTTCTCTTCTAAAATTAGCTATTTCATTGTTGATAACTGTAGATGATTGTCTAACGTATTCTTCTAACTCTGATCTGTTCATTCTATTTAAATCATCTTTTGTTATCTGTCTTAACTCATTTTCTTTTTTACGATATGATGTTGTGCTATAATCGAATTTCTTTTGTTTAAATCCCATTCTATTGTCCTCCTAATAATACATACTTCA
>ERZ808278.1144-NODE-1144-length-12287-cov-4.311723_pt1 | contig 12287 bp, 11 predicted proteins | sample MGYA00521239_ERZ808278 | MGnify/ENA primary metagenome ERZ808278 (study PRJEB31516, sample SAMN03275600) | gut metagenome | biome: mammalia-associated habitat; material: feces | host: Papio cynocephalus | place: Kenya | collected 2012-07-17 ... | reverse complement strand
CTCTGACAGGAAAAGAAACAAAGGAAATCAAAGACATTTTCAAGCAACTGGTGGGAAATGCCGAATTAATGTTTGGAACCATAGAGGATGACTCCTTTGGAAGCGAGCTGCATCTTACAATTCTTTCTCAAACTTCAAAGAAACGAACTACTGTCTCAGATTACGATTAATCACCACGGGATATATATAATCCAAAAGAGCGAATGACTGACTCCTTAAGTTAGAGACAGCATTCGCTTCTTTTCTTAACTCAGCAAATTGAGAGACATCCTAAAACTCAGCAAGGGCATTTTGAAGATTTATTGAACCTGTGCCATTTTTTTACATACCCTAATTGTACTTTTGTCGATGAAATAATAATTGAAAATAAATACAAATGAATAAATCTACAAAATGTGAATGTGCGGCAAATGATGCTAATGCCTTGGGAGCAGTTGTTCCCATGCAACTTGCCGAATATACAGCCAATGCTTTGGCAAAACTGAGCAAAGCTTTGGGTGACGACGTATGTGGATATGTAGTCAATAGGCTTCACATGAACAAGGCTGAATTGTACAAAGCTTTGGCTGCCGAACAAATAGACGGCGTGGCTTTGGCTATGTACAATATTGAAAAGCGTGGACAATCTGTAATTATAGGTGACCAAACAGGAATTGGAAAAGGCAGACAGGCGGCAGCCATGATACGATATGGCTTACTGGCTGGATATCTGCCCGTATTCTTCACAGACCGTTACACGCTGTTTAGCGACATGTACCGTGATTGCAAAGCTCTTGGTATTAAAGATGCACGACCATTAGTGGTTAATTCTGGGGTATCTGTTGTTGACTTTGACCATGTTGTAGAAGAAAAAGAGATAGATTCACCTGATGAAATATGGTCTCCTGTTGATGAAGATGATGAAGATAAGCATGAGTCAGAACGCATGGCTCTCTACCAGGAGCACTATGAAGTAGTATACAAATCACCCAAGAAGACTGTCCTCCAAGAAATATTTCATAAAGGGGATGTACCTATGGATGTCTTTGATTATCTGATGATTACCTATTCACAACTAAAAGATGCAAAACGTGACATGACTAGACTTAATTTTCTAAGATTGTTATGCGAAAAGCACCGAGTTCTATTTGTATTTGACGAGGCTCATAAAAGTAGTAGTGTTAGTGCAGGAAAGATATCCGTTATAACACAGGGTATAAACATGATTCTAGAAGAAACGCCACAAACGCAATGTGTATTTCTCTCAGCAACATTTGCCAAGCGTCCAGAGAGTCTTGTGACATTCATGAGACGCACTGTTCTAAGCGCATTAGCAACAGAAAATACCCTTAAAATAGCTTTACACAACGGTGGTATGCCTATGCAAGAATATGTGTCATCATGCCTGGCTGAAGAAGGCCAAATGATTAGACGTGAACATTCTGACAACGGACTACCATCACCAATATATACTTATCTCGACGATGACATCGCTGTACATGGTGAACAATTCGACAAAGTTATGTTCTTTTTCAGGGAGATAGTGAAATTATCTACAATGGTTGCCTCATTAGTATGCCATGCCCAAAGTGAAGGCTTGCTTTTACTGTTTAATTGCTACCCTACAAGAGCACAGTTATTCTACATAAACAAGGTCCTACTACTTTCTTTGAAGGCTAAAAAAGTAGCAGAGAGAGCCATTGAAAATGTACATCAAGGGAAAAGCGTTATTATCGGCATGAGTGATACGCAGGAATGTGTTATCAGAGATACGACAAAACAAAAGGAAGGCTCAGTTCGTGGGGATATATCATCATTACTGCTGCGATTGTTGGACAAAACAGTTTGTGGTACAGGAGAATTCTCCAAAGAAAGCATAACAATTTTTGACGCAATAAAAGAAAATGAAGAAGTGTCTACCTCTTTAAATGACGAGGCAGAAGGGGTTTATGATTATTACAAAAGCATCAAACATGATATTGTAGAGGAAGTATTTCATCTTCCCATGTCGCCAATCGATGTAATAAGGCAACTGATTACAGCGGAGAAGTTTGTTACGCCAAATGGTGAATACATAAACATACGTTTTGAGGAATGTACAGGTCGGACCCATCAGTTAGAGTATCTTTCACCAGAAGGAGATGACGATTTTATCAACGCTACTATAAAGCAACGGAAGAAGCGCCACTCAAATCTCATTTTCAATGACTTTCAGAACAACAAGTTAGATGTCATTCTCATTAACGCTTGTGGAGCTATTGGAGCAAGTGCACATGCTGTTGCTACTGCCGAAGTGCCAGAAGACCAAGTGCGCCAACGCAAAATGCTTATTGTCCAGAATGACCTTGATGTAAACATCGATTTACAGAAGCGCGGTCGAATAAACCGTACAGGGCAACGTTTGGATTTACCTCCGTTATATGAATACATCATCACAGCCATTCCATCGGAGAAACGTCTCAACATGATGCTTAGGGCAAAATTGCGTTCACTGAGTGCCAACACTGCAGCTTGGCAAGATCAAGATAGAGAACAAGCTGACTTTATTGACATAGATAACAAGTATGGCAACGAAGTTGCCACAGAGTATCTTGCAGAACATTTTGAACTGGCATTAGTGCTTGACTTGAAAGGCAAGGTGACAGCTAGTAAGCTACTCGCACGTCTAGCAATGCTAAGCGTTACTGCACAACAAAATATAATAGATGAACTGTTGGCTGCCTATACAACTTTAGAGTCCGAGTTGCGGCGAATAAATCAATGGGATTTGGAACGTGAGTTCCGAGATTTTGAGGCAGAATTCGTAAGGGAAGAACTTTTCACAACGGCGAAATCAAAGACAAGATTGGGTGGTTGTTCATACTTGACTACTTACAAATGCAAACAGAAGACTTACCCTTATAGCTATAAAAGTCTGAAGGAATGCTGTAATGGAGCAAAGATGAAATATGGGAACCCTTATAAAGAAAATACAACGTTACAGAAACAAGTAAAAAATTACTATGCACTCCGTAATAAAAATATAAATATGCGTTTTGAGACACGCTTCAACTTATTATACAGTGGGGCTAAACGCATCTTGACTGGTTATTGTGGTGATGAGAATTTGGCAGAAGCATGGCTGCAAAGAGCCTATTCTCCAACCGAAAAATGGAATCACTGTGAATTTGAAGGTGTGGAAAACATGAAGTTATCCAAACAAATCATGCACAAGTTGATTTCCTTTTCAAATGAATATAATCATTTGCTTGAATCAAAAAAGAAGGAAATGAAGAAATACGCTGAAGAGAGAAAAAGACTTATTAAAGTCTTAACTAAAGCTGAAATAGGAAACGGTTACTATAACGTAAGTGGAATGATGGCAAGTGAAGAATGTCCACAAAGGGTTATAGCAGTGTTGAAAGAAATCCACTTTGGTAAAGAGAATCAAAACAGATTCTTACCTAGCCAAGTTGAGTTCGTATTTGCACTTACTGCTATAGCTAGAGAAATACGCATCAATTTAGTACATAATAGCAGGTGGAGCAACTACCAACGTCTTTGGGAAATCATCAACTCAACCACTTGGACACCAAGTGCGAGCGTTTGGGACAAAGAGATAGCACTGAATAACAACAAAATAGTCGAACGTAAAATCATAACAGGAAATATACTTGGAGCATATGCCCACCCTGCCATTGCAGAATTGAAGCCTCGATTCATATCATTTTCAATAAAAAGTAAAGCAGGAATAAAGAGTGACACCCAGATTGGTCTTCTCTTACCAATGGACGAGAATAAGATCAGAAAGACTATAAATAGCGTCTCTATTCCGCTACATAAAGGTTTGAAATACGCTACGAACATAAACATGAGCTATACAATAGCAGGTTTGGGAGTGAATTTTTCTCTAATGCCATACAGTGGTTTGACATATGTCATTAGCGTGAGTAATAAACATTCTCGGGACTTTGAAAAAGATAAACGTTTTGACAAGATGCGTCAATTTTTCATAAATAGTCCTATAAGTTCAATGTACGACAAAAAGGAGGTTACACATAAAACAGACAGCAAAAGAAACAATAAGCCATTGATACATTATCATACAGATCAGCTGCCGTTTGGTTCTGAGCAATTTCAAACAATCATACAAAATCTTTCCCAAATGGATGCCGTGATTATTGTGCCACGCGAGCAGATGCCTTATGGAGATGTGAAAGATTTAGCATCAGAATCGGAACATGATGATGATACTTCATGGGCTAAATTGGACTGGATGAATACAAACGAGATTCCAATGCCACCTATTAAGGAAAATCTTTTGTTGCGTATTTCTGCCCCAATTATTACAAAAGAACAAAAAGGGAAACCGGTATTCAAGCATTCTGAACGCTACAAACTTGCCAAAGAGACTATGGCCCTTGAAGGAATGCCCATGGCCGTGCATAGCACAATAGAGGCCTTACGCCAGTGCTACTTAAAATGGAAAAACTTCTATATAATTTCGGCAGGGAAAGTAAGTCAACGCCTACAAGTACAGCCGGAATTAGAAGACCAGCGTGAAGTATGCCGCAATTTACGACAAGTGATAGAAAATAAGACTAAAGCAATGTCATCCTGTCTCAACGATAAGGTAAAAGCAATGTTGCAAGTTATCCTCGATAGCGAATACTTGGATACAAATGGACTCTATTTCTTAAAGTTCGAAGAGGAAATGCTGTTTATGTCACCAGATAAGTCAGAGGCTCAAGCTTTTCTCAATGCAATGCCTTGCTCTACGGAACTTGATGGCATAAGAAAGTGTATAGAAGATTATCTTAACAACAAAACAGACATCATTAATTCTCCAGACAAATGGTAAAATGAGTTATATAGGTATAAAAGGTGCAGAAAGACTTGATTTGTATAACCACACATCAAGTCTTCTTAAGGCACAAGCCGAAGCTATAAAGCTGCTTTGCAACAATACAGACATGCGTACTATAAAGCAACTGACAGGGTGGGAATTAGGGGTAGACGGGAAATGGAGATATGAGCTACAAGATCCATTTCATAAAACTGCAGAAATAGAGGACTATATCAAAAGGCATTTTGGGGAGCCTCTCAACATCCGATATTGTATGCATAACACAACATTGCTCTCCGCCTACCCTAACTTTAAAAGACTTCGTCTGTTTGCCAGATACTCTCCGACACCAAGTTTCTCTGGTTATTTTGATTCTGAGAACTACGGAATGATGGTCTGCATGGGGACAACTAATTCTCCATTTCAATATCAGACAGAAGGGGTGTTGTTACATGAAATCCAACATCTGATACAAGTGGAAGAAAGATTTGCCCGTGGCGGAAATACATCAAAAGGTATTATGCGATATCTGAAATTAGCGGGCGAAGTAGAAGCTAGAAACGTGTGTATTAGGCATTCTATGAGCCAAGAGGAGCGTCGATTAACCTTACGTGTTGAGACACAAGACATACCTGACAATGAACAAATAATAGAGTTCACATAATGTCTAATAAGTCGAATACGCATAAAGGAGCCCTATAAAAGCTTTCCTTTATTATCTGTTGAAAATTTATAATACCAGCTTAGCATGGAGGAATCCAAGATCATAACAAATCTCCTAAAGGTGAAAGAGATTATACCAACAAATTGGTATCATGCAACCGATGAATGTTTAGGAGAGGATATTTATATACTCATTGTGGGATATACTATAAAGTTGAAATAGCATGACCGTATCGGAATATTTTAAAAAATCGTCTTTCGTGGAGATTGAAGAAATCCTATGGGATGCCTATGGAATGGGCGGCTTGTTTACCCCTTTCATAAAAATGACTTATGACCGAGTTTGCCATCAGACAGAGCCATCTGATCATTCTTTCAAAATTGTACACATTGTGAATTCCTCCATAGAGCCTTTGGGCATGAATGTTATCATGCCCAAAGGGTATAAAAAGGATTCTCTTGAGGATTTGGGTAAGTACACAATCATCTTTAGAGGTTGTGAAAATCCAGACACATCAAGCATTGCCGCAAGCATTATGGAAACTATCATTAGAAATAACCAGCAGAGTGTGCTTGAGCCATTTCATGGTCTTGAAATCGAGAGAAATACAATGTTCAGTAAACTAGTGATGAATATATACAAGCTATTTGTTAAAGTTCTCTTGCCAAAGAAATGTATTCCGGATAGATTGTCCAAACAAGTACTTTATAAGCTTATTAGGAAGAAGCACCCTAGAGACATTGCACGTCTGAAATTTTACACTTTTAACAAGCTTCACTCTCTATATGTACGGTATAAGCATATATGTAAGACCCACTACTTAATTAGAAGACTTGTTAAAAATAATTGCCAAAGCTTAAATAGCAAGAACTTTAAATGGCTATACAACAAATCCTGTCTTTTGGAAAAGGAATATGTCAGCTTTGCATTTGAAAAAAATAAGAGAGTGGATTACATCAAGGAATTGATTGAAATGTTCAAGCTCTATTTTACAGGTTGGAATGGCTTTTTTATCCTTACGAGAACATCCTCCAAGTATCCGCTACAGAGAGAAGAAGAGGATAAGATAAAAGATATCATAACTGAACTTGGTGGCAAAAACTATAGATGGTATCAATCGTATGATGATAACTTAGACGAAGATCTGTATTTGCTAATTGTAAAATGGTTTGAATAAAGAAGCCTAGGCATAACTAGCCTAGGTTTTCTCCTTACCCCTAAGTTCATCAAACTGAGAGACATTGTAAAACTCAGTAAAGGCACCGCCCTTGCTTTGATTTCCACAAGAATGGGCATGACCAAAGACATGGAAACGAGGATGTGAACGATAGACCTCCAACAATAAAGGAAGGCTCCCCCTACCCTCGTCTAGGATGCCTTCCGGTGGAACATGGGTTATCAAGAAGTCCATTTTGCCAGCAAGGTGGATATTTGACTCCTTACTTTGCAAACTTCGCATGGATATATTGCCAAACCTAATCCCATCAAACTCATAACAAGTGTCATGGAGGAATACTATCTCCCTTGGCAGCAGGAGTTTGGCTTGCTCTGGACTATCTTCCAAGAGCAACTCATGATTGCCAGCCACAAAAATATAAAGTTTGGCAGGATGCCTTAACAACCAGGAAAAGAAGTCCTCCATGCCATCCTTGCCAAAGCCAGACACTACATCACCTGCACAAAGCAGGATGTCAACTTCTCCTGGAATATGAAGCCGATTGTGCATCCCATGAGTGTCTGAGAAGGCAAAAATCCGATGTTCCTTATAATTGAATAGCATAAACCTTATCTTATAAAATTAATACTTCAATGGCGAATCTGGGCAGAATCTCTGCCGTCCGCATTTTTTGCAATGGCTTCCATTCCATACGAAGTCAAACTGGTTGACGGCTTGTTCCACGAAAGAAGGGTCATTGGTCAAGACACCTGCCTCGAAGTTTCTGTTTGTCTCTCCCTTCATACCGATGCCTGCACCAGTGAGGTTGGCCGAACCAACATAGGCAGTCTCCAAATCAAAGATGACCATCTTGAAATGTACCCTTGGGCACAAGACCCTCTCCAAACGTTTGGCAAGAATCGGATATTCGTCAAAGTCCTTGCGAAAGTTAGGGCCTGGTTCCTTGGCATGGATTAACCGAACCTCCACTCCACGTTCGATCAATCGAGAGATGACTTTGAGGAAGGGAACGGTAAGAGAACCGCTTTTTACATACAAGTCCTTGATGTCTGCTGTCCCTATCCAAAGATGATGCTTTACATTCGCTATCTTGGCGATGACATCTGTATAGTGGTCACCATTGCTTATGTATTTATAATACATAGTTTCTGACATTTTATTTCATCGTTTAAGTGATACGAAAGCTGTCTTCTTATTTTTCAATGCACTTTTCATAAACATCAAGCCATAACCTATGAAACATGTCAAGCAGTTTGAACTTATCGTCTGAAGATATGGATAAGTCAGCAATGTCCTCTGGCTCGAAACTGATGGGTGAGACTTCATTTCTTAGTTCAAGCAAGAGCATATCCATTCGTTTCTCTAAGTATTGTTTCAACCAAGAGAGACCCTCAAATTCACAAGTAGGAATTTTGATGACTGATATACATTTTTGTTTCTTTTCACCTGTCACTGAGTACAAATTCGAAAACCATATATCGCCAAAGCCAACACTCAAACTGAGTTCTATGCTATATGTCTTTCCCATATAGGAAAAAACATACTCACTTTGAGCTTCATCACCTGTGTCTAAGTCAACCCATTGATTCATTTTCATCTTTATATGCTTGAATGATTAATAATAGCTTTTCTTCGCTAGTGTCCAATGTCTCCTGTACTAACTCAACCTTTGTTGTGTCCATAAATGATGGTGACACAGACATCAGTTGGGCCAGTTCTCCCATCAGCAAAGGATATTTCGCAGAGGTGACGATTCGTAAATATACCTTATTATATTGTGTCCAATCCACCAAGGTGTATTGCCTGAAAGAACGACAGATTGCCTCTGCCCTGCTCTCTCCTTTCATTGGAAAGGAATAGATACGGCGCTTTACAGATAGTCCATGTTTTGTTTGTTCCATAATTTCATTTACTTTACATTTTTAGTGCAAAGTTAGTCAAAAAATGAGAAAAATAACTGCGCAGCTTGATTATTTTTAAACATGTGACATCATTTTACACAGGAAATAAGTAACTTTGCCACAAAATAAATATACAATGGAAAAGATAGAGATAAAGCTACAAATGAAAGAACTCATCAGATTGATGAGTGAAGGCGTATGGGAAAAGGATGACATCTTCTCCTTGGCCTTGCTGAGCAGCATTGCTGGCGAAAGCATCTTCTTGCTTGGTCCTCCGGGAACTGGCAAGAGTATGATTGCGAGAAGGCTCAAGGAAGTCTTCTCGGAAAAGAGACAATTTGAATACTTGATGTCACGTTTCTCCACTCCTGACGAGATATTTGGGCCTGTCTCCATCTCCAAGTTAAAGGATGAGGATACTTACGAGAGAAGGACGGAAGGCTATCTGCCATGGGCTAATGTGGTGTTCTTGGACGAGATTTGGAAAGCAGGTCCTTCCATTCAGAATGCTTTGCTCACTGCCATCAATGAGAAAATCTACCAAAACGGAAACGAGACCATCAGCCTTCCCATGAAAGCCCTCATTGCTGCATCCAATGAATTGCCGAAGGAAGACGAGGGGTTGGAAGCACTGTGGGATAGATTCATTCTACGAGTTGTCTCGAACCCAATCTCCAATGAACGCACATTTTACAAGATGTTGAAGGGAAAGAGCAAAGGAAAGATTATCATTCCAGATGAACTTCTCATCACCGACGAGCAATACGCCCAAATACTTGACGAGGTGGATAACATTGATATTCCTGACTACATACTCAAGGATATAACATTCATTCGCAAGAAGCTCAAGGATGCCGACGCACTGGATGAAGAGGCTAGCCCGCTAGATTATTACATATCAGACAGAAGATGGAAGAAAGCCGTACATCTGTTGCAAACATCGGCATTTCTAAATGGAAGAAAGGGAATAGACAAAACTGATTTGCCTATACTCTACCATGTCCTATGGAACAAAGTAGAGACCATTGAGCCTGTCATGAAAATCGTGACAGAGTCATTATTCTGGGATATCGAGAAGACAGGTCAGGCTGTGGAGAAAGATTACGAGAAAGCGTTGAAGACAAAAGGCAACGCATTGGAAGATAGCAAGATTGCCAATGTCAATTCGTCAGACTTCAACATCTATTTCTTTTTCTATGTTAAGCTTACAAACACCAGCTGGGGGGACACATACTTCTTCCTCCAGGATTATGGATACCTGCTGTTGGACATTGACACAAAGGGAGTGATGTACTTTGACAAGGACAAGAATGGATGGGTAATAAGGAGACTTCCACAAGGACCGTTCTCATCCAAAAAATATCCACAGCATCAAATTGTCAGCTTGAGAAGGGCAAGAGGCGGAGTCATCGTCAATAACGCTCTTTACATGATGGAGTCATCTAAGATCGCACCAAAGCCAGTCTTTCCGCCTTCTACTGAGCAACAGAACTTATTCTCTGAGGAGGACTCATATCTTGTTGGAGAGATGCAAAAAGTGAGAAATGAGCTGAGTCTAAGATTGCAGGAGTTGGAGCAAGAAAATCTCTTTGTAGCATCCATGGACTTGAAAGTAATACAAAAATACGCCAATAACTTACAAAAGAAATATGAGGCATTGGAGATGAAGATAAAAACAAGCATATAAATTTGTCTAATGGAAGATATAGATAAGCGGATTGATGACTATTCGGAGCTCTTTGACCTTTACATCGAGGGACAGTCAGTTCCTAAGAAGTTTAAAGATGACCCTGTGGCTGGATATATAGAGGAAATATGCCAAGACACAGGAAATCAAGAACTTTGCAGAAAAAGTGAGGCATGGAAGGAAATTTTCAGAAAGGAAATTGTTTCCATGCTGGAGGGCGTTTTGCCTGTTGTCTCTCAGATTGAGAAGGAATATGAGAACGAATTGGAAATGTTGTCTAACTTCTTTTCCTCAAGCATCGAGCAAAAGCGTCTGGCGTGGAACGGAATAGCCAAGCACTTGCACGAGGCCTTCGACAGCAGTATGTTCAATATTCATGGATATATCCAGGAATTTTGGAAAAAGCAAAAATCTACAGATGAGATATTCGATGCCATGGAAGCTAACTGGAAAGAGGCTAGCAACCAAAGAAAGGACCAAAAGATTAAGCAAGTTCTTTCAAAAAGCATGCAAAATTTGGAGCAAGAAATCTTATCCTGTGGTGATACGGACTTCAAGAAGGAACAGAGGAAGGCTCGTTTCTTTCACAAATACCCTCAACTGAAAGAGATTGCCAAGAAGATGGGCAGGGAAAAGGAAAAGAGTGTAGAAATGGATGATGCCACCATGAACAAATACATTCCAATCTTATTAAAACACTCCCATGATAAGCAAGACATAGATGGTGTGGTTCTAGGAAATAACCTCGACAGTTTATTACCAACGGAGATAGCCATGATGGACTCTCCTACTTTTTATGCTAAGTTTGCAAAGAGACAGTTGCAGCAATTCTCATCCAAAGCGGCACAGATCAAGCAGGAAAAGTCAACGGTTCGATACAAAAAGCCTCGTCTAAAGCAAGGCCCCATGATTATATGTATAGATACGAGTGGCTCTATGAGCGGGCGACCTGTGGAAATTGCGAAATCTCTGCTCCAGCAGTTGGCTGCCATCGCCAAGAAGGAAAAGAGAAGTTGTTTCCTCGTTTCGTTCTCCATTCGTACGAAAACATTGGACTTGTCTAAACCCAGCAATTATTATAAGATGGACAAATTCTTCAAAGACAGTTATTCGGGTGGCACTTGCGGAGAGGAAATGCTCAAGGAGACACTGAAAATACTGAATACAGAGAAATTTTCCATGGCTGATGCGCTCATTATCAGCGACTTCTGCTTTCCTTCTCCTCTTGACAAGACCATGAGAAGCCTGAAAGAGGAACAAGCTAAAGGCACTCGTTTCTATGGATTAAACGTCCATCACAGAAATTCATACTCAAAAAATTATGAGAACGTATTAGACAAGATGTGGAACTTATGACAACAAAATATACAATCAACCCTTCGTTAAGATTATGCACATGGTGCCTTACAGTAGGATGGCATGAGGTAGAGGACTCACTCTTGCAATCCGAAAGCATCTTCCCATGTGAAGGAAGGAGCATCTATACCAAAGGCAACCAATGCCTGATAATGGCACAAGTAAGCGACAAGAGGATTGATTTTTATTATTGCCATGATACAAAATTTGACAACAGGAACATTCAAAGTTGGCTAAGAAACATCATCAAGAATAAAATTCTAGACCTAGCTAACGTAGAACTCCCCAAAAGATTGCATTACTGGGAAAAGGAGAAGAATCTATATGCAAGACAAGTCATTATCAAAAAATTGAAGAGGAGGAACATCTGGGGGCAATGCTCCATCTATAAACAAATCTTCTTGCCACCCAAAATTGTGGTTTTCCCATTGGAATTGATAGACGAGATCATCCTACATGAAATGAGCCATCTCAAATTTATGCATCATAGGAAGCAATTTTGGGAGTACTTTAGTTTCCTTTTGGGAAGAGACGCCAAGTTATGCAAGATGAAGGAAAGTGAGTTTTTCTGCAAATATGACGAAATGATAGAGTTCCTACTGAAATAAATGATAAGTGTGCAACTGTTTTTCCCACTTTTTCATTATCTTTGTGCCGTAATTATAAAAGATTAGAAGATTATGGCTATCAATCAACTC
>ERZ808278.1141-NODE-1141-length-12309-cov-4.106659_pt1 | contig 12309 bp, 14 predicted proteins | sample MGYA00521239_ERZ808278 | MGnify/ENA primary metagenome ERZ808278 (study PRJEB31516, sample SAMN03275600) | gut metagenome | biome: mammalia-associated habitat; material: feces | host: Papio cynocephalus | place: Kenya | collected 2012-07-17 ... | reverse complement strand
TGGTACTTTTCTCTGTGATCTAAAATGAATTTGATCTGATCTTTGAAGACTGCATAATATGATTCATCAAATGCGCACAGTCTATCAATTTCAGATTCGTCCTGACTTGTAAGGATCTTGCAAATAACTTGAAGTTCTACTGAGTTCGTCAATTGTTCTTGACCCCCTTTAGTAAAGAAGTCAATCTAGGAAAGAAATTTCCGCTTCCGACCAGCGGCTCTTTACTAGTAACCACTACAGTCGTTTTTGTGTAATCTCTCCTATCATTTAGAAGCCGCAACAACGTTTGGCTTTCAAAATCTTGAAATCTAACATAATCCAAGTTTGAAATAATCAGATAATTTGCAGATAACGACCACACACGCATCTGAACTAAATTATCCGGCTCAAAATGTGTATTCCATGATTCTTTGATCATATCTATAAATCGTGCAAAATCTAAATTATATATTCCGTTACCAAGTGCTGTACCTTTACCATATTTGCAAATGGCAACGTAGCAAATAGTATCGCTTGCATCAGAAGGATTGTCAGTAGGAAACCATATAGTTTCTCCATACTTATTACTAAGTAGATCTTCAGCTTTAACAATATTTTTGATATTTGTATGTAAGCAGTTGCTAGACATATCAATTCGGCATCGTTTGAACCAGCAGCTCACTTCAGCTCGATTTGGACAAGCTAAGTCGCACTGCTTGTATGTGCAAAACGGTGTATATATACAATCATGCATTCTCGTTCAACCTCCGAATGATAGGACTTCTACTTTGGAGATAACTTATTCTAGACTCTACGCATTGTTTTGCGATATCTACAACATCTTTATGCCCAGCAGCTACATAATCCTGCGCAGGCATGAACAACGTCAAATATGGATTCAATGTTCCGTACATCTTATATTTGTGATCTATGTGTAAGATATCTCTCTCAAGTAAATAACGACGGACAACATATTCAGCAATAATTGACCAAGAAGGCTTCAATTTCTTCAGATCTGGAATTTTATCCATCATGTCAGTTGTTTTGTACAACTCACCATCTATCTCGATGAATTTTTCAAATTCTACAAAAATTGATCTACCGTGTTTCTTGCCCTCTCGAGTCATTCCGGTAACTACAGGATATTTAATAATATTATCAATGATTTGCTTCTGTGTGAACCCTTTGATAGGAATTATCCCGCCGAAGGTCTCACTCAGTTTCAATCCACAATTTTCGGAATACAGAATCATCGGCCTAGTATAAAACATACAATCAGGATACAGCTTCATCAAATCCAGTTTAGATAGTTTACTTGCATCTGTAGTAATAGAAATCTCGCACTGACGCGTAGGTACTTCAGGTAAGCTGTGGTATATTACTAACTCTGTATCATCTACAACGCCCTGCCTCCAGATCTTAGATGTATCGATCTGAGGCACGGCAGGCCCATTCAACCAAAGATCTTCTGGTTTAGAGTCTGGTCTAACTTCATCGTAAGTATCTAAAGAATTCTTGCTACTTGGAATATTATCATAACTTTTAGATTGACCGTTTGATGCTCCAGCGCCCTTGATATCTAATGCGCTAAGCGCTTCATCTAAATCAATTGTTTCCAAACTATCAAATATTTTGTCATCAGAACTAACTTTATCGACATTCAAACGTTTGTTAGTAGAATGCTGCGTAACTACTTCAAGCTTTGTAGACGTCGTATCTACATTATCTGATTCTGGAATATCTACCCATTGAACATCTACATAATCTAAGTAGTATTCTCCAATTTCAGCTCGAATATCTGCTTCGGATAGCTCTGAAAAATAAGATACTATAGGATCGGATCCATCATCAGAACTCCAGCTGGGTGGGTATGAGTTTGAGAATGTAGCATACATTAAGATGTTTAATGTACGCAAGGAAGACTTTTTGTACTTCTGAGTATTTCTAAAATTTTGAATAATGAGAGATATTTTATCACTTATCACCATTTGCATAGGAGATCGCTTTAATTGAGCAGGCGAGTAGTTTTCTAACCCCGCTTCGCTAAATCTACGCTTCAAATTAAGCCCCCCTCTGACTCCTCAGTCTTCTTTGCAGCAACAATTTTATCATGTCTATCGACTGCGTCATAAGTTTCAATATGTGTAACCATCTTATGTGGATTGAGTTTCATGTCTTTACACATTTCTATACCTTCAGGTGCAAATAGATAACCATCTACATCACACATATCTTTACCTCCTAGATAGATATTATCTTCATGACACAGCAGCAAGTCCCATAAGCTATGTTTTGTAATATAGTAATTTTCAGCTGACCCAAAATGATTAGATGCATCGTCGGCACATATTTTCTTGAAAGCTGTAGTAGAAAGTATATACCAAATGTGCTCGGCGCACACAGCTGTAAATTTGTATTGACCGTATCGTTCAGTGAAAGCATCTGGATCTGACATAGCAGACTGTAGCTCATAACTTAGAGCAAATTGCATGTTACTTGAACGAATATCTGATATCAAGGAAGAAACACTTGAGATATCAGACGTATATACTTTCGGCCAAACATCTAATATTTGTTTCCAAGACTCTTTACAATGTGACGCATATTCTCTAGCGACTTCTAGCGTAATAGACATCATTCCAGTTATAATAGTTCGATGTCTAAACTTAAAATGTGAAGAAGGATTACAGAATCTAACCTGGAACCATTCTACAATTAGATCTTTTGCAACATCTGCTAATGGATAACTGGTAGAATGTGTTTTTGCATAATCCATTGTAGCTACAAATCTTTTGAAGATTTGACGTCTATTGATATTAGTAGCTGACGATCTAGTAAGTTCATCGGCTTTTTCATTCTCAGATAACGGAATTGGATTAGGTTCAATTTTTGAAGAAGCAGTGTCCGAAGAAATCTCAGCAGAATCTTCAGTCGGATTTTCAATTACAGCTGTATCCAATATGTTATCAGAATGTGCAGTTTCAGACATGCTGGAATCATCTTTATGCATATCAGAATCAATATCTTCTAATTTTTCTGAAATTGAAGAATTCTTCAATATTTCTAAAATTGTATCAAGCTTCTTTTCTAATCTAGTATCTGTCGTCGGTGTCGCTGGAGGTTTATCTTCATCTATGGAAAAACTATCTGCGCAAGATTTGAAAGATTCTTTCAATTCTATTGAACTTTCAATTTCTGACGTAGATAGCTCAGATAATATAATGTGCAACTGTTTAGCCAATTCAATAGCCGTATTGACCTTATCTTCTACACCCGCATCTGATAAAGAAGAATTCAGCTTAAGCGAAATCGCACCACATTTCTTATTAATCTCGTTGAGCTTTGTCATTGTAGACTTATACATGCCTTTAGCAAAATCAAACTCATTAACAATGAAATTTTCTAGCTTATTTATAGAATTCATTGCGGTGTAGATATCCATATATGTATTTAGACCTCCGGAATTGCTAAATAAACAAAAGAAAGGCGTCAGTTTTGCACTCATCACATCAGCTGCAGCTTCTACGCATGCTACAACGTCGTATCTTCGAGTAGCTACCTCTAGATACCGGCTAATTCACGTAGATGATTATTTCTACCTTAGCAAATCTAAACTGATAGCTTAGCGACTATCAGCACCCCTATCGAAAAAGTGAGTAGAAGATGAGTACAAAACTGGCGCCTCTTCTGAAGGAAGATTTTCTTGACCAATCTTGCGATTATTCAGTTTCAAGCTCGATAGGAGTTCCAAGGCTGATTGCCTGAAGGCGATTTGCTAAGTAAATTAACGATTCGGTTTCTAACAAGTTTTACTTGAGATATTTGCTAGGCCTGTGTTAACTTCCCTACTCAACAAGTTGAAGCTGTCTAGCAGAGGTAGAAGGCGATGTGAGAACGAGCGATGCTCTCGTGCGTTAGACTTGTTAGGTGAACCTACACCCATAGTATAAGACATCTGTTTCAAAAAGTCAACCCCGAATTTTTGAAAATTTTGAAGTTTAACCAAAATTTGCCAGCGCATTGGCAAATATTTTTTTTTGCTGTGCTGCCTACGCGTGCTACATGCGCACATCACGCATGCGCCTACATGTTGCGAAACGCCGCCATATTTGCCATATCCTCAACTACTACGTAGTTTGAACCGACCATATGAAGTATCGACTGTAGTGTTTAGGTCACGCTCACGTCTATGCATTTCGCAAGATCGCATAAAACTGCGTCAATGCGTTTCAGCATAGAGGTATCGACTGACAGCATTTATGTTTTCAGATCGCAGAATCTATGTTCATATGTTCTCAGATTGCAAAACTCAAAAAGTAAAGGACGAGCCTTGCGAGTCTTTTACTTTAATTCTTTTTTACTTTAATTGACTAATTCCTTTAAAATAATTTTAATAACATTATAATTTTAATTACTTTAATTACTTCAATAACATTAAAGCAGGCCAAATGACCAAATTCTGAAAGATTGAAGGTATCAAATTTTCATATTCTTTCAATTTTATTAAATTTTGAAGATTTTAGGTGAGATATGAATTTTTCATATTCTGAAATATTCAAGATTCTGAAAGATTGTAAAATTTACATATTCTTGAAATTTCAATATTCTGACATATTCAAAATTTGATGATTTCTGCTGATTTTACAGTAATTCATATATGTTATGATGCATTTTGGTATATCATGATCGTATATCTAGCCATGTAGCTATATAACTATCATATATGTAATACTGTGATATTTTTAGTTGTGTGAAATTTATTCAACTTGCTATATTGTCCTAGTTTACTATGTGTACATCTAGCTTGTTGTAGTTTGGTATAGTCAAATACTATATCAACTATCTTGATATAGTATATTGATATACGTTTGTTATATAATACTTACATGTTTCATATGATTGATATAATGTATCTATATACCAACATATTGAGATCTATATTTTTATATACTATTTATACGTCTTATAATTATTAACAAACTATAAATTTTAAGTATAAATAAAATAATTTACGAAAACTTAATCTTTTGACTGCAGGTCGCTTTCAAATATTCATGTTTCTGAAATATTGAAATTTTCAGATATTGCAAATTTTTCATGCATGCATTCAATGCAACACTGCAGTTAAACTTACAATATATGAAATTTTCAAATATTGATAATTTCGCAATTTATGACTATTGCGTATCTTAGTAGATTTCAGCTTTAATTTACTAGGTATAGGAGATTCATATATCGAAATATTCAATATAGCTGATTGCGATATCTTGTTGAGAGTTTGTATCTATCCAGATTTTACAATGTTTGAAATTTTCATTATTTGCATGTTTAATCAAAAAAAAATTACAATATATTGACTAATTTATATTGACTTTTGCTAAATAACTTCATATAATATATATGTAGATTTGAACATACTATTGGATGTAAGATTATCAAAGGTTCAGATTTTTAATTTATTTCAAATTTAGCAATTTTGAGATATTCAATATACAATAGATTCCGCATTTCCAAATTGTCAATTATTCAGATTTTCAATATTTCAGAATTTCATATATTTTAGGAGTGTATGATAAATGACTAATGAAGAAATAAAACAACGAACTTTAGACATTTATGCAACTATGCCACAGAATAAAGCCGAGAGAATGAAATGTTTCAAACAGCGTGATGAGATCATTGAACTCAATTATGCGTTTTTTGGATATGTTGCAACTAGAACATTTATCAACAATTCTACGGTTACTTATGAAGACAAGCTTCAGTCCGCGTTGACTCACTTTTGCGAGTGTTTTTGGTGGTACAAGTGGCAAGGAGATGAGACTCATAAGGGTTACAGACAAGATCTTTCGTTTTCAGTGTTTTATCTTCTTCGTATTGGAGAAATGATTGAACGAGAATTAAATGAAGTTAAGTACTCTGTACGCAGATCTTTATGTATGGAAGTTGGAGAGCAAGTGGGTAAACATTGGGGACAAGTTAAATATGAGGACTTATCAGATCCTAGGCTTCATTTACCCGTAGACAAGATGGATTCACTAAAAGCAATATTTGGTACGCTGTACATAGCTGATTTAGATAAACATGAGCCCTTCTTAACTTCTGAAGATATTCCGTCAATTGAATTGACTTCGTTGTCTTCCGATAATTATGATACAATAGAAGAATTGTTGATGCGTGAGATGATTGATCGAGAGCGCAAACTTACAGATTCTGATATATTCAAAATATGCGACATGTATGGATTAGATAACAAGACAGTCAAAGGTAAACTAAAAACTGCAGAAACGATGCTGTATAATAAACTGCACACCTCAATGAATGTTAGAGAGACGTTTTCAGTATGATGATAAATACAAAAGCCGAAGTAGACATACTTCGGCTCATTTTATGAAATTTTGAAGTCTTGATTTATTTAAGTAATTTCAATAGTTTAGAAACTTTAGCACCTTCTGCATCAATTGAAGATCCAAATCCTGGCAAGATTGTCATCTTCTTGTTGATGTCATACGCAGATGAAGATGACTTAAAATGATGTTGAGTATAGTCTATCATAGCCATATACATCTGATATCCAGTGTTTCTGACGTCATCTAATGCATCATTGTCAAGACAATTTCTGTATGTATCTTGCTGATTCATTATGTTTTCATTTGATTTGTTGTCGAGTACTTCACCGTCTACTCTAATTAGAGGGAATAACTCATCGATGATGGCCTGTGTTTTGCTCACATCTACTTCGATATTTCTTAACTTATCAAGTTTGTATGTCAGCCTGTCGAATGCAGTATCAATACTGTTGTAGATTGTAATCGCAGAAGCTTCATTAAACCGCGGACTATCTGCGATCTTCATTCTACATTTGTAAATAGAATTTGGTAGAATAGCGGAATATACAGAGCCAAATTGTGCATCGGCTAACAAGTAATAGATATCTACTTTTCCATCAGGTTTAATGTGATCATTTATTACAAGTAAATAAGATTCAGTCTCTCTGTCTAGAACTTGAACTATCTTGTCAGATTTGAATATACCATATAGCAAAGCACCGTTGTTTGCTACATTTATGCATTCTAAATTCAATTTGTTATTGTCGATCTAATAATTCACACATTCAAATGTACTGTAATTATCTACAATTGTAGGATACGCTTTGTTTACAACGCCTAGAAGACGATTGTCGTCATCTCTGTACATAGCGTAATAATCTGGAATGAATCCAGACAGGTCTGTAGACATCTCGTGTGCAGATACTTCAAATTTGCCTCCAGCTGCTGTGATCAAGCTGTTTATATCTCTGTGAGAGTCATCTACTCGAGTGCCAAGATTGTCCCATAGTCTACCGGGTACTTTTAATAAATCTAACATTTATTGTTTACACATCCTTTCTAAGCTGTATTTATTTTAACGATTTAGCATGTCTTTCGCAAATGGCGTGTATCGTGTTTGTTTTGTATACGTTACTAACTTACATGCATACTAGATAAACTGCTCATATTCGTTAGATCTGAAACGATCGCATAGCAAAAGCCGAAGCTTTCGTACTTCGGCTTTCTGTTAGTTTATTCCATTAGGCAGATGAGTTCGTTTGTCGCCTGTTAATTTGGAATACCTGTATCTATTACGAATATTATACCACATATAATGACCTTTACTTGGGGCAGTTATCATTCTTCGATACACGTCAATCGGAACGTCATAATACATGTATATGTCATCTGGACCACCGTACTTATTTTTGAATTGAATGATCATGTTTCCGATTCGGTCTTTTTTATCTTTGACGTTTATACCGTACCCCCAAATATTAGAAGATCTGCAGCGCACAATGTTCTTAGTCAGATCTCTGGTAGATATAGACGACAATACCAGTTCAGTAGTTGACAAGAATGAAAAATTCAATATTTCAGGAATTTCAACTATTCGTTTTTTCATCGATCATCACTTTCTTGCATATTTGTTATATTTCAAATAAATACTAGGTTCATTCTTGTTTCTATGCAGTCTTATTGCACCTGCTTCAATCAGTTTGATGATTGTATCATTCTGCGCTTCAGATACTGTATCAGGTGTCATAATGAAGTCAAACCAAACAGAAACGCATTTTGTTTGATAGATTAAATAGTTTAACCAGTCAAAATAATATTCGGGTGGAGTTTCGTCAATTATCTGCTGACGTGACTTATTTTCCATTCTGGATAATATAGAGATGAGTTTCTCTTGGTGAGAAGGAACTGCGTATTCTATATGACCATCTTCAAATATTATAGCTTCCAAATAGTTGATATATTTATTGAGATGTTTTTGTAAATCAAATCTGGAATTCATGTCATACATGTTGAGTTACTCCTTTTGATATTGTTAGTAGACTTTGCCTGAGAATGTTTTATACGCATTGTACAGCGTATTTGCTAATTCGTTATCATGAAGCTCTAATTTAACAATATCATCATTTTTGCAATCATTCTTGATGAAATTGAATATGAAATCATCTCGGAATCCAATTTTTGCACAATCATCGTAAGTTCCGGAGTAGTATACTGTTTTAATATTTGCCCAAATGATTGCGCTTAAACACATAGGGCAGGGGCTACCTGTTGCGTATAGCTCACAATCACTTAAATCATGTGTCTTCAATTTTCTGCATGCAACTCGAATCGCATTGACTTCTGCGTGAGCTGTTGGATCATGATCTTTCAATACTGAATTTGATTCAATGCAAATAACTTTACCATCTTTAACAATCGCAGCTCCAAAGGGTCCACCAATATTATGCAGCATATTATTCATTGCGCATTTCGTAGCATCTGTCATAATTTGTTTGATATACATTACTTATTGTCCTCCTCGTCAGTAGATTCATTGTAAAGCTTCGCATCTTCAAATTCAGCTACATCTGCTTGAGAGTCTATTTTGTATGTTCGATAATTTGATTTGTTTGAGTCATTTGTTTCTTATGCTGAGTCATTTAGCTGTTGTTCGTCTTCCGAAGCTTCAATACATATGGTATGTTTTCGAACATCATCTACAATCCAAACTTCAAATATTTTTGGTATCTGTTGTGTTGAGTATACTGATCAGGCCGAGGATCTAATCAACTTTTTCAATTAGCTATCCCTCGTTTCTATGAATTATTTGTGTGTAAGTATAACGAACCAAAAATATAAACTCATATATCATTCCTCTACTCTGCTTTGATTGTCACGTCTTTTAACAGCTTAGCTACTTCATTAAGTACATTGAAAGTAGTGATAAAAATATACATGTTGCTTGAATGCTTAGCAACATGTATATCTGATACTATTCAATTGTAAACCGATGTTGCGATTATTTAATCAATGAGTAGAATTCGGAACGTAGGTCTGAGTCTGACTCAAATCTACCTCGGAGCGTAGCTGTTTTTGTTACAGCTTCTCTTGATTTGATGCCTCGAGCTGTCATGCATCCATGTTTTCCTTGAATGACAACAATGATGTCATTAGTGTTAAGAATTTCGTGAAGGATATCTGCGATGTCTGAACCAATTCGTTCTTGCAGCTGCAGTCGCTTTCCTACCATATCAGAAATTCTAGCAAGCTTGGATAAGCCAATAACTTTACCGTTTGGTATGTACCCAATAGCTACTGACATATCATACATCAGCATCAGATGGTGTTCGCAGAAGGAGTGAATCGGAATATTGCTCTCAACTACAAGGTCTCCTGTTTTTACATCCTCAAAGCATGTATTGAACATTTCAGCTATCTCATGATTCGAGTGTGTCATACCTTCAAATATTTCTACGCACATTTTAGCGACTCTGTTAGGTGTTTTCAAAAGACCTTCTCTGTTTGGATCATCACCAATTGCTTTTAGAAATTCGCAAGTAAGCTCTCGTATCTTTTCTGTATTTATCTTATTTGACATACTACCTCCAAATTATTATACACCGCGTTCTGCAGGGGCCCATATATACTTATGCAGCTGAAGCTGAACTTTACAATGATTCAGTTTGTGATATTTCATGAATTCAATGATATTCTTTGCATTATATCCAAATACCGGGCTGAAGTAAACAGAGCATTTTGGGTTGTACTTTTCGATGATGTGTAACGCGGATTCTAAATCTTCGTTCGAACCTACTACAAATTTCAAAACATCTTGTTCACGCAATGTTTCAAATGCTTTTGGATTCATTCTTGACTCCATGTCGCTCGAAGGGCATTTCCAATCAACTGTGAACCAAACATTTTTATATTTATGATAAGCAGATGGATCAATCGATCCGTTTGTTTCTACGTTGACGTCATAGCCGTGCGAATCAAGAGCAGCTAAAAGTCCATCAACGTCTTTAGAAATCAGAGGTTCTCCGCCGGTCAGCGTAATCTGTGGGCAATCATATTGGTCACAAGTTTCTAAAATATCTTTGATCGACATCTCTCTAGCAAGCTTGTCATCAAAGGCATAAGTAGAATCGCAGTAACTGCACCTAAGATTACATTTTGACAAACGTATAAACGTAGCAAGCATGCCAGCTCGTTTACCTTCTCCGTCAATGCTATTAAATAATTCAATAACCTTCATCTTTGTTCTCCTGTATAATACGCAATATTGTTTTCAGTCTCTTGAACACCTACAGATATAATCTTTAGATTCTTATCGAAATTATGAATAGTCGAATTCAACGTTTCATAGAACTCTTTGGCCATCCATTCAGCTGTTGGACTTTCGTCAACAAGAATAACTTTACGACAATTATTGTAGATAGTATCTGCGATCGGGTCACATTTTCTCAATATACAAGCATGGTCATATTTAGACTCAATCTCAGTTCGAATGATCTGTTTCAAAAGTTTGAAATCAATAACCATGCCTGCAGAATTTAATTTCTCTACACCTACAACAATGCTTACTTTATATGAATGCCCATGAAGATTATCTCTGCATTCTGATGAGTATGTATCTACATTATATAAGCGATGCGCAGCTTCAAATGAAATTTTTGTTTTCACAGTATACATGTTTTACACCTCTAAGGCGGGGTCTTTCACTCCATTTGCAGCAAAGGCGTTGGCACGATCTATACAAGTCCCACATTTTCCGCAAGGTTTATCTCCCCCGCAGTAGCAACTCCAAGTCATTTTGAATGGGGAACCTAACTTCAATCCAGTTGCTACTACCTCGGCTTTATTCATATTAACTAGAGGAGCGACTACACGTACTTTGCCGTATGTTCCAATGACAATAGCGGTATTCATCGCCGAAGTGAATTCTTCGCTACAATCTGCATAGGCTCTACCTGCTGCATCATCTGCATGTGCTCCAATGTAGATATCTACATCATCATCGGGATAGATAGATTGTGCAAGCGCCGCTACAGAAGAAAGCATCAAACCATTGCGGAACGGTACGTACGTTGACACTTTACCTTCGCCGTTTTCTTCAATCTGACTTGCGTAGCTTTCAAGTGGAATATCTTCTGTGCTGTTTTTCATTAGTGAGCAATTACTATATTGCAAAACGCTAGATAAGTCTAGAACATAATGCTTAACATCATAGAAATTTGCAACGTCTTCAGCGCATTTCAGTTCTTTTTGATGCTTTTGTCCGTAGTGCACAGATACTGTACTAACATTCTCTTTTCCAACTTTATCAACCGCAATGCTTACGCAAACTGTGCTATCACAGCCTCCAGAAGATAGTACTAAAGCCTTTTTATTTGAAGTTACATTAGCTGTCATTGTTATTTACCTCTGCTTTCGATATTTCTTTATGTTTCTCAACAAGTTCTCGGCTTATGATCTAGGTTGTGTGCAAGTACAGAAAGCTGTCTAGACTTCTTAAGTTCTTTATGGTCATCATCTGCAAAGCAGCTCCAGGGGAGAATGCTGATGCCGCCACGAGAATTGAAATCACCATATACCTCAAGGTATTTGGGCTCAAGCAGTTTAACTAGGTCATCCATAATCATATGAACAGCAGATTCATGGAAATCTCCGTGCTGCTGGTACGAAAATAGATATAATTTAAGCGACTTAGATTCAACCATATACTTGTTTGGAATGTATGCGATATGAATTGTAGCTAAATCTGGCTGGTGTGTCAGAGGGCACTGACTAACGTATTCAAAACAGTCTAGAGATACAATCTGCTCATCTTCGCAGCTGTCCTCAAACTTCTTTGGAAATCGTTCTAGCAACGATGGGTCGTAATCAAATACATATTTTGTATTCTGATTGCCTAGTAGTGTTAATGTGGATGTGTCTTGTTTTGTTGTGTTCATTTTTGCTTACTCCTTATTATTTTTATTTTATGAGAGGCTGTCAAAGGTATACAAAACTCTCAATAATT
>ERZ808278.1140-NODE-1140-length-12330-cov-3.653605_pt1 | contig 12330 bp, 13 predicted proteins | sample MGYA00521239_ERZ808278 | MGnify/ENA primary metagenome ERZ808278 (study PRJEB31516, sample SAMN03275600) | gut metagenome | biome: mammalia-associated habitat; material: feces | host: Papio cynocephalus | place: Kenya | collected 2012-07-17 ... | reverse complement strand
TGCAAAGATACAAACGATAATTTGAATGTACAATGTGATTAGTATGTGATTCAGCTGACCTTGCCGTGCCCTTCCCGTATTTCTGTCGAGGAAATATCGTACAGCGGTGCTTCGCGCAGGATGTGCACGTTGTCTCCGTAGTCCTTTTCCATGCTCGGACAGCCCTTTCGGGGATAAACGAACACCCTGTAGTTTGCCAATATGTACTCATATTCCCGCCATTTGTCGAAGATAGCAAGGTTGTCCTCTCCGATTATCAGCGTGAAATCGTGCTCCGGATATGCCGCACGCAATACCCGCAAGGTCTCTGCCGTGTACGTCGGGCGGGGCAGATGAAACTCAAAATCCGATGCCACCAAGCCCTTCTTGCCCGCTATGGCAGCCCGTACCTGCTCCAAACGCACCTGCTCATCGGCAAGTATCTTGGGGTCCTTCAGCGGGTTATTGGGTGTCACCATCAGCCACACCTCATCCAAATCCGTGTGTGCCACTATCCACTCCGCCAACCCCACATGCCCCCAATGCACAGGGTTGAAACTGCCACCGTATATTCCTATTTTTGCCATCTCTAATATCTCTAATGTCCCTAATGTCCCTAATATCTCTAATACCCCGTAGAGTGTCCTAACATCTAATCTCTAACAGCGATAGCAATCCAACCTCTAACCATCCTCTGCTTGTACCAACTGCCGGTTTGCATAATTTTTCGTTTCGCACGCAGCAACCAAACGGGTGTGCGGTATGTCCTAATCACAGAGCGCGGTTGCTGTGCCCAATCCACTTTCTGCAATTCTTTCCGAGCTGCCTCGTGGTACCGCGGACTGAGCCAATAATCCAACAGTCCGTTTACACGCAAGCGGTCAAAGAGACGTTTCCAATCCTGCGAAAGGGCATTGTCTTGCGCGATGGTATCCAACAGGAACAGCATATTATGCTTCGGAGCATGGAGATTGCGCGTCGCCCGTAGCGTGGCAGGCACGTCGTTGTTGTAGTACGCGAGGGGCTTGTTGAGGAAAGCCACAGGATAGCGCATTGCCGTCTTTGCCCACAGCAGGAAATCCTCCCCTAAACGAACACCCGCGGGGAAACCGCCTATTTCCTCAAATACACGCCTCGGCATTGCCACAGCCCCTGTCCACACAGGCATTGCCGTGCTGTGGAGGTAGGCTTTCGGATAATCAATATACCCCGTCGGCATATCCAAAGCCACATACGTCTTGCCTGGCTTGTAGTACACATAATTGGTGGCATACAGCCCTGCATCGGGGCATCTGGCGATATGCCGCGCCATTTCTTCCAAGAACGTCAGTTCCCCCCAATCATCCGCATCCAAGAAGCAGAGATACTCCCCTTTTGCCTCTTTCACCGCATTGTTCCTCGCCGCAGCAACACCCGCATTGGGCTGCGAAAGGAGACGTATTTTCTTCCCCATTGTGCATTCTGCATTGTGCATTGTGCATTGAACGACCTCTGCACTTCCGTCCGTACTCCCGTCGTCCATAACGATACACTCATAATTCGCATACGTCTGCGCCAAGACACTCTCCAATGCCTTGCGTATATACGATGCCTTGTTATAAAGAGGAATGATTATGGAAAAAAACGGCATCATTTCTTTCTGAGTATTCCCCATTTCTCCAACTTGAACAAAACCCGCTCGATGAAATAGACCAACGGATAGAGATGGTGGCGGCGGAGACGGTTCATCTGCTCCATTTCGAAAGCGTGGTGGTCGTAGTCCCACAATACAGCAGGCGGCAACACTTCTTCAAGAACTCGGCGACGCTCCTGGTTACGGAGCGTCAGATTGGTTTCGCTGATACCTCCGCCGTCAAACAGGGTAATATCAATATCCACATATACAGGGCGGACGCTGCCGAGCCCGATGGCTTGCAAATACCACTTCCAATCGCTCACAATGCGCAGGCTCTCATCGTAAAGCCCATATTGGTCATCATTGAAAAGCGCACGACGGATATAAGCGCAGTCGTGATTGAGCGTCGAGGAATAGAACTGCCGCAAGGAATACTCTGTGTAGCCGCTCTTTCCGATGAGTTTACCTTTGGCATCCACCTTGAGCATATTGCCATAGAGAATATCTACAGGCTGCCATGCACTCGCCGCATGCTCCTCAAGCACATTGAGCATCCGCTCCGTAACATCCGGTGCCACGAGGCAATCCCCTGCATTCAGTATCTGGATATACTCGCCCTGCGCAAGGCGAATACCCTTGTTCATAGCGTTGTAGATACCGGAATCGGGCTCGGAGATAATTTGCAAATTTGCAAATTTGCAAGTTTGTAAATTATCTGCTACGACATTAGCCCTGCCCGCATTAGTGGTTGGTTCGTCCAATATATATTTTGCCGCAATGGCATCCAGATACTCTTTGGTACCGTCCGTGCTCGCGCCATCCACAACAATCCACTCAAAATCGTTCACCGTCTGCGCCAGCACAGACTCCGCCGTTCTGCGCACCCCTGCAAGGTTGTTGTAGGTGATAGTGATAATCGTTAACATCTTTTCCATCAGTATTCCTTTTTAACTATGCCTTTATAAAGGTCCACATACTGTTTAGCCACAACGTCTATGGCATATTTGCGGAGTACGGATTCTCGTGCAAAAGCACCCCACGCTACAGAGTGAGCAATACAGTCTCGGATACCGTTTGCCATATCTGTACAATCGTTCTCTGCGGCAAGATATCCATTCAACGTATGCTCTACCATATCTCCATTTCCACCGATATTGAAACAGCTGACCGGTGTCCCGCAACTGAGACTTTCCATAATGGCACAACTGAGATTCTCTGTCAAAGAGGGAACAACCATGACATCCGCCAAATTGTACAAAGCAACCAATGTGTCTGTATCCGATACATACCCGACAAAGGTAACATCTATATTCTCAAAGTGCAATGGCAAATCTGTTTCATTGGCACCAAAGACAATAAGACTCGCCAGAAATCCCTGTTTATCAAGAATTTGCAATGCGGATAAAAGGCTTGAAAAGCCTTTTCTCCTGTCCGTGGCAGCGTTGACAGCCCCGTATAGGATAACAGGCTTTTCAGCCTTTTCTCCTGCGCGCAAAATGTGGCTAACCGCCACATTTTGCCTTTGCGCAGGAGAAAGATTAGCCTTGATTTCTACCCATGATAACGTACGAAAGATATCTGTATCTATACAATTAGGAATAACACGTACATCACAGCCTTCGAACAAAGAACTCTGACGAGCACAATCCGCCAACCAATGACTTGGCGAGACTATATGCAAATCAAGTTTCTTATATATTTCTTTCTTTTTGCGCCAAACCTGATACGACATATCATAACTATCTTGGCTACACAACTGCGGACAGTTTCCACATTGTTGTTGATATCTCTTGCAATCTAAGAAATAATGACATACACCACAAAACGGCCATGAGTCGTGGAGTGTCCATACTATGGGTTTGTGCAATTTTGTCAGTTCAGCCAACGGCAAAAAGCGTTGGTTTATCCAATGAAGATGAAGGACATCATAATCCCATGTTTGTAATGCACCATAAATGCGAGTGGAACGCAAATCGGATTTATAACTTGCATCTTGATTGGGATATTTATGCCATTGGTAATGCTGATATTTGTTTTTTACCTTTTGGGCACACCAATCCAAAGCATTATGCAGTGGATTGTTCGGTACATACTGCTGTAGGGCAACAACATTATCATCAGAAGACAATTTATTCTTAACCAACATACGACACTCTTGCCCGCTTTGCTGCACTCCACGCATAATACGTGTAGCCGCACGTGCCGCACCACCATTGGTATCCGATGTATTTACATATAAGATTTTCATTTCCTATGCTTCAAACGCTTGTACTGCATTAGTAACCAATGTGTTAATCCTTTGGAATACAACATATCCCGATATAGTCGGCTTATTGTGTCATGCCACCAACTATTCGGCTGCGCTTTGGCAAAGCATGTAGCGTCCAATAACAAATCAACCGTTTTATTCTTCGGATGCACCAATGGCAATATAGGGAATGTCTCCTTATCACCTCGCCCGTCATTGGATAGGGTATGCGTTCCTGCGGCATCAAAACCGATGTTGGATATTAGGTTTACTGCGGGGTGAATGGTCAGTGCATTATGGAGAAACAACAAGATTTGCATTTGATAGTCCCAATAACTTTTCTTTTCCTTATCTTGCTGAATCTCAATAACTTTGTAGTACCACCAATCCGCCTCCACCCGATTGTCTGTAAGCGAATATACTTGACGGCGGAACTTGCGTGCGTTGAGAGAATGTAAATCCAAATCAAAACCTTGCCAACTGCGTCTCCACGCCGCCCACGCCCCGGTTACCATATAGTGCGAAAAGCCATACGATGCCTCGCAGTGCCAATTATTATGGTACAAAGTCGCATTGATGAATTGTACTTGCTCATCATCTTGATATCTAACAAGCAGTTCCTCACAGTACCCAAAGAAATCGGGATGTGCCAAACAATCATCCTCCATAACAATGCCCCTTTCTACCTGTGAGAAAAACCAATTGATGCCCGCCGCAGGTCCAGGACCACAACCAAGATTATGTTTCTGATAGAGGATATGGAGATTGCATTTCCAATCCACTAATTCGTTGATAACCTGACGAACTGCCATAATTTGTTCATAGTCATCTTTTCGCAACATACGTCCGTCAGGAGCCAACCAAGTCCCTTCGCGCGGACCATCTTGTGCTATAAACACATCTACCGGCTGCTGTTTACGGATTTCTGTCAACACACGATGCACGTGCTTGGGACGATTAAAACATATAAGAAGAACCGGGGTGTTCATATCTGCCAAATATGTATATTATTGCCACGTCACATTTTCCTTTATCACATGAGCAGGATTCCCGACTGCCAAACAATGCGCAGGGATGGATTTAGCGACCACACTACCCGCACCGATAACAGCTCCTTCTCCAATTGTGACACCTTTTAAGACAATAGCATTCTTTCCTATCCAGACATGGTCCCCAATCATAATGGAAGCCGAAACTGCATCCACATTCCCGTTTATAATATGAGAATCGGAATCCGCAATACATACGTTGTCGGATATTGCACAGCCTTCACCTATTTCAATATGCTGAAAACAATTTAATGTAGCATTCGTGTTTAAGAAACTCTTTCCATGTACAACAAGTTTTGCATTTTTACCGACAAAAACAGATGCTCCCTGCGCAAGCATAAAATCTCCACAAACCTCCATGTGCCCCCCTCCCATAATGCGAAGTTCGCTATTATATCGCCTACCGCGTCCTTCGAACCAAGATGCATTTACAGCAAACTCTCCATTATGAATGCGCAAGACTGCATTTTTGCCAATGGAAATAATGCTATGCGGATAAATATGTAAAGAAGCGGCGCGAGGTATATGCAATTTGAGATACCAGTATAAGGACTTCAAAGCATCGTATGTGGTAATATAACGATATGCCTTTTGTATTCTTAAAACCAAATTTTCCATAAAATCAAATGCAATTAAAATTCTTACAACCAAGAGGGGTTTGTTTGGGCATTGGTATTACGACTCAACTTAATTCGCTCCCTCATACGCCACAAGTATCGAGCATCATCAAACATCTGCTTGGCTAACCGGAATTTTCCCCGAAGAGCCTTAAAGATAGACTTACGGTATAGAAAAAATACTCTTTGCGTAACCATCACATTGCAATTAAGGTCTGTACAAGAAAGCAATATTTCCTGGCAATGACGCTGTGTTAATTGCTGTTTGGAACACTCACGATGCGGACGAACTGAATCATGAACAATTCGTACTTGGGGGCAAATTCCGACTTTAATTTTATGGAAACGAAGTCGATTAAGATAATCGTCATCCTCGCCATAATGATAATAGATAGGATCAAAGCCACCTATCGTTTCTATCGTCTTTCGAGGAAGAAGCCATGCCGCCGCATTGATATATGTAGTAACATATACATCTGACAAACGGTTAAAATACAAATCCTCCATAAATTTAGAATCGGTTATCCGATGATCATCTATGTAATGCAATACCCCATTCTCTACGTGCAATTCGTCTGCCGTCAAATGCATCGGACTCAACAAACCGTATTCCTGATGCTGTTGATGGATACGGATAAGTTCGCTAAACGTATCGGGCTTCACCCACGCATCTTGATTAAGCAAAAATACATAATCACACCCTTGTGCCAAAGCATAGCGAATACCGATATTATTAGCACGCCCGAAACCGAGGTTCTCTTTTGATTCTATCAAATGAAACTCGGGGTAGTGTGTACGAATATAGTCCACAGAACCATCATTCGAAGCATTGTCCACCACAATAACCTTAATCGGCATATCCAATTTTAGCAATGAACTAAAACAACGCTCATACCAGCGTTGCCCCTTGTAAGTGACAATGATGACAAATAGATTAACAATAGCAGTCCGAGTTTCCATTATTTATTTTCTCCAAATACCCTTTATTTTACAGAACAGATGTTGACATTTACAATACCGATCATACAACCATTTAGATTTATGGAACCAAGCAATGGTCTCGTTATATTGCGCTATATCACTATGAATTTGCACAAAATCGTCTTGAACATATTGAGGTAGGACTCGTTCAAAAATTATCTGTTGCTCTTTTTGCATTTGCTGTATTTGCGTATTGCTAATACCTCCTGGCTCTACATACGCAATTATTGCATAGTTATGACAGAAAGACGCATTTGCCAATACTGCTTTTAGCAAGAACTCAAAGTCCGACAGAATCTTCAAATCCTCTGAATACATTCCTATTTGTCGAAATAAGGTTCGTTTGATAAATGTCCCTTGATGAGGGATACTGCCATGACATAAACCCCACAATGTTACCTTTCCCCTTGAATAAGCAATTATTTTTTCCGTTCGCTCTTCCATAACCCTACCTGCGTAAATGTCTGCTATTCGACTATCTTTGTCAAATTGTTCTACCACAAACTTATCAAAAAAATAGTCACCACTATTAAGAAACAATATATATTCTCCATGTGCCAAACGGATGCCTTTGTTCATCGCATTGTATATACCTAAGTCCGGTTCGGAGATGATAAACAAGTTCTCTTGTTTCCTATGCCATATTTGTCGTATCTCCGACAAATAAGTCTGCGTACCATCTGTACTGGCACCATCAATAATAATCCACTCAAAATCATTTATAGTCTGCGACAAGACAGACTCTGCTGTTTTACAAAGCCCCGCAAGATTATTATACGTAATTGTAACTATCGTCAATTTCATAAGCATCTACTTTGTAAAAATCATGGAGTGATTTTACTTAAAAGTACCCCTATAACACTTTCAAATAGAAATAATCATTTGCCATAGGTTACTTTATTCCTGTTCAATTTTCCATATCCCAACAAAACTTCTTCCATCCTGTTTTACATACATTAAACTTGTCGTAAATGCCCACCCAATTCTCATTTTTTTATAATTGTCATTTCCATAATATTCAATTGCAAATCTTCTAAGAAAATTCTGACGAAAACTCTTACACGTAACAACACGTTTATCACTTTTGTTGAAATCTAGCCAATAATCCAAATGCGTTTTCAATTTTCTATAACCATAACTTTTTTTAAACGATTGTTTGGGCGATAGTCGTATTATTTGTTGAGAAGATTGTCTATTCTTCGCACTATTCTTACGAATACAAAACAAATTATCAAACAATGTTCTATCACCACAAAGCAAAAAATATCTTGCAGAAGTATCATCTTTAGGCAACATTCCTAACCTTATCAAATCATTAATGATACGTTGCTTTTCTTCTTCTGACATAGAATCCTTTCTGATATACTTGACTTCCATCAAGCCAAGCTTCATCTCATTTTTTCTGCATTCCCATTCTATATCAATTCTTCTTGTCACAAATACGCTATGTTTATACTCTAATTGGACTTTTATATTATCTTGCCTCTCCAAAAAACCAACAATGGGAAACCTTACAGCACTCTCTGCGAGTATCTTTTGTGTACTTGATACTGCATAATAATAATCTAGCCAAGCCCCTACTGTCTGTCCTAATCGTTGTATCTCTATCATCTATGCAATAATATTATTAACACCAAAAATGATTATCCGATACCACGGATTATCCATCGAGGATTCCACAAACTCATTATACACTTCACCTTCCACAAATTCACGAACTGCTTCATCTAAATATTGTTGCGGATCAGGTTGAGAGAAACCTCCGTACAATATATACATAGACGCCCCTCTATTATTGGCAATAATGTCATCTCGCCGCTCTATACCTTCCAACATAATCTCACACTTACTAACATACACATCTGAGAAATGTTGTCTGAAAATTTTCAAATCTTTCATGATGCATCATATATTTTAATTAATTACTAACATTATTTTCTCATACATTACTCACCATACCAAATTATACCCTACGGAAATATCACGTATTTTGTCTGTGGGACAATCATTGACACGTATCACCTCACAGTCTGGTATAGAAATATCTTGTCGGAATAAACTATCCAAACATGCACTATATATCTTTCATCATTATAACAAGGAAGAATAAAAATACAATCGCATTTTTGCACTTATGAATAATTAATCATTTTTTACCATGCATATTTAGCGGTATAGCAATAATGATATTATTGCGAGCATATGGCAACCCATTCGCTGTTAATTCAATGCCCCCAGCTTCCAGTGTCAACATTCCTCTATTCAATGCTATTAAGCGACGCGCACGATACATTCCAATGCCATGCCCTGCCTTTTGAGATTCTTTTGCTACTTGACCAGAATATCCCTCATCAAAAATCAAATCTTCCTCACCTTCCTTTATGTACAAACTTAACATCTCAAAACGAATGAATTGCATATTCTCTTTGGTAGGAAACGATATATGCATCTCTGAATTCTCTTTTATATATTTTGCGGCATTCTCAATAATATGATATACTGCTACATGAAAAGACTCAAAATCCAGTGCTATTCGTTCATAATAATTATCTACATCTACATATACCTTTTTTTCATTAAAATCACTAAAAAACATATGCAACACAATCATAACCACATCACGCACATTGTAATTTTTGATACTTAAGCACTCTTGTCCTGATTGCAATTTTTCAAATACAGAAAATTCTGCTTTCATACCCATATTGAGTTTTACCACATCAAACAAAGTTAATGCTGTTAAGCGACATTGGGATTTAATAATCGGTTCTATCATATCCAAGTGCTGTCGCATATTTGTTGTCAATAACTTATCTTGCGGTATCAGCGTATATATATCTTGTAAGATATGAGCATTCAAACTTTTTAGATTATGGAGCAAGCGTTCTGTACGTTGAGACGATTTTTGTTTCTCTTTTTCTTTTATAGATGCCACCATTTGGATCACGCTCGTAGTTGCAGAAGCCATAAGTTCTACCTCTGCTTTAAAATTTTTCGTCTTTTTATTAGAATCTAAAGAACATAACAATAATTGATGGTTTGACATAAACCGAATAGATTGACGACAATCTGTCAAATGTATAGGGCAAGAGATATGAGCATATCCTCCCACTACATTTTTTTTAATACAAAGTACACACTCTGAACAAGGTAAACTATTGGTTACCTCTTCTCCATTTGATGCTATTATACAATTATACACAGGGCTCGTCTTCTAAAATATTCATAAACTCAATAGGTTCTGCATTCTTTGGTAAAAGACCATCAAGAACCTTTAAATCAGCATCAAAAATATTGTGTTTTGATTCTGCTGAATATACCCAAACTTTTTTATCTTTGTATTTTTGTTTGATGGCAGCCGCTAATCCTATACCTTGATTTTTAAATGCTAATTTAATTCCAACACCAACAATATCAACAAATATCACACTGCTCGCAATAATGTTTGGATCATCAAGAGTATCTACATCCCTTACACTCCTTACATTTACCCAACCTGCTTTTCTCAAAATTTGAATAACACTAAATTTCTCATCGTCAATAAACAATATACCCACACCATTACGAGGAACTATTTGCCTTTGTTTTTCTGGAACTTCTAATACTCCCTGTGTACTATTTACACTAACGACAACGTTCTGCGTTGTATTTGTAACTTGTTTCATATTGGCATAATCGTGTTTATCTTTGCTTTTTAATTTAGCCGCTAAACACGTTGCTACAGCACCTATTATTGCAACCACTATTGGAACAATCCACACTGCATTTTGAATAAAGAAACTTTTCATAGATACCTTATCATTATTTTTAACTTTTTTATTATTCAGTACTTTACAAATAGTATTGAGAGTCTTATCTTACTTTTATTTCCAAAAATGAAGGCATTTATAGCCACTTTCTCCTATTAACTCTTTAATAAACTTAATAACACATGTTTTGCGCGAAAGTTTAGAAACATCTCGACGTCGTAACGCAGTAATAAACGGACGAGTATAGTTCTGCGAAGGTTCGATCGTCTCTTCTGCAAAAAAAATATTCGCACACGAACAAGTTAATAAAAGTCCTGTTAGAATTGCCTGATCATGGCGGTGCTCTATATACGAAACAATTTGATTATTCTCTTCTGGACCTATTGTATCAATAACCAATTCTGGCTTAAATGCCATTATATGAAACCAATCTTGCATCAACTTGATAGTTTCTTTTGTCTTTTTGACAGCAATAAAGCCAGATAGCACCTGTTGTTGTAGTGTCCATGCTTCCCCCACCCCCTGCGAAAAGTATTGAATCATTGAATATTTGGTCCAACGCAATATATCACTATTTCCCCATGGATAAATTTCCCCCTGACGATACTGCATTACAAGGATATCTTTATCATCCAATTTTTTCAACATACTCAACCATGCCTCTTTATCTTGCTCTATTTTACATCCACAATCTGCATATACAACGATATCACCATAACACATATGGTTGAGCATATCAAGAATTATCCACGGTTTCCATAACCAATAACCAAATCCACGAGAACACAAAGACAATAATCCTTCACTGATAGGCTTTGGTAAATCATGCTTTTTATACAATTTCACCCTATGAAAAAGATGTAACTGCTTGGCTTCTTTCTTTATCAGTCTGCCACTCTTTCGATATGCAACGCCTCCCGAAAAAGAAATAAATGATATATGCATATATTATTATAAACTAATAAAACCACAAGAACGAAATACACAAGGAGAACCATCTTTGAAAGATACATTTCTAACAGACACCTTCAAAGGCTCTAGACACTGCGTTAAATAAGCGACACGAGGATGAGTTAAGAACCAATGCACATAATAATCACCAGAAGTAATATTATTAGGAAAATTAATTATCTCATCTATAAAAAAAATTCCTTCAGAAAGAGTTATTAAGTTCATCATATTATAGGCAGGCGTATAGGAAGCTAATAAATTTTGAAATTCATCATAAATAAAAGCCTCAAAAGCAACATTGTATGCCATCATAGCACAACCTCGTATATGGAAATGTAGTGCTCGTTCTCTCGGGTTGTCCAAAAATACCTCATTTCTATCCTTACCATTCACTACAACATCATTTAGCGTAAATATTGTAGTATTAACCTTAATTGTTTCCAATAAACGGTGCCCCACAAATGTATGTTCTAACAAATACCTATTCACAGCCTCACCAATACTTCCCATATAGGAAACCATTCCATTAGTTAAAACGACGCCCTGTGTACATAAAGCACGGATACTTGCCATATTATGACTGACGAAGAGGACGGTGCGGCCTTCGCCGTGGGAGATGTCCTGCATCTTGCCGATGGCTTTCTTTTGGAACTCGGCATCGCCGACTGCCAAGACTTCGTCCACCACCAAGATTTCGGGATCCAAATGGGCGGCAACGGCAAAGCCCAAACGAACCATCATACCACTACTATAACGCTTGACAGGGGTATCCAAATAGCGTTCGCAGCCGGAGAAAGCAACTATTTCGTCCAATTTGGAGGTGATTTCCTGTTTGGTCATACCGAGGATGGCACCGTTCATATAGATATTCTCGCGGCCGGTCATCTCGCCATGGAAACCCGTACCTACCTCCAACAGCGAGGCTATGCGTCCGCGGGCGCGGATAGAGCCTGTGGTAGGGGCAGTAACCTTACTGAGGAGTTTGAGCAGTGTGGATTTGCCTGCACCGTTCTTGCCGATGATACCGACTACATCCCCCTGCTCCACTTTGAAATCAATGTCGCGCAATGCCCAGACGTACTCGGAGTTGCCCTTGGAGGCACGGTCGTTGACCTCGCCGATTTTCAGATAGGGGTCCTCA
>ERZ808278.1139-NODE-1139-length-12334-cov-4.605261_pt1 | contig 12334 bp, 9 predicted proteins | sample MGYA00521239_ERZ808278 | MGnify/ENA primary metagenome ERZ808278 (study PRJEB31516, sample SAMN03275600) | gut metagenome | biome: mammalia-associated habitat; material: feces | host: Papio cynocephalus | place: Kenya | collected 2012-07-17 ... | reverse complement strand
ACGAGCCCTTATAGGGCGGAAAACAAACCACCGGCTTAGCCGGTGGTACTGATTTATGGATGTGAAAAACGTATCAGTCCCCAAATTGCTTTTTAAAATGTCACCGCCGGTCATGTTGGCACTTCTCATTCAATCTATATATAATATTGCAGATAGCTTTTTTGTTGCAAGATATTCGACAGAAGGACTTACTGCATTGTCTATCGTATATCCTGTTCAACTTCTTATTACTGCACTGGCAACGGGAACAGGTGCCGGTGTCAATATTTTGATTTCAAGGCTGGATGGAAAAGGAGAAACAGAGGCACAACACGATATCATAAAAAGTGGACTGTTCTTAAATATTTTCCATTTTTTAATATTTGCTTTTGTTGGAAATATGCTGGTAAATGTTTATTTTTCCCTTTCAACAGGAAATGCTGTGGTAAAAGCACAGGGAATCATATACGGCAGAATCATTTTTAGTGGTTCTTTAGGATTATTTACAGAATCTATCTGTACAAAAATTCTTCAGGCAAGAAGAAACATGGTTATTCCAATGATTGCGCAGGTTACAGGTTCTATTGTCAATATTATATTAGATGTAATTCTGATTTTTGGAATAGGACGAATTCCTGCCTTTGGTATCATGGGAGCAGCAATCGCTACAGTGATTGGACAATGGGTGGCAATGATGATTACTCTATTTGCTATAATGAAAAAATATTCTTTAAGAGGACAGTTTAAGTTGGATGCCAGCAAACAGATTTATATAAATGGAATTGGTTCGATTGTTACGCAATCTCTATATACGATTTATATTGTCGGTTTGAATATGATTCTGAAGATTTTTACAGAGGATGCCGTGACTGTATTAGGAATATATTACAAAATACAGTCATTCTTTTTTATTCCGCTGCTTGGATTTCAACAGGTATTATTGCCGTTATTCAGTTATCATTATGGAGCAGGCGATAGTCACAGAAACAGGGAAATTTTAAAATGGTCTATGATGTTTTCAGTCAGTATTATGACAGTGGCAACAGGAGTATTTTTTCTATTCCCCAAAAAACTTGTACAGATATTCTCGACAGAATCTGCAATAATGGAGATTGGAAAATATGCATTTCCTGTAATTTCTATCAGTTTTATTTTTGCAGGACTTACGATAGTTATAACTTCCTACTTACAAGGGATAGCACATATAAAGATAAGTCTTTTTATCATTGTGTTACGTCAAATAGTTCTTCTTGTTCCATTGGCATGGTTATTTCATTTTATAAGTTTAAATGCAGTGTGGTGGACATTCCCCGTTACAGAGATTATTGCCAGTATGGCAGGAATATTGATAATATTGATTTTGCACAAATAAGATAGGGTGATGCAGTTATAATAAACAGACAACTTCCAGTTTTTCGTGATGATGATCGAGACGATAGATAGAAAACTTGATAGTTAGAGTGTGAAAACTAAATAATATAGCTATGTATGTTTATTCGTCAATATACATAGCTGTATTATTTTTTAATTTGCCCACAGTCTGAAGGCACTTGGAATTTATTACTTCCAGGTGCCTTCTCCCTTAAGATTGAGGGGCAGGAGAGTTGAGAATGTCGAAGACACTTTGTTCTAAATATTTTTGGCCAAGAAGCAAAGAATAGACAAACCCTTGATTTTGGGGTTGTGGATTGACATAAAATAGTTGTTAAAATATACTTATTTGTTATAACACCATGCAAATAAGAAAGCGAGGGTTTAAGATGAAAAAGTTCTTTCGAATTATTTTTAGCCGTTTGTTATACACATTGTTATTCGTAATCGTTCAATGCACTGCGTTGGGTATCGTCTTGCGTTTCTTTAGTGAAAAGTTTGTATACTTTTATGCGGCTTGTATACTTTTATCGATTCTGACTGGGCTTCATGTAATAAGCAGCAATATGAATCCTGCTTATAAAATTGCATGGCTGATTCCAATTATGCTAGTGCCAATCTTTGGGGGACTTATGTATCTTATGTTTGGAAAAATTCATTTGTCCCAAGCAGAAAGAAAGCGTTTGGAAGATATTCAAAATCATTGTGAGCAAGCGATGAAAGTACAGGATAATGCATATCCAAAGCTGGCTAAGCAAAGCGTGCAAGCTAGTATCCATTCCACGTATTTAGCAGAAACTTCAGGCGCATTACCTTATCAGCACACGAGTACGGAGTATTTACCTAATGGGGAAAAGTATTTTGAAGTGATGAAAGAACAGCTGGAATCAGCTGAAAAATTTATTTTTTTGGAGTATTTTATTGTTGAGGAAGGAAAGATGTGGAATGAGATTCTGGATATTTTAAAACGAAAAGTACAAGAGGGCGTTGACGTAAGAGTTATGTATGATGATTTTGGATGTATGTTTACACTTCCAAGAAGGTATGATAGAACTTTAGAAAAATGCGGAATCAAAACATGTGTTTTTGAGCGTTTTAACAGTATCTTAAATTCTCGTTTTAATGCAAGGGATCATAGAAAAATATGTGTAGTGGACGGCAATATTGGCTTGACAGGTGGAATTAATCTGGCAGATGAATATATTAATGAAACACAAAAGTTTGGGCATTGGAAGGACACAGGCATGATTCTGAAGGGGCAGGCAGTTTGGAGTCTCACCATTATGTTCTTGTCAATGTGGGATTATATTCGAAAAGAGCAGGATGATTTCCAACAGTTTGCACCAAGTAAAGAGTACGTTAGTGCAATTCAAGATGATGGCTATGTTCAACCCTACACAGATACACCATTTCATGAAGAACCAGTCGGAGAAAATGTGTACATGAATATCATTAATCGTGCCAATGAGTATGTGTACATTACCACTCCGTATTTAATAATAGATAATGAGATGTTGACGGCAATGCGCATGGCAGCTCGTTCAGGTGTTGATATACGAATTATTACACCAGGAGTTGCGGATAAAAAAATGGTATATGCAATGACCCGCTCTTATTATGAATCGCTTCTAAAAGCAGGAGTTCGAATTTATGAATATACACCAGGCTTTATTCATGCGAAAACCTTTGTGTCAGACGATGTGTATGGAATTGTAGGAACCATTAATTTAGATTATAGAAGTCTGCATCTTCATTATGAAAATGCGGTCTGGATGTATCAGTCAAAAGCTGTGGCTCAGGTTAAGAAAGATTTTCTGGCAACCCTTAACGAATGCAGTGAAGTTACAATGGATACAATGAAGAAGAAAAGTTTTGTGGCACGTATCTGTTTGGCAGTAATGAGGGCTTTCGCACCATTGATGTAATAAATCCATATACAATAAGGCAGTTTGAAATTCTTTATAGTGGAAAGAATAAGAAAAAATATGGTATCATTATATTTGGCTGAATTTTTACATGGTGAGGGAGTAGAAATATAAGCAAATACAAGAAGTTGTGGCAATATGTGAAGGAGCAGAGGAAAAATGAAATCAATATTATGTTATGGAGATTCTAATACATATGGATTTAATCCAGTCAATTCACTACGTTACCCTAAAAATATTCGATGGACAGGATGTTTGCAGGAAATGATTGCTCTTTTGATGTAATTACAGCATATTTCTGTACTGGTGCAAAATGGCATTTTAAGAAATATTCACTAATAGATTAGGAGGAAGATGTATGTTATACCAAATTGCCAATGGAGCAGTCCGTTTTGCAGACAAAACGGTTTTGGAACACATTAATTTTGAAATTCGGAATACGGAAAAAATAGCAGTAGTCGGCAGAAATGGCTGCGGTAAGACAACCTTATTAAAGCTGATTGCGGGCGAAATAGATTTAGATAAACGAGATAGTGATGAAGATATCTTTATTGCCAAGGCAGGGAATCCTGAGATTGCTTATCTTAGGCAGATAGCGTTTGATGACTCTAACCTATCGATGGAAAAGGAAATTCGTAAAGTCTTTGCTCCAATAGAAAAAATGCGAGATGAATTAGAGCAAAGAGCGAAAGCACTAGAAGTGAATTATTCTGAAAAGGATGTAAAGACATACACGAATATGCAGGAGCATTTTGAATCCATTGGCGGTTATTTTTATGAAAAAGAATACGAAATGCTCATACAGAAATTCGGCTTTTCAGAAGAAGATAAAAAGAAACCATTGAATGAATTTTCGGGAGGGCAGCAGACAAAGATTGCATTTATAAAACTATTGCTTAGTAAACCAGATATTTTGTTGTTGGACGAGCCTACGAACCATTTGGACGTGGAGACCATAGAGTGGCTGGAAACTTACATCAAGAATTATCCAAAGGCTGTTGTTGTAGTATCCCATGACCGTATGTTTCTTGATAAAGTGGCAGATGTTGTGTATGAAATCGAATATCATACTGCAAAGCGTTATCCAGGAAATTATACTGATTTTGTAGTTCGAAAAAAGGAGAATTACGAAAAACAGATGAAAGACTATACTTTGCAGCAGAAGGAAATCAAACGATTAGAGATGATCGTAGAGAAATTCAAGAATAAACCAACAAAAGTAGCTATGACACGCTCAAAACTAAAAGCAATCGAGCATATGGATAAGGTGGAGAAACCAGATAAATATGACAGTAAGACGTTCCATGCGCATTTTCAGCCAGAGGTTGTGACTGGAAATGATGTTTTGCTTGTTCAAGATTTGCAGATAGGTTACGATAAGCCGCTTTCCACTGTTACCATTGATATTAAAAAGGGCGATAAAATCGGTATTCTAGGTGGTAATGGGTTAGGAAAGTCTACATTTCTTAAAACCATTGTAGAGCAGATTCCAGCGCTTGGTGGCAGTTTCCGCTATGGAACCAATGTACAGATAGGGTATTTTGATCAGCAGATGGCTCAGTACAAGAGTAAAAAAACGGTGTTGGATGATTTCTGGGATGAGTTTCCAGAATTAATTCAGACAGAAGTGAGAAACATGCTAGGAGCCTTTCTGTTCAGTGGAGATGATGTATTTAAAACCGTAGATATGCTATCGGGTGGCGAAAAGGTGCGTCTTGCATTATGTAAAATTTTCAAGCGAAGACCAAATGTGTTAATCCTAGATGAGCCTACCAACCATATGGATATTGTGGGCAAAGAGACGTTAGAGTCTATGCTTAAAGAGTATGGAGGGACAGTTATTTTTGTATCTCATGACCGTTATTTTATAAAGCAGGTATCCAATCGACTTCTTTTCTTTGAAGCAGGGCTTACGACAGAATATCAATTCGGTTATGAACAGTATCTGGAAGCTCAGGAAAAGAAACGAATGGAGGAAGAAGAAAGAGAAAGGCAGAGAACTTTCGCAAAAAAAAGCGTGCAGACAGAAGGAGTAAAGAAGGCAAAGAAGTATTATAATCCAGGTAAGGAAAAGTCAAAACTGGAGCGTAAACTGAAAAAGATAGAAGAAAGGCTGGAAGAGAAGGAAGCACAATTAGAACACTGGAAACAGGAATTACAGAAACCTGAAAATCAGTCTGATTATGTGAAACTTGGTGAAATCCAGGAACAAATTGATACCTTGGAAATGGAAGTATTAGCCGATATGGAAGAATGGGAACAAGTCTCTTCTGAATTGGAGGCATAAAGTAAAATTAGAGGAGGTTTTAAATTCTGATAAGTCAGTTTTAACTTTTTAATAAAATTTTTAGGAAATCTGTAACGAATCCATCATTTCCTGCATTAATAATCAGAATCGAGGAAAGGAGGTAACCGATGACAATTGAAGATATCTATAAAGCACATTCACAGACGGTATACCGCTACCTCCTTACACTGACTCATGATGCAGAACTTTCAGAGGAATTGACCCAAGAGACATTTTATCAGGCAATTCGAACCATAGATCGATTTGACAAGAGTTGTAAGATTTCTACCTGGCTCTGTGCCATTGCGAAGAATACATTACAAACCTATCGTCGCAAACATCCTATTACAAGTGAACTGGATGAACTGTCCACAACAACTGCTTCACCCGAGTCCAGTGTAATGGCGAGAATGAATCATATAGAATTGCTTAAGAAAATGCATGCCTTAGATGAAACTACAAGGGAAGTTCTGTACCTTCGACTGTTTGGTGATTTATCATTCAGGGAAATAGGAGATATCTTATCCAAAAGCGAAAACTGGGCAAGGGTAACCTTCTATCGAGGAAAAGAGAAGTTGAAAAAGGAGATGACAATGGATGGAAGATAAATTAAGTTGTGAAATTGTTAGAGATTTATTACCTTTGTATGTAGATAATCTTACTAGCGAAGCAACCAATCAAGCCATAAAGACGCATATTGCAGGGTGCTCTGAATGCAAAGAGGCTGTTCTTCTAATGAAAGAACCAGACCCAACACCGGAAACTTCCAATTCAGAGGTGGATTACTTAAAAAAGGTGCGTCGTAACTCAACGAGGACGGCTCTTCTGCTCGGACTTACTATTTCATTGTTTGCTATGATTTTAGTGTTAGCAAGAATACACATGATAGGAAATAGAACTAGATGGGATGCTGTCTCTTGCAGTGCAAGTGTTTCTAAGGATACCGTTAAGATTAATGGAAGTATGATAGATACTTCTCGAGGTGTTGCACGTATTCGTTTTGAGGAACAAGAAGGTGTTGTTCGTGTGAAGATATATTCCGCACCGAGATCGTTTATCAACAAAACAGATTTCAGTAAATCTTATGAGGTAAAAGGAGATGTGAAAGAGGTACGTCTTGGACAGTATATTATCTGGGAGGATGGCGCACAAATAGGTCGTACCGCATCGCAATTATACGCCCATAAAAATCCATATATCGGTGACATGTCAGCGAATAGTAAAATTGCAGGGGATTTAGCAATTGCAGATCAGTTTGGTCCTTTTAAAAATGAATTACAAACTACGAAAGAACCATTTGGTTGGAAATTGTGTTTAGAAGAAGCAATTGTAAAAGAGGATGAAAGCTCAGCGAAACAGATTATGACAGCAGATTCTTATGTTATGATTGCTTTGATCGATAATCTTGATTCTGTTACATGGGAATATGAAAATGAAGAAGGAAAACAGGTGTTTACTGTGACCAAAGAGGAAGCATCAGCATTTGCTGGCAAGGACATTAAAAGGAGTGCAGCATCGCCTAAGGAATTACAAGAACTTCTTAAAAGCCTTAACATTAAATGGTCAGGGACAAAAGACGTATTTCAAAATGATACTTTCTATATAAATCTATACAATCAAAGTGATGCCAAAGTGTATGGAATTAGAATGAGTTACTATGTTGGTGGAAAGCAGATAGGCGAAAGAGGTGTACAACATGCAGATGGCTCTATCATCAAAAAGGGTAGCAAAGAACAATTTGATTTTATCAAACAAGATTTTAATAAGAATACTTCCTTAATTAATCTTTCTGAGTTCAGTTTTGATTTAGCAATAGTGGATAAAGAAGGAAAAGAAACTATGATATGCAAAAATAAAGCTGTTCCGGCGAAATACGGATGGACGTTCTATTATACTATTACGGAAGATGAGAAAGGTCGGCTTGTGTTAAAAGAAAGCTAGGTTGGCAAACGATAGAAGAGGTTATTGAGCTTATATAGGTGCAATGACCTTTTCTTTTTTTGCTATACAAGATAGTTCTCTCCGAACTCTTTTAAACTAATCAATGGAAATAAATGTTCTACCTAGTCCAAAAGCCTTCATTGGGATATAATAAACGTTATGTGACAAAATCAATAGTAAGAGGAGCAAAAATCAATGTGCGCAAGAATTAAGCAGCCTTTTGAATACGCAACAACTCAGGATTTCAAAGGAAAACTTTCTGAATGGGTTGGAGATGTTTTATATGATATTCTGCCTGAAAAGGGTTATGAAGAAAGAGATGAACAGATATTTACGGCATTTCAGATAGCAGATGCCTTTTGTGATAAAAAAGTACATTTAGCAGAAGCAGGATTGGGAACTGGAAAAACCTTTGCCTATTTGCTTTCTGCAATTCCATATGCAAGAATGACTGGTAAACCTGTGATAATTGCTTGTGCAACGTCGGCATTGCAGGAACAGCTTGCCAGCAGTACGGGGGATATTGAAACATTATCGAAATTGTTGGATTTAGAAGTGGATGCGCGGATGGCAAAAGATGCTAAGCAATACATCTGCGATGTGCGAGTAGAAGAAAATACGGATGATTTCGGTGATCAGACAGAGGAAGTGAACCAATGGCTTTTACAGACTAAACTGGGAGAACGTTCGGAGATTCCGAATATTTCTGACCGTGTCTGGAAGAAAATATCCTGGAACGAGTTTGTTTCCTGCGATACTTGTCTAAATCGTGGATACTGTAAGTTAATGGCGGCGCGAAAGCATTATCGTGAAGCGGTAGATTTAATTATTGTAGACCACGCAACATTTTTCCGCGACTTATGGACGAGAGAGGAAAGAATCGCCGATGGGAAACTCCCTATTCTTCCAAACTATTCTGCGGTTATCTTTGACGAAGGACACAAAATACTTCTTCCAGCTTCCCTAGAAGCAGGACATAAGATTAACAAAGAAGAAATGGATGAAATGATTCGTACCTTGGAAGAAATTCAAGATGCAAGACCATCATTAGTACGCAGTACAGTACAGGCACAACGAGCGTCCATGGCATTTTTTAGACAATTAAAAAGTTCCTTAGTAGCATCCGAAAGTTCGAAACGACTAGCAGTTAACGTGACAAAAGAGCTGTTAGAAGCGGCAGCAGCATATCGGGGCAGTCTTGATCAGTTATTAATGGAATTCCAGATTGAGCAGGAATTGTATATGGATACCCTGACACCGACACAGATTCAAGCCTTTGAAGGGCAGATAGAGCGTGCAACTATAGCACTTACACGTTTCTGCAGAAATCAGAATGATATGATTCCATGGATAGATAAAAAGGATGCAAGTTTCTGGGTGGTCCCTCGTAACATAGGGGAAATGTTAGACAAACATTTGTACAAAAAAGATATTCCAGTTATCTTTACTTCTGCAACCTTAAGTAATAATGGAAACTTTGATTATTTTGCAAGAACGATAGGTTTGAAGGATTTATCAAAATCAACCATTGGAAGTGCATTTAATATGGAAGAGCAGGCTAAGGTAATCTTAACAGGGCAACATGTGAGAGAGTCTTATGAAAAGAAAGTAGACGAATTAGCTGCATTGCTAAAAGAAAATGACGGTCATGGACTGGTACTAACGAATTCGACGAAAGAAGTAAAAAGAATTCGAAAGTGTCTCGCTGGTTACGAATTGCCATTTGAGATGTTATGGGAAGACAGAGGAGACCGTGGTTATCTTGTAGAGAAATTCCGTGAAGATGAGAGCTCTGTACTCATTGGTTCAGACTTCTGGGAGGGAATTGATGTTCCAGGTAAAGCATTGACACTTGTGGTTATCTGGCAACTGCCATTCCCAGAGATTGATCCGTTAATTGAAGTACAGCGAAAAGAAGTGAAGGCACAAGGTCTTGATCCAGTCACGCAGGTTGATTATCCAGAGATGGGGCTGAAACTGAAGCAAGGATGTGGACGTTTGATTCGGACCAAAACGGATCATGGTTCTATTGTGATTATGGATGATGTGAAAGGAAAGCCTTGGGAAGAAGCGGTAATGGATGCACTTCCAGAAGGAGTAAAGATAGAAGAACGATAAGTGAAGGACTGTAACAAATTTGTATCTCTAGTAATAGATGGTTCCAACTTGGTAAGAATCAGATATAAATCTTATCAGGAAGGAGCCTTTTAATAAACCTTTCTGTGAATTTTTTAAAAAATTAGCACTCACCTATTGACAGTGCTAACAATAGGTGTTATAGTACATATATAACAAAGAGAACAACAAAAGCAATACAAAAATATCGAACAATTGCTTTGCTGGTATCAGTTAAATATTTCAGGAATAGGAGGAATGATTTATGACGATGCCAAGTTTCTCAAAACCAAATTTATTAAGAACCAATTTTTCAAAACCAAGATCAGGATTTCAAGACATGCTTCCATTTGGAAAGCACTATATTATGCGAAGTGATGTCAAAGAAACCGATACCATGTATCAGCTTGATGTTGATTTGCCAGGATTCCAGAAAGAAAATATCAAAGCTTACGTAAAAGATGGTTATCTTATCATAGAAGCAAGCAAAGAACAAGAATCTGGCAAGGAATCCAAACAGTATATTCGAAAAGAACGCTATGATGGAACTTATCGACGTACATTCTATGTAGGATCATCCGTTCGACAAGAGGACGTAAAAGCATCCTATAAACATGGAGTATTGCATTTGCATATTCCGAAAAAAGCTTTAGAAGAAGTAAAACCAGACATGATTTCCATAAATTAATATATAGTAATAACAGTAATGATATAAGGAGGAATGACATATGTATATGCCAAGTATTTTTGATGATAGTTTTGTAGATGATGTTTTTGATTCCATGTTTTCTTTCCCATTTCAATATAAAAAAGCAGCAGGACAGATGAATACAGATATTAGTGACTGCGGTGATTCCTATCAGATTGACATTGAGCTTCCTGGTTTTGCAAAAGAAGATGTGAAAGCAGAATTAAAAGATGGTTATCTAACAATTGCAGCAACAAAGGATGAAACAAAGGAAAGCAATGAGGAACAATATATCCGAAGAGAACGTTATACAGGTCAATGCAGCAGAAGCTATTATGTAGGAGACCAAGTAACGAAAGAAGATATAGAAGCAAAATTCGACAATGGAGTGTTGTCTTTGAAAGTTCCTAAAAAGGAAGCAGTTGAAAAAAAAGAAGAAAATTATATTCTAATTGAATAGATGTAAGAATTAATATGAGAATTTTTCATAAAGGGGCTGGCGCACTAAGCAATTAGTGTGAAGCTCCTTTTTAATGCAAAAAAATAACTGCCAGACCGGACATTTAAAAGGCAGGGAAGCCTCTTATGCCTTTATAAGAAATTCCTTTACCATCCGTAATTCAGAGGGTATACTAAAGTAAGGAAAGTTTAATGTTTTATGAGATTAGGAGGAAGGTTATGGATTACAGAAGGTTTGGTAATACGATAGTTGTACGATTGGATCGGGGAGAAGAGATTGTTGCCCAAGTTAAAGCGGTAGCAGAAAAGGAAACTATTAAGTTAGCAAGTATTCAGGCACTTGGTTCTGTCAATGATTTTACAGTTGGGGTATTTGATTTGGAAGAAAAGCAGTTTTATCCAAATCACTTTACAGGTGCATTTGAGATTTCTTCCTTGTTTGGAACAATCACGACGAAGGACGGGGCTTATTACGGACATATACATATGAATGTTGGCAATAAAGAAGGACAGGTTCTTGGAGGACATCTGATAGAGGGAACAATTGCAGCAACCTGCGAAATGTTTATTACGGTATTGGATGGAACGGTCGAGCGAAAGTATGTAGATGCATATGAAACGAATATTTTGAAGTTTGTGGATTAATTAAATTGCGTGAGGAAAATTTGATGAATAAATCTTAACGATTCTCCTTGCTTTTTCTTTTTCAGTCATGATATAATTAGAAAAAGCATATTTTCATCAATTCTATTGTATTCTATGTTCAAATCTAAACAATCATTTCTGAAAATCTATGCTTTTCATTTCTATAAGAAAGGGCAGAGGTTTTCAAAGAAATGCTCTGCCGGATACGGAGGTAAAAATATGAGTAAAGACAAATGTAATCCAGTGCAGAGAAACTATAAAGATACCATATTTCGTATGGTATTTAGCGATAAAGAGGCACTTTTAAGTCTTTATAATGCAATGACTGGGAAGAACTATACCGACCCAGAGGAACTAGAGATTGTAACACTTGAAAATGCAATCTATATGAATTTGAAGAATGATTTGGCATTTGTAATCCACAGTTCATTGTATTTGTGTGAACATCAATCAACAGATTCTCCTAATTTGCCAATGCGAAGTTTATTTTACATATCTAGAGAATTAGAAAAAATGACGATGCGACAATCATTGTATTCACTTAAGCAAGTAAAGGTGCCAACACCGCATTTTATCGTTTTCTATAATGGTACAGACACGTCATGGGAGTGCAGGGAAGAAAAGCTTTCCGATGCTTTTGAACAGAAAACAGATCATCCAGAACTGGAATTAAAAGTGACCATGTTGAATATCAATATAGGTAAAAACAGAGAACTAATGAAGAAATGCAAGCCATTGTTTGAATATATGCAATACGTGGAAAAAGTTCGTAAGTATACATCGATTATGGATATTCGTTTAGCAGTAGAGAAAGCTGTGAATGAGTGTATTCAAGAAGGAATACTGGCAGAGTTTCTGTTAAAGAATAAAGCGGAGGCGATTCAGATGAGTATATTTGAGTATGATGAAGAAAAAGAGATGAAG
>ERZ808278.1138-NODE-1138-length-12377-cov-29.509171_pt1 | contig 12377 bp, 16 predicted proteins | sample MGYA00521239_ERZ808278 | MGnify/ENA primary metagenome ERZ808278 (study PRJEB31516, sample SAMN03275600) | gut metagenome | biome: mammalia-associated habitat; material: feces | host: Papio cynocephalus | place: Kenya | collected 2012-07-17 ... | reverse complement strand
TCAACTATTTTCCTAAACACCAAATTCACTGTGACCCAGAATTCGGACACTTACGAACCATGCTCGGCATGTCGTACTTCGACTCATCGACAAAAGTACAGGAGCGTTGCTCTACCTCCTCATCCTTTGGTCCTGCCCTTGTTCACTGACTTGTCGCCTGTTTGTTTCTCATTGTTCTTACCATGCATCTTACGTCTTCGGGCAGTCACCTCACCTGCAAGCTTATCGAGCTTATCCTGAAGCTCGGCTATCTTACGGTCGGACTCAGCCTTGTCTCTAGCCGCTTTTGCCTCAGTCTCCTTTTGCTTATTACCCAAGGCGACATTGGCATCCAGCAGCGTCTGGACGGTCTGAACCAATTCCTTTATCTGATCAAGATATTCCTTACGTTCCATATCCGATAATCCATTACTTGCCGAAGACTTGGAAACCTCCAGCAAGTAATTGGAATGCATTATCATGCGCTCTATGTCTATACGTATATCTGCCATAATATGAAACGTTTGCAGATGCAAAGATAATCATATTATGAGACTTCGAAAAACTGATTCACGGAGATACCTGCTGGTACCGCCTCCACCGTGTAACGCTGCCACAGTGCCTCTAGGTCTTTGTCACATGTCAAATCAGAACAAATCTGCCAACAATATAGATATAACACCAGAAGCTACTGCACTCAAAATCCATAATACCACTTGCATTACTCTGCGCACAGAAAAACGCACACGTGCCCAATGCAAATCGGGAGTTACTTCATCTATTATATTTTCCAAATCGCAATACACATTGAATGCTTCTTGATAAGAATCAAGAGCTGCATTGGAATCCATTGCCTCCAAGGACTTCGCCTTTCGCACGGTTTGAATCGCCTTTGTGCGAAGTGACTTGTACTTGGGATAAAAGACTCCATTCTGAAGAACTGTCAAATCTATATGCTTGGTCTGGCGTTCAAAAAGCAAAACGGTATCATGCAACGATAAGTTCAGACACTTGTAGCAATCAAGCATAATCCTTACCACATGACGTTCTGCCTTATTAATCTCAGAATCTATCTGTTCGGAAGAAATATTATCGGAATAACAGCGTGCTATATGGTCGTGCAAGGCACGAATCTCATTGAACAAAGGCAACGGGAATTGCTCTGTTCTGGCTTCAACCTCTGCAATCAATGGCTTGATGACAGTATTATAGTCTTGATAAAGTGCTGTTATTCGCATATTATTCTCCATGACAGATATGTTTTTAGATTTTAGCCAACTGTCTGTCTATATCGTTCTGTGAAGCCAAACGATTGAAAAACAAATAGACAGAACCTCGATTTACCATGTTCTTCAAAGAAAAAGCAGGAGTTAGCTTTTTACCAATACGACTCTCGATGAGGGCATCCAAATCCTCTGCACTCATCTGCAACATTTCATCATAAGACTTACCAAGTCTTTTACTCAATGTCTTTCGTGTATAGTTATTTAATATATGCATAACTTCTTGCTTTAGACTGCAAATATACGACATTTTGGTGATATTATATCAATTCTAACCTACTTTCTTTATTTTTTAACTTTTATTTTACTATACATTTCAACACTCTCCGTACATCCTCCTGTATATCACCAATACAGCGTTCCCCTGTATTTACTAGGGTTTTGCCGTATCATTTTTTTTGAAAGAAGTCATTTAATGTAAGCATCCAATCCCTATGGCAATACACTTCTGCTATCAACAATCATTGCCATTCATCACCTTCTCCAACTTCCCTGCTATCTTAAAGAACAGCATGGGGTCATTAAGGTCTATCTCAGATATGGCATTGTCCAAGTCGTTGATGGCATAATGGATGTACTCAACGGACTCCTCCAAGTCGTTCATATCCACATGGAAGAAAGTTTCCTTAAAGCGGTCGATGAATGTTCCTCTAAGGTTCTCTTTCCCTATGCGCTGGCGGAATATCTCGCAAGCCTTTGCCTTGCCTTTGTAATCCAACTTTCGAATGTCGTCCATCAGAGGAATGGAAGAGGAATATTTGGTAAAGTCAACCTTATCCTCCTTTTCTTCTTCCGTATGTTCTTGACTTTCCTCTTCGACATTTTCCTCAGGCTCCTTATTCATCACCCCCACCAAATAGTCGTACAAGTCATCATCCATCGTGGAACAATCGCAATACTGGTCTTTGCCATCATTGAGCATATCACAAGACCTTGAATCACCAAAGCTGATTTCCAAATCTCCGAAAAGGCGATGTTGCTTGTTGGTGATTATCAGATGGATGTCCATGTCTTCCTTCATGCGGAAGGTAAGGCTGTCTATTTGGCGGATATGGCAATAGAGATGGCGAAGGACTTCCAAGAAGGTGGCGATACTCGTCTGCACGCCACCTGTCCAAAGACACTCAAACCAGTCTTTATGCTTCTTGTCTGCTTCCCCTAGGGCATCAAACAAAGCGAAAAGCAAGGAGATGGCTTCTTGATATTTCTTGTCGGTAATATATTGACGTGTGACATCCACGTATGGGTACAAAGCCTTGACTACTTGTTTATCATCATGGGATGCCATAGCTTCCTCGCAAGCAGACTTCACTTCGGCTGCGTGGTCCGAGTCGAATCTTATAAAATCGAACGTCATCCAATCCTTGATGTCGTTCATGGCTTGGCGATACTTGGATGGTTTATATTTCTTCCACTCCGTCAAGATCTCGAAGGTTATATGATTCAAGGACTCTGGAACCTCCGTACATCCATTCGCAAACCAGTCGTTGGCAGACTCATGATAGATTTCGCTTGTCCATTCATCTTGGAAGTAATAGTCATCACAATAGTCCATGTAATTGTCCTGGAAGAGATAATGAACGACCTTGAGTCGCTCCATATCCAACCCTTCCAACTTAGAAGGAAGGTCTTTCAGAAACAACCGAGAAGTACCCGTACTTCCCCTTTTGGCTGATTTAAGAACGGCTTCCTTGGCGGCAGGATATTTCTCTTCCACATAAGGAGCAAAAGCTGTTTGCAACTCGTCAAGCATGACGAAACCATCCTTTCGAGTCGTCTTATCATAATTGACAAATAACCATAGCATCTGCTTCAAGGTATCGTACTTGCGGCGATGTGGATGCCAAGTAATGGCATTCTTTCCTGCCAAGATAATCTCATGAGCCAACACTATTTCCTCATCATCAAGCCTATCCACCATCTCCTTAGGATGAGACAAAACGTATACAGATAGCTTCTCTGCCAAAGCCTCCTTGGTATTGGACTTGGCTAGGCGCAATCCAACCACCTCTCCTGCTGATATGATATCATTCTTTGACAAAATCATCAGGCGAGAGACATAAGTCTGAGAAGTATTGTAACTGGAATTGCTATGAAATGAAAGATAAGTATATGTACTCATAAGTATATCACCATTTCAGCGTACCCACTATTTTACAAGCAGCTACGCATATCAGATTTTGAAATCAGTTTTCTCTACATAGTAACATGGAAGCATCGCTAAAGCATGTGTATGAACTGCCATAATTGTATCTCCTATTATTTATAATGATGCAAAGATATGCTTTTTCTTTGAAACCACCAAGTTTTTAGCGAAACATTTATCATAAAATCACAGAATTACTACTATAAACTACCAATACTGTGTCCCCGCTATTTTTAAGTGGATTAGCCATACCAGTATTTTTGAAGTAAGCATCCAACCCCTATGGCAATACAATTCCATCCTCAGTGTTTACTGGAGACACAGCGTATTTTAAGAAATTGGACTTTTCTGATTTTTAAACAGGTTTTACTAAAAGTGCCTCGAACAGAAGGCATTTGCTCCCCATTGCAGTATCGCTCTGCACTGGTCGCCACTCGAATGGGGGGGAAGAATCTTTACATTCTATATTGCTCCAAACTTCTTTTTAATATAGAATTTATAGTTCGTGGAGATTGCCTACTATGAACAACTGCCAATATTACAAGTTTATCCTTTTCTACATTGACAAAATAGTAGAGAATATTTGGAGCTAGTGTCAAATGGCGCAACGGATATTTCATAGAAAGCTTAACTCCATCGTATCGACCACTTTCTGGTTGCCTTAAAAGATTTTGAACTTTCTTGTCAATCTTGTCATAAACATTTTGTGCAGTTTTCATGCCAAAGTTGTCCGCAACATATTCCACTACATCACCTAATTGAGCCAATGCCATGTCAGTCCATTCTACTTCCATCCCATCCGTTGCTTTATCATATTCATAGCTTGTGCATGAGGTATACAACGACCTGCACGGCTCTCTTCCAAAGCATACTCTCCAACCTGAAGCAACAAATCTTTAGAAACTTGACTAGCGCAAACTTCTGCTTCTTCTTGCTCATTTTTTTTTGAGACAGTAGAAGCACCCATCGACGAATAGAGCAATTTGATAAGCGTTTGCTTATCTTCCATATTCCAACCTTCCACCTCTTTCCAAACTGGTGTTTGTTGTATATCTCGATTATATATTCGAATATCCATAACTATATCTCCTATATTAAACAATGCTGCAAATTTACGACTTTCTTATGAAACCACCAAAAAATTTGTTTGAAATCTTTTTAAAAAAGGTATCTCGTCTATTCCCTTATTTATTCGATGACTATTTTAAATCGCTCTAATAGCCACAATACTTTCGCTCTTGCTTGCTATATCCTTCTGCTATATTTTCCCATAATTCATCTGCTTCTGATAAATCATGTAAAAATGTTGCGACCAACTGTTCCGGCGACATATTAGTTGGCAATACTAAAATATTATTAGCCTTGGCTATAGATTTTATCTTGCCGATTTCTTTGCGAACATCACCATCAACGATTACTATAGAATTAGGAGCGATAAAAGCTGGAACTTTCTTTAATACCAACGAAATCAAGTTTGCACCAGAAAAATCAATGTCTATGAAATTGAGTTGAGATGTTCTTCCTCGCAGTAGGTGCTTTGCAAATACTATATTTTCCTTGTCTTCCGTATAAACAGGTATTTTACGAACAGGCTTTACCTTTCCTTGCACCACCTGAAGATTCAATGTAATGTTATGGAATGTAGCTTTGTCATTGATAACAATATTGCCATCTTGCTTTTTCAGATAAACCAATCTTACCTGGGCTTTTGTCGCCTCTTTCTGGCTACATTCATTTATCAAATCATCTATGCTCTCTAAGAGAGACAAGGAATGCGTTGTAAAGAATATCTGCAAACTGAGTTTAGTTGCATATTTACGAAGTTCTTTGAGTAATTGCTTTTGAGATGCAGGATACATGGTTGCATCCAGTTCATCTATAGCCAAGATCCCTCCTTGATAATCATTCGTATATTTCTCCTTCAAACGCTTAAAAGAGAACAATGCTAAGATTATCTTGCTCAAGTTATCTTGCCCCACAGAGTTTTCATTCCAATCATACTTGTCTGTGGTTATACCAATTGTCTGCTTATTAGTACCTTCCAACAAGGAGGCTGACTCGATATTACTTTCCGTTATCAATATCTTATCATGAAGTTTCTTGAATTCTGCAAGTTCCTTGTCTGTAAGAATGGTCGATTCTGAAACCACACCAGATTCAGCAACAGGCAATACTCTTTTCAGACTGAGAAATATTGTTGGATACTGTATATAACCGTCGCCCTTTCCTCTCATACCTTTTTGCCAGAAACGTATGGTCTTCGTGCTTGAGCGTAGAATACTCTCAATGGTATAGTTGCTACCATTATCAAACGACAACGTCCACTCATGAGTACCTGGTTGGTCAAACTTTGGGGAAAGTCTGAACTTGTCGCTGAATGCAGAGCGATAACTTCCTCCACAAAGTGGCTTTTCTGCACCCATTGGATTTTTATCTTTACCCAAAGTAAATGTCTGCGTAATCATTCCCAATAAGGTTGATTTTTGTGTTCCATTCTGTCCTGCAATAGCAGTCAGTATAGACCCGACCTCAAATTCTTGGTCATGAAAACCACGAAACTTTTCAATATGTACTTTTGTTATCAGCATGATTCTACAATATTTATCTTTGACAAGGCCTCATCTGAAACGTTGCAGTTATCGGAAAAGAAGATTACTTCTGTCCCTTTACCATTATTGTTGGCGCTGTAATTCAGATAAAACTCTTGACCATGGAATGCTTGATATAATGACTTGATGAATGGGGAATTGTCGTATGACACAATCCATCTAAGTGAATCTATATTCGTAATAACATCACGAATACGCTCATGGTCTGCATCGTTATAGTAATTCATGTAAAGTCCTCTTCCTTTTTTATAATAAGGAGGGTCGAGATACAAGATGGTATTCTGTGGTGCAGTCTGAACGATATGGTTTACCAAATCGACAGCATCATTGTTATGTAGTTCGATACGGTCGGCATAAGAAGCTATGCGACGAATGCGAGCAATCAGTTCTTCTTTCCTATAACGAGCATCTATCTTATAGTTACCTGTTTGGTCAAAACCGCCAATCACTCCTGCCTTGATGATGCCTGACCGATTGGTGCGATTCATGAAGAATGTAGAGAACCCAAGTGTCAACAAGTCTGCGGTTTCCTTATTCTTCGGGGATTGCAACTCTCGTTGAGCCTTCCATGTTTCCATGTTTACAGGCGTTTCCTCTATGAGTTGGCAAAGATGGTCTGTATCATAAAGTACACTGTGCCAAAAAGCATAGATGGAACGGTCTTTATCATTGATGATAATACGGCTGACGTATTCATCCATCAAAAGCGACAACGCTACAGCAGCACCTCCGGCATAAGGTTCCACATACACACCATCCAAGAGGCCATTATCCTTCACCAACTGTTTGATGAAATCGGCAATCTTCGCTTTTCCTCCAGGGTATCTCAATGGTGATAGCACTTTCATTGCTCTTTTCCTTTCTGATTTGCCACCGACTGCCAAAGACACTCAAAGAACGGCTGAACATTATCCCATTCCAAAATTAATGAGTCTGGAATCGGAGAGAAGCGATAGTTGTGAACATAAGAGTTCATGGTTTCTGGAGACAACGGGGAATTGTTATTATTCATGGCGAACTCCATTCCTTTCGTCAAGTCTCTATTTGCGACATTGCTTTCTTTCAGATGCTCTATAACGGTTTGCAACTTCTGCCGTAAGGTTTTTCTTGATGTGCTTGAAGTCAGTTGTCCTTCCTTCAACAACTTAAATGTCTCAATATACACATCCACCGACATTTCCAAGAATATTCTGAACATGATGGCGACTGTGTTGGCATAGGTCTTTACGATGAGCCCTCGCATCTCATGAAAGATGTTTGCAACGCGGTCATCGGTTATGTAAATTTTAAAATTCTTTGGTACGAGGGTCACTCGTGGTTTTAGCTTGGGAACAGGAGTTGACTTAGAATGCTTTTGTTCTTCTGTTTCCTGTTCCGTTGACAAGGTTGTAAAATCCCATCTTGTTGTTTTGTTTACAATGGAATTAGGACTATCTTCTTTCCGAAACATATCATGCATATACTCCTCACGATCCTGTTTGTTGTAAATCTTCGCCACCTTAAAATCGTCCGTCAGCATATCTGTTACTATTTTCGTCAATGCCTTTGTGACCACTTCTTTCTTGAAATCAGAGGTCAAACGGCCCTTTTGAAGGGAGATACCCAAGGTTTCTCTAACTTTTGGATCTGAGATGAGTCTCTGTAGATTCGTCACTTTCAAGGTGCTCAGGCGTTTTTTGAAGTCATTATCTACTTCAGAGGATTCTTGCAACATATTGATGACTTGAAGCGCCATGGAGGTTTTTCCCTTGGTAGCCACGTCAAATCGTTGTTTTTGGATGGAAGTCCATTGCTCAGTTCCAATTCCATGCAGCCCATTGGCGTGTTTGCGTACTATCCAAAGATAGGCTTCTTCGATGCTTTCACACACTCCACATTCTACACTCCGAATGAGACTTGACTCATTTTCTGCCACCAACTTGACAAATTTCTTTTTCAGTGCCAAGTGCTTGCCGTCTATCAAGTCGGGATTGAGGAGTATCTTCAGCGTCGTGATACGACGATTTCCTTCCATCACAATGAACTTGTTGTCGCCATCATCAGACTTGATGACAAGAGGCATATCCGTTGGATTCAATCCATTCTCCAAAATATCAACGGCCAAACGATATAAGTCATCCTTATGTTTCTCGACCATTTTGTCGATGGCATCCAACTGTGATGCTTGGTGCTCGAAGCGAAAGTTATCGAGGTCGAGGAACAAATTGGTTACTTTAATAATCTTCGTTTTCATTTTTAACGGTAGTTGGTAATAAGGTTATTGCAAACCTTTGCGACAGGCAGGAGTCTCCTGCACTGCCACAAAGGAATCACATGTACTCATAATTTCATTGCAAATAGTATCAAGCAATGGCTTTGACATCTCATCAAGCTGCCACAAATTGCACAAGGCAAAGTTTGCTGAAGGTGACTACTTGATTGGAAGTCCACATCCTTGTTGATGTTCCATCTCATGAATGGCTTTATCCACCAGTTCATGCTTGGGAGGGAACGCTGCCCTTACTACACTAGCCAAGGCTTGCGCCAACAGTTGCATTTCTTGATTCACGTCTTCAGGAATGTTGAACACAAAATGGACGGAAGTCATCAAATTGCTGAACATCTGCAGTACAGTGCCATACTGTAAGGTGTCATCGACTGGTACTTTGTAAAGCTTTGCCAATGAACGCTCGTTAATGCCCAACAACTTAGAGAATTGCTTACGAGAGGGGACTTGCCATCTTGTCTGAATTCGGCGAAATTCATCGGCGGCAGTGGCTAACCAGCTGTTCGCCTTGACTTTCGTCGATTTGAGGTTCATTAGGCATGGAGTTTAGCACTCTAAGTGTAAATCCTTCCTAAATTACTAATATTCTCAAATCACATCTAAAAGTCTGTTAACGGTGATGTACTCTATAGGGTACAACACCCACAATTCAAGTTTAAGTACCTTTGCTCACGAAATCAGAAAATGATTTTTAATGTCAATTTATTGTTGAACCCTTTAATATAATAAGGTGTATGAAATTAAAAGCAACTTATACTCGCCGCATCTTGGCGATGATGTATTTCCCAGACTGCGAACCAGCGAACGCCGTGCGCCGTCTGACCAGCGAAATCAAACGCTGCGTGGAACTGTATGAACTCTTGACCACCAAAGGCAAGAGGTTTGACAAAAAACAGATTCTCACCATCCGCGAGGTGAAACTTATCGAAGAGTTTTTGGGCGAGCCGATGTGCTCCGTCGAGGAAGTGTTTGAATGAACTCTCATGAAGCGCATCGTTAGGTGCTGATGATGCGCTTCTTTGACTGCTAACGAAGCGCATCTTCAAGATGTATAGAAGCGCATCATGAGAGTTTACGCATCTACGACACGGAACGACACACTTCGACAGATGCCCCTAGGACAATGTCGTATCTTTGCAACGTGATTCAGAAATCGAAGACATAGAGTGTCTGAGAACTGACCACACATTATTAATTATAATACGTTTCAAATTATGAGCAAGTATTACAAAGTGTTTTCTCGTACCTTGACTATGGGTACTCGTAAGGGTGAGACCGTTTATAGCGTTCGCCCAGTTAGTAACGGCACGTTGACCACAGACCAGGTGGCGAAGCAGATTTCTAACGAATCTACGGCTACATCTGCTGACGTGAAGGCTGTGCTCGACCGCTACGCCTACTATGTGATGGATAACCTGGCAAAGGGTTACAACATCGAGCTTCTTGGCTTCGGCACGCTCTACCTCCGCTTCATCACCAACAAGTCGGTGACTGACCCCAAGAAAGCGAAGAGCAACCTGGTGAAGAACATCGTTCCTGCGTTCCGACCTTCCTTCACTGTTGACCGCAACGGCAAGCGCACCTACGACTTGATTCCTGAGCGCATCAGCCTTGTGAAGTATGGCGAGGATGAGGAGAAGGACGGTTCTACCGAGGATGATGCCAACAAGCCTTCTGGTGATAGTGGCGAAACTCCTACTGGTGGCGGCTCCACAAATCCTTCTGGCGGCAGTGGCAGCACGGATACCGAGAACCCTGACAAGGGCACCGAGGGAAGCGGTGACGGTCCTTCCGAAATGAATTAGTAGTTCGGCTGCGCCCGACTGCGGGTTGGGCGCAGCCAACTCTAAGCAACTTGTATTTTCAAAATGATGTTTCACCTTATTAATAATTATAAGTATGAATGCTGAAAATTTCTCTTCTGACTCCAAGAAGTTTTCTTGGGTTTCGATTCTGAACGCTGTCGTTCAAGCGATTGTTGCTGCGCTGACGGCGCTGGGGGTTAGCTCTTGTGCTAATGCTGTTTGATTTTTATGAAAAATCGAATCTAAAAAGGTTTTTCCAACCACCCCGTCCCTCCTTCATAAGGAGGGCTCCACCTCCTATCCCCAAGCCCCTTTCCTCCTCAGGAGGAAGGGGATGTAGCTGGCTACGCTATAGCTTCGCCAGAGTTTTGGTATCGCTCGCGAGCCTTTGCCCCTACGGGGCGAGCGATGAGTTTTACGCAATAGAATTGCGATTTTTGTGCGGTGTTACACCGCCTTGATGAGAGCTTGCTGCATAACTTTTGATGAGAGCTTGATGCATAGCTTTTGACCAGAGCTTGCTCACAAAATTATAATATACATCTTTATAATGTACTTATATGATTAGAGAAAAATTCCCTTTGTCTATCGGTGAGGAGCTGGTGCGCAATGAACGTGCGCTCCTCGCCAGAGTGGAGGATGGCAAACTGATGATGTCTGCCGACTCCGTGAGATTCCTTGTCTTGCATTGCTCGGCTACCCGACGCAACCAGGACTATGGTGTGGAACAGCTTCGCCGTGACCACAAGAGCCGTGGCTTCTACGACATCGGCTATCACTTTTATATCCGTAAGGATGGTACGATGACGCAACATCGCTTCTTGCTCGAAGTGGGGGCTCATGCGAGACCGTATAATCGTTGCTCCATTGGTATCTGCTATGAGGGCGGACTGGATGAGCTGGGTAAGCCATGCGACACTCGCACGCCTGAGCAGACTGAAAGAATCATCGATGTGTTGACTCGTCTTCATAAGCTTTTCCCGAAAGCGAAGATTGTGGGGCATCGTGACTTGCCTGGCACTACGCCTAAGGCTTGTCCTTGTCTGGATGCTCATGATGTGTTCGGGTGGATTGAGCAATGTTAGTTACACCTCAGCCTACTCCAGTGGCAAATTGTGCAACAACACATAACGTTGAACGAGGTGTCGCCACTCCAAAAGTCGCTGACGCTGCCAAAATTCCACTGCCGCAGGGATACAACTACGAACCAGTTGACAGACAGGATAAAAGTTTCTGACTAAAGACAACGGAAGTTGCTTAAACTTCTGCGATTTCTCATATTTCTTCCAGATGTCCTCAAGTTGGATATGAGGAAGGAGACAAGTGAAGCCACTCTGTGTTTGGGTATCATCAACGATGCTGGCACTTCTTTCGACCAACAAGCGATGAGTCTCTTGATAGCCTTTCACCAGTAAGTCTTGGTGGAAGGCTTCTCGCTCATCTGCTTTGAGCGAAACATAACGATGCAGGAACTCCCCCCAGTTGACCATCGCCACAACACCCTTGCCATCCTCTCGGTCTCGAAGTCCGACATGAACATAGTAAATATATTCCTTGTCAGATAGTTTGAACTGTCGTTCCTTGCGCATCTTACCTTTCAGCTTGCCATCCTCTGTATATCTACCCTCTTGCTTGTCGGTGATACTCAAAGACGGATAATTCTCGGCCTTGAGGAACTCTTTCTTGAGGTTGACACGAAAAATCAGTTCCGTGAAACCATTGTGAGGGAAAAGAATGTAATTCTTGCCTTTGGGCAATTCCACCCCAGACGTTGGAGTAAGGAATGGACGGAGAGGCATATCAGGTATCAAGTCGATAAGTGCCAAAGCCATACTGTTGTCATCGCTCTGGAAGAAACGCCTCAGGGACTTCAATGCTCCCAGTTCCTTATCGCCCACCTGACGAAGCCATACGGATTGCAATGCCATCTCTCGGCTTTCCGCTTCCGAGCGTTGTCTGTTCGCCTCATCAAGCAACAAGTCTTGACATTGTTCTATATCTTTCACCTTATTATAACATTCCAAGATATGGCGGAGGGCTGCGGAAGCTGTATCAGCGAAATAAGAAGCTTGGAGCTTGCCTATCAGGAAGTCGATATATCGCCACGTATTAGGCAGCTGAGTTTTTGTTCCCTTGGCTGACTCTCGAACGATAATTACGCCAAAACGACGGATGCCTGAGAGACGGACGCAAAAGCTTCCCAAGCTAAAGAAAAGACATCGGTCTTTTACCCCCCCCCGTTTTTACTTGCTTTATCACTCCTGTGAATCCAACAAACGGTCCATCAGT
>ERZ808278.1136-NODE-1136-length-12391-cov-5.080334_pt1 | contig 12391 bp, 12 predicted proteins | sample MGYA00521239_ERZ808278 | MGnify/ENA primary metagenome ERZ808278 (study PRJEB31516, sample SAMN03275600) | gut metagenome | biome: mammalia-associated habitat; material: feces | host: Papio cynocephalus | place: Kenya | collected 2012-07-17 ... | reverse complement strand
CAATTCTTTATTAAAAAGAACATCATTTTTTAATTTATTAAAACATTCTGTAATTTTTTCAAACTCAGCTTTTAAACCTTCTGGTAAAAATTGACCACCATAGTTTCCAAAAAAGCCATCTGTCGTTGGTAATGTAATGTTATTATTAATTGTGTTTATTTCCATTTTTAAATTTCTCCATAAAATACTTTGCTATAACCGAATTTTTTTCTTTTAAAATTTTTGAACCTCTTGTAACCTTGCAAAGACTAACATTAAGCTCTTTAACAATATCACGTTGAGTTCTTCCTTCTGCTAACATAGACAAGATACGCCATCGTTTAGACAATGTTTGCATTTCTGATTCGGAAAGTAGTTCTTTTAAAAGAGAAGAGACTTCCTCTTTTGAATTTTGTTCTTTTATAAATTTTGCAATTTCATTAATGTTACTGTTCATAGTAACAAGATAAACTAAATATTTGTTACTGTCAATAGTAACAAATGCTAATATTTTACAATTTTTAATAATACAAATTGAACATTTTTGTAAAAATCCCCTTTTTATAAGGGGTTTAGCATATATAAATTTTCTGTTACAACTTTAGTAATTCTAGAAAAAATATAGTATAATATTTAATGGCTTAAAACAAAAAGATAAAAATAATAATATAGGGGAAGGATTATGACAGCAACATTAGTAGAAAAAAAGCTATACCCGACAACTGAATTTATTGGGGGCAAATGGCAACAAGAAATAAATGTTAGAGACTTCATTCAAAAAAACTACACACCTTATGAAGGCGATTCTAGTTTTTTAGCAGAAGCGACTGACGCAACAAAGAAATTATGGCAAGAATGCTGTGATTTATTAAAACAAGAACGAGACAACGGCGGAGTTCTTGATATGGATACAAAAATCGTATCAACAATCACATCACACGGTGCCGGTTACATTGATAAAAACCTTGAAACAATCGTTGGTTTACAAACAGATGCACCTTTAAAACGTTCTATGCAGCCATTTGGTGGTATTAGAATGGCAGAAGGCGCTTGCAAATCTTATGGTTACGAAGTAGACCCAGAAGTTTCTGAAATTTTCACAAAATACAGAAAAACTCACAATCAAGGTGTTTTTGACGTTTACACACCAGAAATGAAAGCTGCAAGACACGCAGCAATCATCACAGGACTTCCTGATGCGTATGGCAGAGGTAGAATAATCGGTGATTACAGAAGAATTGCCCTATACGGTATCAACAGACTTATTGAAGACAAGAAAGAACAATTCAAATCACTTGAAGGCGAAATGCGTCCAGAACGTATTCAACTAAGAGAAGAAATCACTGAACAAATCAGAGCTTTAGGTGAAATGATTGAACTTGGTAAAATCTACGGCTTTGACATTTCTCAACCAGCTCGTAATGCTAAAGAAGCTATTCAATGGTTATACTTTGGTTACTTATCAGCTGTAAAAGAACAAAACGGTGCTGCAATGAGTATCGGTAGAACTTCAACATTCTTAGATATTTATATTGAAAGAGATTTAAAAGAAGGTATCATCACAGAAGCCGAAGCGCAAGAAATGATTGACCATTTCATCATGAAATTACGTCTTGTAAAATTTGCAAGAACACCTGAATACAATGAATTATTCTCAGGCGATCCAACTTGGGTAACAGAATCAATCAGTGGTGTTGGTATCGACGGAAGACCTTTAGTTACTAAAAACTCTTTCCGTTACTTACACACACTTGAAAACCTAGGTACAGCACCAGAACCAAACTTGACAGTTTTATGGTCAACAAGATTACCACACAACTTCAAACAATACTGTGCACACATCTCAATCACAACTTCATCAATTCAATACGAAAACGATGATTTAATGAGAGTTACACACGGTGATGATTATGCAATTGCTTGTTGCGTATCATCAATGGTTGTAGGTAAAGAAATGCAATTCTTTGGTGCACGTGCAAACCTTGCCAAATGTTTGCTTTACGCAATCAACGGTGGTGTTGACGAAAGATTAAAAGTTCAAGTAGGTCCAAAATATCGTCCAATCACTTCTGAATACTTAAACTACGACGAAGTTATGGAAAGATACGATGATATGATGGAATGGCTTGCAGGATTGTACGTAAACACATTAAACGTAATTCATTATATGCACGACAAATACTGCTACGAAAGAGCGCAAATGGCATTACACGATAGAGATGTAAAACGTTACTTCGCAACAGGTATTGCAGGTTTATCAGTAGTTGCAGACTCATTATCAGCAATTAAATACGCAAAAGTTAAACCTCTAAGAGATGAAGACGGAATTGTTGTTGATTATGAAATCGAAGGTGATTTCCCTAAATACGGTAACAACGATGACAGAGTTGACCAAATCGCTGTTGATTTAGTTAAAAACTTTATGTCAAAAATCAGAAAACACTACACATACAGAGAGTCAATTCCAACAATGTCAATTCTTACAATCACATCAAACGTTGTATACGGTAAGAAAACAGGCAACACACCAGACGGTAGAAAAGCTGGTATTCCACTAGCACCAGGGGCAAACCCAATGCACGGAAGAGATTCAAACGGTGCAGTAGCATCTCTAGCATCAGTTGCAAAACTTCCATTCAACGATGCACAAGACGGCATTTCAAACACCTTCTCAATCATTCCAAACGCATTAGGTAAAGACGAAATCTTTATGGGCGATTTGAACATCTGTCTTGATGGCGGTTGCTGTGATACAAATTTGAATTAATAATCTGAAAGGAAAATAAATTATGACAACAATGCAAGAAGAAAATTTAATAAATTTATTAGACGGATACGTTGAAAAAGGCGGACACCACTTAAACGTAAACGTATTCAACAGAGAAACATTGCTTGACGCACAAGCTCACCCTGAAAAATACCCACAATTAACAGTGAGAGTTTCAGGCTACGCAGTTAATTTCATCAAATTAACAAAAGAACAACAAGACGATGTTATTTCAAGAACATTCCATAACGCAATGTAATTAAGTTTGAGGGGGCTTAAGGCTGGAAGCCTCAAGCCCCCTCTTTTTAGATAAGGTGAACTATGACAGAACAAATCTATGGCAACATACATTCACTAGAATCCTGCGGAACTGTTGACGGACCTGGGATAAGATTTGTTGTGTTTACACAAGGTTGCCCAATGCGTTGTCAGTATTGCCATAACCCTGATACGTGGACAACAGAAACAAATAAAAAAATATCAGTTGAAGAAATTCTTGAAAAATATGACGGGGTAAAAGAGTTTTTACGCAACGGTGGACTTACCGTAACAGGTGGTGAACCGTTAATGCAGATTGATTTTGTAACAGAACTATTCAAACAAGCTAAAGAAAAAAATATTCATACAGTGCTTGATACATCTGGAATTTTATTTAACCGTAAAAATACCGAAAAGATTGATGAACTCTTGAAATACACTGATTTAGTTTTATTAGATATAAAACATATTGAAGACAACGAACATAAAAAACTAACAGGAATGTCAAATGTGAATATTCTTGATTTTGCAAAATATTTATCAGAAAAAAATATGCCAGTATGGATTAGACACGTTGTTGTTCCTCAAATAACTTATAATGAAAAATATTTAAAAGAATTGGGCGAATTTTTATCCGAGCTAAAGAATATTAAAGCGTTAGATATTTTGCCTTATCACAATATGGCAATTCCAAAATACGAAAATTTAGGAATAGATTATCCGCTAAAAGATATTCCACCATTAACAAAAGAGGAAGCTATAAAAGCAAGGGATATCGTTTTAAATGCGATGAGAAAAAATAATTAGTATTGCAAAATTCTCTTATAAATTTTATTATGTAAAAATGAACAAGTCTAAAACGATAAAACATTATAGCATTTTTGCAACATTACTGATTTTCACAATTATTATCAGATTATTCAATTTAGACAAACCTTTTGGACTTTGGCATGATGAAGCGACAATTTATTCAATTGCAAATGCGTTACCGAATGTTCATATCAATCTGCAAAGATTTTTTATTTTTCCAATATATTATATTTTCTACAAAATTTGGATAACTATTTTTTCAAATACAGATTTTGTAATACGTTTGATGTCAGTATTTTTTGACACATTAAATGTAATTACAGCATATTTTTTAGGAAGACAAATTACAAAAAATTTAAAAATAGAAGAACTAAAATATAAAATGGGCTTACTAACAATGCTCATTTTTGTAATAAATTCATCGTTTATCTATTATGCACAAGAGGCAAAATTTTACTCATTAACGTTCTTTTTAGTAACGTTGACAACACTTACATTTTTAAAATTTGTAGACAAACTTGATAAAAAATCTACAATTTTATTTGTAACTTCAAACGCTCTTTTACTTTATACTCAAACGACTTTAGCTGTAATAAATATTTTATTTACCGTTATTGCACTAATATTTTTGTATAAAAATGAAAGATTAAATTTATTTTTCATTTCTACAAATCTTGCTATATATTTACCTTTGATATGTTTTATCATTTTTATAAAAAATTATTTTTCTGGTAATTTCGATATTGTATATTACGACAATTCGTTTATTTTACAAGTGTTGCAGAATTGGTTCAGCCCGATTTTAACTGCATTACAAAACAATATACCGAATTACCAAAATGTCGTTTTTGCTAATTTATTGAACATAAAAATTTTATTATACGTAATTTTTCCAGTAATTTTTATGCTTTCTACATTTGTTTTAGCAATAAAAAACAATAAACTATTAAGAGCTATATCGATTATCCCAATTGCGTTTGTAGCGTTTCATATTTTACTTTCGCAAACAGAATTATATAGCGCAAATGTTCGTTATACATTAGCAGTATTACCAATAGTTTTAAGCATTTCCGCTGTTTATATAGGAGAAAACTTCAATAAAAAATTTGTAAAAATATCATTTACTCTTTTTGTAGCGGTAAATTTATTAGTACTATGTTCTCCAATGAGCGCAACAAAAATCGAAAGACCAATTGGTTACAAAGCTTTAGGCGATTTATTAGTTCAAAACAAAATCAATCCCAATTACAATTTTGTTATGCCTTTCAATAGAAATTTATTGGAAAAATATTATAAAATCACTGGAAAAACAGAAAATTTTTATAATCTAAATTCAACAGATGCACAAAAAACATATCTTTCTAAAAAAGAAATTGAAAACATTTCTAAAAAACACGATATGAGAGAAAATTATGAAAGATATTTTATAACAAATGAAATAACTAAAGAGTTTTCAGATTACGTTTTTAAAAATTATGCAAAAGACGCTAATCACCTTGTACTTGTGATTGATAGAGGAATTTGTGTATTTTCAAATTACGAAATAAAAGAAATTTTGGCTAATAATAAAAATATTCCAATCCAATTTTTGAGATTATCAAAATTAAATAATGATTTAATAACAGTTTTACTTACAAAATACAAAATTGAAAAACAAATTGTTGATAAAAATTGGGAAATAATTCTTCTAAAAAAATAAGTTAGCAATCCCTATTTATGGTATTATCAACGTATGAATAAACAAATTGAAGACGATAATTTTAGAATATTTTCATTGATGAGTAATTATTTGAATAATTATTCTACATATATTACAAAAGCTGATATTGACGAAGTAAAAACTAAGGATATGTCAGCCGAACAAGCGTTTTCAATAATTCTTGCAAACGGCATTGGACTTGATATTTTAGACAAAAATACTGATAGAGATTTTTATAACAAGTATTTTCCTAAAATGATAAAATGTTTAAAAACTAATGATTACAAAGAAAACGAGTATTATAAAAACATTATCAATCCAAAAATCAAACAGGATAATATTGAATTCAAATACGAATATTACAAACCTTATGAGGGCTTTGTTTTTAACGATATTGAAAAAGATTTAGAAGGCAGAATGTATCCGCAAGTGGGATTTTTCGAGGAACATTTTAGATATCCTGCGATATTAGAAAACGGTAGAATTTGGATGACAGTAACTCCAAACGAAATTGAGACAATGAAAAATCCTATCGAAAAAGCTCACGGTAAAGTTCTAACTCTTGGCTTGGGACTTGGATATTATCAATATATGATTTCTAATAAAACAAATGTTGATGAGGTTTATATTGTTGATAAAAACGAGACTATAATTAATTTATTCAAAAAGTACATTCTTCCTCAATTTCAGAATAAGGACAAAATTAAAATAATTCATGCTGATGCGTTTGAATTTTTGAAAAACGATATGAATAAATATAATTTTAACTTTGTATTTTCTGATCTTTGGCACGATGTGTCAGATGGCGTTGATATGTATTTAGATATTAAAAATTACGAAAAATTATACTCAAATATTGATTTTGAATACTGGATAGAAAAATCAATCAAAATGTATTTGTAAGACTTTTCTTGCGATTGTCCATTTTTCAAGTAAGATTAGAAAGGACAGTTTTGGAGAAAAAGTATGGAAATTATCAATTTAGTTATAACATTTGTTATAAATTTTATACAACACATTATCACAGTAATGGGAGCTTGGGGCATAAGCTTGCTTATGGCAATCGAATCATGCAACATTCCTCTACCTAGTGAAGCAATTTTACCATTTGCAGGTTACATCGTAAGCAAAGGTGAAATGAATTTTCACGTAGCAGCATTTGCAGGGGCATTTGGTTGCGTACTTGGTTCAATCCCTTCTTATTATTTAGGATATTTTGGCGGAAGAACTTTTGTTGAAAAATATGGTAAATACTTTTTGGTATCACATAAAGATTTAGAAGAAGCTGACGCATGGGTTGATAAATACGGCGATTGGGCATTCTTCTTCTGCAGAATGTTACCAGTTGTGAGAACATTTATCTCACTTCCTGCAGGTATTTTGAGAGCAAGAAAAAGAATTTTCTTTACTCTAACATTTTTAGGCTCACTTGTTTGGAGTTATTTACTAGTTTACGTTGGCGTAAAAATGGGCGAAAACATGGACGCTTTCAAACATATTTGGCACAAATTCGATGTTGCAATTGTGGTAATTTTTGGTATCTTAGGCGTTTTATACGTATACAAACACTTTAAACATTTAAAAGAGTCATAAAAAGTTTTAATAAATTCAGAGAGGCGAAGCCATACAATGGCTTCGCCTCTCTATATAAAAAACGGAGAAGAAACTTTATCTTCTCCGTTTTTAATTTAACCAATTAGTACTTGATATAACTTACGCCAAGACCCAAGAGAGAAATAATAATTGAGCCAAAGAATGCACTCCAAAAACCACTTACATTAAACCCTGGGACTAAATATGCAGTAAACATCAGCAATAACGCATTAATTACCAATGCCAAAACCCCAAAAGTTACAACATTGAATGGTAATGTAATCCAATTTAGAACAGGTTTAATAGAAACATTAATCATACCAATCACAATTGCCGCAACCATTGCAGCCGGAACACTGCCAACTGTAATTCCCGGGAGAATCCATGCCGTAAATAAAACTATCAGAGTTAAAATTAGCCATTGAATTAGAAGATAGAGCATTTTTATATCCTTTTTACTACCTTTTTTATTATAAAATTTTTAAATAATAAAACATTGGAAAGAAGTACTAAATCTACATTACACGAATTACCTATCTTGATTTTTGTTACATTTTTGTAAAAATCACACTTATTACTAGCAATAAATATTTTTAGGGTGTTTAATTAAGACATAAAGAAGTGTAGGAAGGTAAGTAGAATGAAAGTAAATCCAATTCAAGTAGCAATGCCATTTAGAGGCACAACTCAAGTTAACAAACCAGAAAACAAAATTGCCGAAGCTAAATTACATACCGCACCAGCAATACAAGCAAAACCAAGTTTAGAATTAATACAAGTTATGAGTGGCGTTAAGCCAATGTCAATCGCAAAACCAGCACCAGTTGCTCACGACAATACACAAGCAGCTCAAGCTATTAAAGATGCTGGCGTAATGGGATTATCAAAAGAAGATTATAAAAACGTTAAAAAAGTTCTTGCAAGAGGCGACGAACAAACAAGTAACGTTATGATGCAATTGCAAATGATTAAGAGTGGAGATATTGAAGCATCTACAGTTAGCCACTATTGGGCAACTGGTAAGATGAACGATAACCTAGCCAATGATTTGGATATGATTTACGAAGCTCGTAAAGCTGGTAAAAATCCTATTGATGTTTATGTACCAGAAGTTAAATCTCAAAAAGAAGGTACTAAAAACGCAAAAGTCGGCGATGTATTCAAAGTTGCTGACCAAGATAAAATCTATGTAAAAACAGATGACAACAAATCAAAACAATTAGACATGGATAAAGACATGTTCGTTAAATTGTTCCCACCAGCAAAAAGATTTACAACTCAACAACAAAAAATCGGTGATTGCTACCTTGTTTCAACATTGAACACTGTTATGCAAAACCCAAAAGCAAGAGTTGCAATCTATGATGCTTTCCACCAAGAAGGGAAAGACGTAAAAGTTAAATTCCAAAATGGTTATGGCGAATACAAATACGAAAATGCTGAACTTCCAAAAGACAGAGTTCAAAAATACTCTCTTAAAGGTTCAACAGGTATCAGAATTTTAGAAGATGCTTATGGTTTAGACTCTGTAAACAAAGCTGATGTTAAATTCAGAGAAATCATGACTGATAAAATTAAAGCTAAAAGAGAAGAAGTTAAAAACTCTACAGGCGAAGCTAAAGAAAAAGCATTAAAATCTTTAGAAGGTCATAAACAAAGATTAAACGATTATATCGAAGCTAAAAAAGATCCAAGCAGAACAATCGTTGTATCTCGTGGCGACAACTACTACAACATCTACTACAAAGAAGATGAAAACGGTTTAATGTTTACAGATTTGAAAAACAATCCTGACAACAAAGATGACAAATTTGAAAGCCCAGCAGACTTCTACAGAGGTTCATTAGGTGGTTACAACTTTGAAGTTATGGAAAGAATGGGCTTTGGTGGCTTCAGACAATACAACTTAGACCTTGAAGAACCAACAGTTAACAAAATGATTAAGAAAGAAAACTTTAATGAAAACTACATCATGACAGGTGGCACAAGAGCAGGCGGAAGTAGAGTTGAAAACCCAGTTGCAGAAAAAGCTGGTATCTATGGTTTCCATGCATACACAATTGAACCACACAAAGATGCAAATGGTGATTTAAAAATGAGATGTACAAATCCTTGGAACACATCATTTGATGCAGATGTACCATACAAAGATTTCTTAAAATACTATGATTCAGTTTCTATCGTTGATGTAAATTCTTATGGTAAAAAATTACCACTAGAAAAACAACCATACAAATACGATAAAGACGGCGCTGTTGTTGGCGACAACAAAGATGACGGCGAAGTTATCTGGTACAAGAATGGTAAAAAACCAGTTAAAGTACCTGATAAATTAAAAAAATAATAATTTTTAATAGCTATAAGATTAAGAGAGGTAATCAAAAATTACCTCTTTTTTTTTATTTTTTAGTGAATAAAATATAGCTATGAAAAGACGTTCAACAGGTATAATAAATGCGATTATAGGGTCATCAAGTTATGGGACAAACCCATTATTTGCGCTACCTTTGTTTGCACATGGCATTGGAGTAAACTCTGTTTTATTCTATAGATATTGCTTAGCAACAATAATTTATGGTGCTTATATCAGATTTGTAAAACACTTGTCTTTTAAAATTTCTTTTAATCAGGGAATTGCACTATTTGTCTTAGCGATATTGTTTTCGTTATCTTCGTTGACATTATTTACGGCATTTAACTACATACCTTCTGGTATTGCGTGTACAATTTTATTTGTATACCCAATTATGGTTGCAGTAATTTCAACAGTATTTTTCAAAGAAAAAATAACATTAATTACCGTTTCGGCAATAGCTTTAACGCTTAGTGGAATAATATTTTTAAATAATAACAGCGACGTAAGTATTAATTTAAAAGGTCTTGTATACGTTTTAGTTTCAGCACTTATGTATGCTTTGTACATGATTGGAATAAAAAACATAAAATCAATTCGACATATCAAAAAACCTGTACTTACTTTTTACGTAATGTTTTTCGGGTTAACTGTTTATATTTATAACCTAAACTTCTGCACAGAATTGCAAATGCTAAATACACCACTATTATGGGCTTTCGCGTTCGGACTAGCAATAATTCCGACAATAATTTCATTAGAAGCAACAACTATTGCCATAAAGCTTGTAGGTCCTACAATTACTGCAATCTTTGGTGCACTAGAACCTTTAACAGCTATTACTTTTGGTTTAATTTTCTTCCACGAAATTTTCACACTAAAAGTCGCAATAGGAATTATTTTAATCCTAACTGGCGTAACGCTTATCGTATTAAAAGGCGAAAAGAAGTCAACTACTTAGCTTCTGCTACTTTTTCACCGTCTTGTTGGGTAATTCTTGTAAAACCAAACAATTGCATTTCGTCCATAAATGTTCTGTAATCTTTTTTATAAGGTCTATCCGGTTTGTACGAATCTAAAAGTACAACATCTTTGATTTCGCCTTTATCATTCAAGTTTACACTTTGGACAGAAATAGCATGGCTTGTACCGCCAGAACCTTGTTCTTTATCGTAATATACATAAGTTGCAGAAATGCCGTTGTTATTTTCTTTATCTTGACCCATAGATTTAAGAATCATTTCAGCAACATCTCGATTAGTAGTTTCTCTACCTAAATTACCTGTCATTAAGTATTGTAGAGAATCCTTACCGGCTAAAGAGTTACCGCTTATTGTACCTTCGTTTAAATTTGTTTCTTTAAAATGTTTTTCTACTGCAAGTTCTAACAATAATGGGTCAGCATCACCGCTAGAATAGTAACTATTTTTTTGAGCTTTTTCAAATTCTTTTTGTGAGATTTTTACGTCTTTATCGATACCTTTAAAATGAACAGTAAAACTACCGTCTTGTTCTTTTGTAATAGCATCTTTGAAAGCTTTTTTACCCCAAGGAGTTTTAGACATAGAATTCATTTGTGCTAAAAGCCAGCAATCACCAGCATTTGAACCTTGACGACCACCTTGAATAATACCGTCTGGAGTGTTTTTAATTCTTTCACGTTCAGCTTTTTCAGCCTCTTTTTTAGCTTTCTTTTCAGCCTTAATTTCTTCTTTGGTTAGAGTTTTTTTATCTTCTATTAAATTATTACCAAAAATACTTGTATCTTCTGTCTTCGCTTGAACAGATGACGTTGCATTTTGTTTTTGTTGTAAACCTAATTTTGAAATTGAAATATCGTTAAACATAAAAATCCTTATACTTGCTTTGTATTAATAAAGGTTGATAAAAAATAAAATTGTTATTATTTAATATAATTATAACAATAATTTACAAAACTTCGTGCTAAAATTTTGATAAAAGAGGTTTTACATGAAAAAATTTATCATATTATTTTCAATTTTATGTTTCACAGGTCTTTCTGCAAGCGCTAAAACTTTACGAGGAAAAGTGGTTGGAGAAATTTCTACATATTATCCAAAGGAAACAATTTCCATAGAAGTTACTAAAAATATAACTCTAAAAAATACAGAATTTAAGAAAGGCTATCTTGTAGTTGGAACAATGACAGAAGTAAAAAGCCCAGAGAAAAAAGACTCTGAAGCAAGCTTTGTATTCACAATCACAAAATACAGAGATTTAGACGGAATATATTATGATGTAAAAGACGAATTGAGCACAACATATAAACAAAAATCACCGTTTGATGTAGGATTTTTGAAAGATACAGATGTCTCGTTTATGCCAAGTATGCCTATGCAAACAGATACTGGGCTAGGCGGAAACAGCGCTCAATCATATAAAAATGTAAATATAAAACCAATGTCTATTGTTAATAGCTTAATGCCAGAGGAATATAGAAGTGAAGAAGCTACAGAAATGAGCTATCGTTCTGCAATGCCAAACGACAAAGACGATATCTTATTACTAGACGGCGATAGAATAAAGTTTGAATTTCCAGACAAATAACTTTTATGTTATTATCAAACTCAACTATACACGGAGTTTGATATATGGAAAACATTTTAAAAAAGTTTGAATTTATAAAAGGCGACACATTTGGTGCAATAATTGCGGGCATAATTGCATTACCGCAAGCATTAGCATTTGGTGTAGCATCTGGTTTTGGAGCTTCTGCCGGTATATGGGGCGCAATAATTCTTTCATTTATTATCGGTATAATCGGTTGTAAACACCCAGTTGTATCAGGTCCGACTGCACCTATTGCAATAATTTTAGCTACTGCATTTGCAGCAACTTCAGGGAACCTTTCTGATGCTGTTTTAATTTTGGTAATGGCATCTATTTTGCAAATTTTAATTTCATTAACATC
>ERZ808278.1135-NODE-1135-length-12392-cov-4.112831_pt1 | contig 12392 bp, 17 predicted proteins | sample MGYA00521239_ERZ808278 | MGnify/ENA primary metagenome ERZ808278 (study PRJEB31516, sample SAMN03275600) | gut metagenome | biome: mammalia-associated habitat; material: feces | host: Papio cynocephalus | place: Kenya | collected 2012-07-17 ... | reverse complement strand
TTAAAATTATACATGAAAAATTAGGACCTTAAATACATGTTGATGAAAAATAAAAGAAAATCTAATTCTTAGTTATTTTGTTCCCCGTATCGACGTTCTTGCTCTTTAAATCGTCCATATCCTTCAGCGGCATCTAATGACAACGCAGTAACAAGTGCACTAAGTCTGATTTTTTTGTTAATTTTTTTCTTCCGTTTATATTCTTCAAGTCTTCGAAGTTCTTTTCGTTTTTGAGTAATTTTTTCTTGCACATATTGTTTTTCGGATGGAAAAACTTTTCCAGCTAATTCAATATATAAATCTTCGATATCATCTTGGGTACGCTTATATTGTTTAGCAATTGATTTTCCGGTAGAATCATTCAATATTTGTGAATAGTCAATACTGCAGTTGCACCATATAATGTATCTGAAAGACCGCTTTCTTTCATATATTCAATAATTTCAATAGCATTTTCTTTAAATGACTCAATATCTGTAGACTCTTCAAGTAATTCCAACATAGAATTTCGCTCAATTTCATCTTTCACATTCTCATAAATGTGTAATTTCAATTCATCACAAACAGATTCTACTGTTGCATTTGATTTCTTCAACTCATCTTCTGTTTTATCGAGATTTTCTCTCTTTTTAACCAGTTTGTCAATAAGCTTTTTACATTCCTGATCAACACGTTCGTCATCTGTAATTTTTCGAACTTTATTTAATTGCTTAATGTATAAATCCAATTGTGCTCTTACTAATCCGATTTCAGCGCATTCACCACCCCATACAATAAGGCGATCCCATAAATACGAAATGATTGGTAAAATCAATATACAGTATGGAATTACTACAACAGATGAAACACTGTATAAAACTTTTACAAGTTTTACAAGAACTTTTAATGCATCATATCCAAATTTTTTATATTTTGGATTAGTAACTGATGTTTGTGAATCCTCAATTAGATCTGCAGCCTGTTGTATCAACCCTTTGTATGATTTTAATTCAGGATATCTCTCGCACATTGTCTTAAATTTTGGAAGAAGATTAAAATCAACACTTTCAGAATAATAAGAATCATCCAAAAGTTCTGTAAATCCACGATTTACTGCTTGCAAATGACAGCATTCGTTTATAATATCAAAATGGTTCATAATACAATCCTTTCATCTTTATATAATTAAATATTTGTTTTTTTTTTTGATTTTAGCGTTATATTTTTGGTGATATAATATTCTAGTATAAAATAAAGGAGGATATATTCATGACAGAAATGGATAAATACCAGAAAATAATGGCACGTGTTATAAAAAGAAAGGATCTTGAAGCTGAATTGTATGATGCCGAATTAGAATTCTTTTCGTCAGATCATGAAAATGATGTAGATGGTTTGATTGTTTTACGAGGGTATCGGGAAGATCGAATCAAAAACTTTGAAATCATTATCAAACTTCTCAAACGTGTAGAGAAGCTTAAAATTTTCAAATTTCTAAAAACCGATGCAAAAAATCAGATTTCGTACTTTGAAACAAACATAAAAGTATTAAATAATGATTTCTTAAGAATTGATAATGAAATAAATCGATTGAAATCTATGAAAAAGGTTCCAAAAATTATATCTATCTGTTCATAACAATTAAAAAAGAAACTACACGATTGATTTTCGTGTAGTTTCTTTTTTTTATTTACTCTGTATGATTACCAATCCATCTGGGAATCATCATAATCATCATCTCCGTATTTCGGAGAATCTGGAGCGTATGTATATTTTGTCGGAAGACCTTTTTTACGACGGATCTCTTCCATACGAGCATTTCTGTTTGCTTTTCTCTTAAATCCTTCGCTTCTATTATCCCACAGCTCTTCTTTTCCGTATGCCGGATCATTGCGACGTGCTCTTGCTGCAGCAAGACCAGCCTGACGTTTTGCCTCCTCCGGATCTTTCTTCATCTGATGTCTGGTTTCTGCATCAAGAATTTTTTTATCAGCATTTCTCTTAACAGCAGCTGCAGTCATTCCTGCTTTGGACATAGCGATTTTTGATTTTAATTTTCCAATTGGACTATTTCCTGCTTCAAGAACATCATATGCAAGAGCCATGCTTTCATTAAGCTCTCTATCAGTCTCTGAACTTTCGATCAGATAAATAATGTCATTGCACTCCTCTACAGTCAGACCAGACTCTTCAAAAAGAGATAATTTTAATTTATCGTAAGAATCCATGTGTTTTCTCCTTTTCAATATTAAATAGTAAATCCCATTTCTTCAATGAGGTTATCCAATTCAGTATTTGATTTTTCTGAACCAGTATTTTGATCTTTAAATAATTCTTGATTCATAAAAGAATCAGAAAAACTCTCACTCATTAATACAAAATCAGAATCCTTAATAGATTCTTTTTCTTGTTTACTTGAAGAGTACTCTTCAAGTTCTTTTTTAAAATCATTAAAAGCTTCTGTCATAAAATCATCATCTGGAATATTAAATACCATTGTATCAATGTCGCTATCTTCAACTGATTCGGAAACATTTTTGTTTTTCTTGATTGCTTTTTCGAGTTCTTTAAGAGATGTCGTAAAAGATTCAATCTCCATATTTATCATACGATGATAAATTTTACTGGATAATAAACTTGCTTTCGCAATCAATTTTTGATGTTCTGAAGATTCAGCATGAAGATTGCTAAATCCATGTGATGTCTTATCCATATCTTTTTTGATTTTATCTAATGTAGAATCAAGAGAGTTATTTTTCTCAACAAGTTGAGAAATTAATTTCTCAACTGTAATTGTGACATCTTGTTTTTCAGCATTTTTAATAATTTGACTAAATTTATCTTCAATAGAAGTGAATTCACTCAAACTATTTTTGGATACCGCACGGTTTAATGCAGAGATTAATTCCTTATATCCATTCTTATTGAATGTAGTATCTGTTGGAACTGTAACAGTCACTTTTTTAAGAAATGGATTATCTTGAATTTTGGATTGAAGTTTTCTCAGTGTTCCAGTAGAACCAAGATTTTTATTTACTTTATTGATTCCATTTTTAACAGTTGAAAGGGTCTCTGACATATTATCGGACGTTTTGCTAACTGCTTTTTTGAGTTTTTCTCCTAATCCTTTTTCTGCTTCTTCACACAAATACTTGAGAGAGTCATCTGATACGTGTTCTTGTACACACTTTACTTCAAATTCCTCCCTCTGTTGGTCATAATTGTTACAAACCATTTCAATAAATGTATTTATTAAATCCGTGTGCTTGTCAAACGTTCCATTAGCAATGCTGAAAGTTTTTTCAAACTCGGTTAAACATTGCATATGATTACAACCTTTCATTTTTTAAAGTGATGCAATTAAATCCATAATTTCATCAAGGGCAGATTCATTAGCTGCTCTCATTGCTCCGGAAGTGGTATCATAATTCTCATCTTCATCCTCAACAGAGCTGCCTTTGCTTGCATTCTTTTTCTGTTGCGCAACATAACCCTTTTTCTGTTCTTCTGCTTGCTTATCATGGTCAGCTTGCTCAATAATTCCCTGCAGATAAGCAATAGCCTTGGATGCATCATTGATATTTGCATTGGTGATTCTTGCAGATTCAACCATTGAATCAAATTGCTTTTTAACATCCTCCGGATAATCTCCATCAGGATATTGTTTTTTAATACTTGCAATACCATCTTCCAATTTCTTAACATCATTATTATACATCTCAAGAGCATTAATCGTCATTTTTAACGACTTTCTGCACTGACCAACGGTAATTGTTCCAGCTTCATTCTTAGCTTTTTCAATGTTTGCTTTAATATTTTTGAATCTCTGATCGATTTTATCGCGCTGTTTATTGAATTTATTGTATGCCACAACACCAAGACCAGTTGCAGTAACAAATGCAATCAGTCCTGCATGTTCTTTAGCAGCATCCATTAAATTTTGACCAAATTCAGCAAGTCCTTTTCCACCTTTTACTGGTGTATCATCCGGAATATTTTTAGACTCTCCAGTAAAGAGTTTTTTAATTCCATTGATGATATTGGAAATGAAATTTTTAATTCCATTGATGATCTTTGATAAAATTCCTTCTTTACTTTGAGTAGCCTCATTTCCAGCCTCGGTATATAATGCAGAAAGATCATTGATATCTCCGGACTCATTATATACTTTGAGATCCGCACGCATGGTGTTGAACTCGTATTTAGCATCAACCATTTCAAGCATGAAATCTGCTTCTCTCATTGCAATTTCGAATTCACAAGATGCTGACTCGAGTGCTCTTGCAATAGGAGTTTCATATTCGTTAATCATGAAAGAATTCATTCTAATAGTAAGAATACGACTAGGTATTCTTTCTCCTTTCTCGTTTATTCTAAATTTTAAATAAGTGTTTTAATTATCCTTCTGAATATGCCTTCTTGTAAGCATCATTTCTTCGTTTTAGTGCATCTCGTTTCTTTTCATCAGCACTTTTCATAAAATTAAGTCTTCCGGAAAATAATCCTTTTTTAGAACGTTCAATATTTTTGTCTCGTTTAATAAGTTCATTCGTTTCTTTATCGATCTTTTTAGTCTTCCTTTTTTCATCAGCAGCATACTGATGACGTGCAAGAAATCCACCAGTCATAGCATCAGATCTTCGTTTAATTTCTTTTTTCGTTTCTTTTTCAATGAATGATTTTTTAGCTACATCAACTAGTACATTACTTCCAGTTGTTGATAATTGTTGCATAGTTGCAAGAACTATCTGAACAGCTTCTTTATTTACTTGATTTTTTGATTTTGATGATGATGACCTGGCATATCTTTCAGCTAGTTCGTTCATTTTATCAGATTGAGTATTAAATGCAGATTCAATCTCATTTCTCCAGGTTTCGATCTTTTTTGAACCAAATGTTATTCCAATCCCTGCTAATATACCAGCAAATGGTTTTACTTTTTCAATTTTATCAGCATATTTATCTTTATATGCAATAACATCATTAAGTCCTTTTTTTCCGGATAAAACATCATTTAAAATATTCTTTCCTTCTGAAATACCAGAATCAACAATATTGCAAATGTCAGATGGATTTTTTGGAAAACTTACATTTTTTGATTTGTCACAAGTTTTTCCAAAAATAATTTCTTTAACTTTATTAGCAAGTTTTGTTAAATAAGAAATGATTGCGTTTAATCCTTTTTTACATAATCCAAGAAGTCCATCTGAAGTGTTAGAATCTCCGGATTCCGCAATAATAGAAACTTCGTATTCCAAAAAAATACGTTTCATATCAAGATCAAGTTCTTTTTCATAACAAAAAATATCTCGATCCAGATCTGTTTCAAATTCTTGAAATAAGATATCCGACAAGGTTTTTCACCCACTTTCAAGTTTTATTTTGATACCCATAAGAGGAATGCAATGCATTCCTCTTCCAAATCAACTTTATGATATTCTTTATTCATTTGATGAATAAATTTTTCAATATTTAGATCATGATTTATTTCAGATTTTTTTCTACGTAAATATGTTTGAATCATTTCATTTAAACACTGTCGATATATGAAATATTTCGATTCTTGCATTTTTTCCGCATATAATTGCAGAGTATCTGCACTTTTATCCAATTGAAATAAATCTTGATTTGACCCTTTTAACTCAGTAAATAGTTTCTTCCAAGTTTTATCTGCTCGTTGTTTGATTTCTTGCAATTGTCCAATTAATTCCATATTTTGTTAGAATACTTGGTATTCTTTCTCCTTTGATTTGTTTTCGGCGGATTCTGTTAATGCAATTCCAATTTTTTCAAATCCTGATTCACATTGCTCTAAAAAATCTACAGCATACGTAGCTTCCATAGTCAGATATAATTTTGCAAGATCTCTTGCATACCCTTCATCGAAAGCCCCTTCAAGATATTGAATATTGGTTTCGATTTCATCTCGTAATCCGGAAATTCGATTCTTTGTATCAATCATGCATTCTACACAATACAAACTATCCTTTACGGAATGATCTGTCATTTCATCTTCTGTAAAAATGGTGTCTAATAAATGATTTACACTTTCCGTCAGTTGATTTAACTCATCATAATCTGCAGATTCCAAAACTTCTTTTCCAGACATTTCCTGCATATAACTTCCCATTGCTTCAGAGAAATCAAAAAATTTCTCATTTAAATCTGGAAGGTTTTGTAATTGACAATGTCTATCGCTGGTTTCACAAGATTCATATATTTCTTTTATCTTGTCACCATGATCAATAAAAAAATTTGGAATATAAACAGACTCTAATGAGGTGAAAAAGTCTTTTGCTGATTCTTTCATTTGATGGATATTCCAATTTTCTGGAAATCCAGAAATACAAACGTTTTCTTTTACATCATTTAAAAATCCCATAGTATTTCACCTATAACAGACTGAAAGATTCGCTATCAACATCTTTTTTTACGGTGTCGAAAGTCATCAGTCGATTATCCTTTTCCAAATCTCGTTTTGTCATCTGATTTGCTTTTACACTTGTTACACGAAGTTTATCTGCAAGTTTCACCATCAAAACTCGAATTTTTTCTTGTTTTGCAATAATTTTATCCCGTTTCTCTTTCGTAAATTCTTGGTTTGCTTCTAAACATGTTTTATGAAGTTCCAGGAACATTGCTTGCATCATTAATGAATCAGACAGCTTTCTTCTTAAATTATAGAAATAATAGATCAAAGTTCTGGTAATTGGTACGATACTCATTGCAACAATCATAATCGCAGCAAGACCAACTAATTCAGTTCCAGTAAAATGATCCATTCCTTTCTCATTCATTTGAGTTAAAAATTTTCTATAATCTGGAGATTTGTTGATTGCATTGAACTTCTTTAATTGATCCATATAGAAAGCATCTGCTCTATATTTATTATTTACCAATTTAATTTCCAATACTTGTGTACTTGGAAATTTTACATAGTTTACATATCCACAGAGAAGCGCTGTTGTAGCTTCTACACAGCACATCACATAAGTATTATATTCAAGCATTGTATATTCTACGTTCTTTTTGAAACCATCACTGTAGACATCACTTAAATGCTCAATATTTTCGATTGCTTTTAATACTTCATCAACAAGATCATCAATTGATTTATTTGTAAGATTCTTTTCTTTTTCTGCAATTTCTTTGATTGTATACAGAGTTTCTTTCATTGTTGCATATCCAGCATAAGTACGGATATCACCTTTAGAATCTGGAATTTTATCAAAATCAATATGCTTCTTATCAATGACTTGTGAAAATAATCGTTCTGTTGCTCTTACTGTTACTGGAGATGTAACATCTTCCAATACCGGAAGCATTTTCATTGCTTGATATGCTTCATCACTTCCGGCTAACAGCTTTGCTGATTCTAAGAGCAACATTTGTTGACTATTCAGTCCCATCGTTACTCCTTTCTATCGACTGATCATTCGACCAATCTCTTTACCTAATTTATTAGAATTCATAGAAACTTCTCTTTCCAATGTTTCCATAGAATATGTCTGATATTCTGTTCTAGAATCATACAGAATATCAATCGTTCCAGTTCCTTCATCAAAAATAACGAATGCAATTAAGAAAAGTTTATCAATTACTTTTTTTGCCACAGCAACGTCTCTTAAATCCAATCCAGTAATCATTTTTACTTGATCTACTTCATCTGAAGTCACAACCATGGTTGAATTTGGAATCAATTTATGAGCTTTAAAAAGACCTAATGCAACTCGTTTATTTTTTAACCGTTTTAATGTTGGAATCCATCCACTCATTCCAGAACTTCTATTTACAACATCAAATTTCACTTCATCAATATTGAAAATCATATTTTTGAATAAAGAAATTTCTCCAGTTGCCCAACGAATCATGTTAAACATGAAATTTTTATTTTGAAGAACATATGAGATATTTGCAACAATTTCATTTGAATCAATTGCATGAAGGACTGCTTTAACACCAACGATAAAATCCATATACTGAATGAATTCTTGTTTATCATTAACAGCCATTAATCGAACTTGAATAGCATATGGTTGCATATCATTCGATTTTTTTACATCTCGATCTAATAATTGTGGAGCTTTTGATTCTTTTGCTTTTTTTAATGCTATTTCTGTATTTTGAGATTTGACTTGGTTTTCCAATCCTTGCATATATGCATCCACAACTTCTGCTCTAGAAGGAGCTTCCATAAAAGAAGTTTTGTAAAATGGTTGTAAATCAAATTCGGACAAATGCCCTTTGATATTTTGAGCATATTCTTTCAATAACTCCGGAGTACAAGCACTTTCTTTAAATGCAACACCATATGATCCAGTACGATCCAGGAATAACTTATAATTTCCTTTGTAAGCTTCATCCATTACATCAGATACTAAATCTTTTGAAACTTCCATTTCTGGAAACGTAGATTCCATAAAAGAAAGATATGCTTCTTTTTTCTTTGCTTCCTCTTCTAATGCAGACTCCTCAATTACAGATTCCAAACGAATATTCTGATGAATTCTCCGTAAATAATCAAGAGGAGTTTTATCGATGGAAACATCTATCATCTGATTCTGGCTTAAATACTGTTGTACCATTGATGCATATACACGCTCCATATTACGTACAAAGGTAACTGCCTCTTCCGTAGGAATCGTGTTAGACATTAAACATCCAAACATCATGGTGGAATCATCAACAGATTTTGTGATGCTTCTGGTATTGTATTTTCTTAATTCATCAAAATCAGAAGTCATCGATCTGCCTTTTCGAATCAGGGTAAAAATATCATCTAGCATGAAAATTAATCCCCTTTCTATAGGTTTATCATTTATAGAACTGTTTTTCAGTGGAAATTATAGATATTTTTGAATATTTCAACATACAAAGATAATAAAATTTAGTACCATCAAATACTAAATAAAAAATATCTCAAAGGAGAAAAGAAAATGAAAAAATTATTTATCAGTTGCCCGATGAAAGATAAGAGTAATGCAGAAATTATTGAGACCAGAAATACCATTCTGGAAAGAGTAAAACTTGCAACTGGAGAGGACGATCTTGAACTGATTGACAGCTTCTTCCAGGGTGCTCCGCATGATGCAACTCCGTTATGGTTCCTTGGAAAATCCTTAGAGCTTCTTTCTACTGCAGATATTGTTGCATTTGGTCCGGATTGGGATAAATACAGAGGATGTAAAATGGAGCATGAATGTGCTAAAAAATATGGATTCAAAATTCTTCTTCCGGAAGACTATTATCCGCATTGCTGTGGTTAATTGAAAATGATGAAACCTGAAATAAGATCAGAAAATTCAAAATCGATCGTATTAATTTATGACTTACTCAATTCTGATTTATACCTTAAACAATTTTTGCTAGATGCGTTATTTGTGAAAGGTGTAAACATCGCAAAAGAATTCAAAATTCAAGATATTAATAATATCTTGAAATATTTAAGATCTGGATTCCCATGGGAATCCAGATCTTTACTATATGTATACGATAATTTAGATTTTGAGTTGTCTGAACAGTATACAAATTTTCAAGTTTTAAAAAATTTCGTTTCTGAACACGATTCATATAATTTGAGTGTTGAGCTTATTACAGACGCAATTAATAAAGCTCAACAATATAAATTATTTGAATAGATTACTGTATGAAAGGTGTACGATGAAATTCGAAAAAGAAATATCTGGCAGTATAGGGGGAGACATATGTTCATAAAATTACCAAATGGGGATGTTGTTACATTTGAAAAACTGGAAGTTACTTTAATGGGAATTCGCATTAATGATATACACAATTTAACATATTCAGATTCTGATAAACAACTCATTCTCCGAAGATTTTATAATGCAATACGAAACAAATATCAATATTTTGAGTTTGCCGATGACGATTCTGCTAATGAATCTGGGAGAAGATTTGCACTTATTATTGGAGATATTTGTAACGCTGAAAAAATCAAAGAAGCCGAAGAAAAAAATGAGACTGAAAATTTTCATTCAATTTCGTTAATGTATGACAAACGTGAGTCTTGTGACCGATTCATATTTATTGCAAAAAAATTAATTGATATTTCGGATGGAATTGTTGCTATAAATCCACAAGGAGGATTACCTAATCCGATTATTACCGTAATTGAATATGCACAAAAACAAAATAAGGAAGTTCTTTTTTCATCAAAAATGCTACCATCATTTGTCAATGGACTTAGAACTTTACCTAGCATGTTTAAAGACTAAATAAATACGATATACGATTAATTTCGTATATCGTATTTTTTTCCGTATTTTACTCCATGACTTTGATATATTATTTATGCGAAACTTACAAATGAATTAGTTAGAAGATTCAAATCTTCGAACTAATCAAGTCTCAAAGATTGTATAGAAAATCCCGAATTCTATATGGTCTTTCTTTTTTGGTCTAAGGAGGATAAAATATGGACAAAGAAGAACGTAACACCGTAAATTTCAATCTCCCAAAGATTGACGCGTTTCTCAAATTAAATGAGAAATATTTTCAGGACGGAGAATACATCTCATTTGAAAAAGAGCTCTTATTAATTAATGAGTTTACCACCATGGTCGTTCATTATATGAAGACTTTTGAACTTCTTTGTACGATCCATGATACCGGTAATTTTAACCAGTTCGTTGACGGGTTAAACAGCCTTTATCATCAGTTTTTGAAGAATGTTCTTATGAATGAACGAAGCTTCGATCTGATGATAAAGCGTTACACAGAAGTAAAGAAACTATGTTTCGATACTTTTAATGGGGAAATTATTTTTTAGATTGTCTTTGAATATTTTACTTATAGGAGGAATTAAAAATGTTAAGAATTATGATTATTGACAACAAACCAATCAGACCTGAATATGTAACTGCTATTAGAGATATGGTTCCATCAAACAAAATTGTATATTTTACAGATGGCGCTGCTGCATTGGAACTTATGGAGAAAGAAATCTTTGATATCATCATTACAGATATTCCCGTTCGCGGTATGGACGGACTTTCTATATTGAAATATTTATTTACTCATCAGATGCAGACAACTGCAAGAAAATTTGTGCTTACAAATGCAATCAACGATGAAGTTGTTGTTGAAGCGTTTACATATGGTGCAGATTTCTTTATGGTAGAACCATATCCTGTAGATTCGTTAATCGAAAGGGTTCTTTCTAATCCAATTAAATCATTCTATGCTGGAAGAACTTTTGATAATCCTGAACAGGAGAAAACTGCAATGATCGATAGTATTCGGAATACCGATGATATTGATCAGGTTATTGCAAACGTTTTGTTGCATCTTGGAGTTACTCCAAATTTAAGAGGCTATGGATACGTTAAAGATGCAATTAAAATTGTATGCAATAATCCACTTGCACTTGATGGAATTACGAAAATTGTATATCCAGACGTAGCAAAACATTTTCACACTACATCGTCCCGTGTGGAAAGAGCAATTCGACATATGATTGAGAAAACTTGGACAATCGGTACTATGAGTGAGATTGAACGAATTTTCGGAAGTGCATATGATCCAAAGAAAGGAAAACCCACAAATAGTGAGTTTATTGCAACAATATGCGAATACTTAAGAAACAACGCATAGAATACGATGAAAATGGGATTCCGGATGAAGTAAAAAATGAATCTCTTGAAATAGGTGAATTCATAATTACTCCAGAAGGGATTCCGGCATTGGAAATTGTTATTAAATGCTCAAACGGGACGATCAAGAAATTCTATTTAATGCAAGGAGAAGGCATGTCTTTCAAACTATGCAATATGAGTGGAATGAGTGTTTACGCACAAACGAATCCTATTGGAGACGATGTTATGAAAGGGATCTTTTTCAGTATGATGAGTGAAGTAATCCTTTCTTTAGTTTCTAGATTTGATGTGGAACACGTAGATTTTTCAAGAGGATATTCTTCAAATAATCCAATTGAATTGTTTCTGAGTAGTTGTTTGAATGCAAAGAAATAGGAGAGTGGCATAGGATCGAAAACGTAATAAAACGATCCTATGCCTTTCCAATGAATCTAAGCTAATTAACTGTTTATTTATTTTTTTAACCAAATAATGCAACAACACCAATCAATGTTGCAATACTTGTATTTTGTCTTTGTGAATGTACTTTGATAACGGTACCTGAAGATAATCCTGTAATATGTGCATAAAAAATATTAGCTCGAGAGGTCTCTGTCTTTGTCCATGCTACAGTGGATCCACCTTTTTGTACATATGTATTTGCAATTCTTGGATTTGTAATTGCTGCACATATATGGCAATGAGTTTTTCCACTTGGTGTTGTTACTGATGCATCTACTGTTTGAGCTCCTCCGGAAGTTCCATTAGCTGTCACACATGTTAAATTACTTACTCCAGCACTATATCCTGCATTATAAC
>ERZ808278.1134-NODE-1134-length-12409-cov-13.814987_pt1 | contig 12409 bp, 23 predicted proteins | sample MGYA00521239_ERZ808278 | MGnify/ENA primary metagenome ERZ808278 (study PRJEB31516, sample SAMN03275600) | gut metagenome | biome: mammalia-associated habitat; material: feces | host: Papio cynocephalus | place: Kenya | collected 2012-07-17 ... | reverse complement strand
GATAAGTCATTTTTTTATTCTCCTTTCAAGACTTTTCTTTTATATTCTTCTGTTCCGTAACCATTTACGATAAGTTCGACAAGTGTTTTATAGACCGTTAAAGCCCCGTCTGTCGTCTTAAAACTTCGGTGCGTGTATTCTTTTGTTTCTTCGTTGAACAATCCCACCGTATATTCGTTGCCGTCTTTATCAATGTTCAGGCTTAAATTGCCGTGTGCTTCTTCCGTTGTGGCTATTGTGTAGTTCATTGTCTGTTCTCCTTGTCTAAATCGTAGTGATTGCTTAATTTTTCAATCATTATCATTTTAAGGTTCTGTTCTTCTTGTTTACTTAATATCGCTTTTTTTTCGTCACCGTATTTCATCTCGTCGATAAGCAATTCTGCTAATTCTTCTGCGGTTGTATCTTCTTCGATATTTTCCGAAAAATCGTCAAACGAATAAGCAAATTCGCCGTCTATATAAACATTCCACCCATAATAACCGGCATTAAAATCAATTTTGCGCATAGTCCGTTCTCCTTACGATAAGATTTCAAATTTTCTATGGTACAAATTCCCGCTTATTGCTACGCGTGCCCGTTTTCGTTCTTGCGTAAAATACCATATGTCTCCGTTCTCGTGTTTCAATTCTTTTCTTTGCTTGTTTTCAAAATGCACAAAATATCGTACATTCGGGTTGCTGTTCCCAAAGTAGGGAATAAAGGTTGAAAAAGTCATCTCCTGTTCTCCTTATAGTTCCGTGTTGTGTATTATGTAATCACCGATAAAGTTTATCGTTTCATTTGTTTTAAGCCACTCAATCTGTTCTTCTTGGCTCATATCTATTAGCGGATTTTCTTCGTCGCAACTGTCTGCAAAATCTTCGATAATGGGGGAAAGGTCGTCTGTTCTTGCTATCGTGTAAGAATATATTCCGACATTGTTTAACAATTCATTGAGATTTACCATATTCGCAAACCTTTCCGCTTCGTTGTCGAGGTATTGCTGTTCTGTTATGCCTTGTTCTTCGGCGTTTCTTATTACCGAATCGGGTTCGTAATAGCCTAAATATTCCTTATTGCTGTCGTACATTCTTATTTTGTCGGCGTTCTCGTGCCACTTGTCAAGGTATATATCGGCGTTTATGCTTTTAACGTGTATCGTTGTTAAAGTTGTCTGTTTCATTTTTCTGTTCTCCTTTTTTAATTTATAAAGTTTACGGCTTCGTTTATAAAATTATATTTATCCATTGATATTACTTCTTTAATCGTTTTTCCGTTATAAGTTATCATTTCGTTTATGCATTGAGCGATAGCGTTTGGCGTTAAGTTCTCCGATTTCAGGTATATATTATTCGCAAACTTGCATAAGTTTTCAAATTCCTGTTCTGTCGTTTCAAACTCGAATCCGAAATCGCATTCGGCGGCAATCATTAAATCGCATATATTTATTCCTAACGCTATTGCTTTTTCTAACTGTTCTCTATATTTCATTGTTTTAATCTCCTTATTTATTCTTTATCTGTTCTAAAAATTTTTTCGTGTTCTGATTCGTTTCTATGTTATTCTATCGATAAAATTATGTCGCGCTCCACATAGTCGAGAGTAAAGCCGTCGCCCTTGGCGGAGTAATGAAAATCTCCTTTCCATTCCCATTCAAGCCCGTAACGTTCACACAAAAGGGCATAAAACGCCGTGTTTCCGTATGTCCGATAACACTTTGAACCATCTGCCGCCGTGTATTCCGTTGTTATGTATTCTTTGTCTTTCCAATTTTTCAAAATGTCGCTTGCCGTGGTTGTCTTCATTTCGTTTTTCTCCTTATATCGCTTTTTTTTCGTTTCTGATATATTCCGCCGTCTGTTCTGCCGTTGCCATAAATAAAAGATAAAAACTGCGTTCCCGGCTGTTCAAAGGTATTTTAAGAGCGAGTTTCGCTCTGATTTCGTGTTGTCTGCCTTGTCTTTCGGCTTGTCTGTTCTGTTCTGCTGTTCTGTTCATTGTTTTTTATCTCCGCGCCCGCCGTCCGTGTTTGGTACGGTCTTACGGCTTAATTTTTAAGTAGCGCGGGGGATATGCCGCCCCGCTCGGCTTCCGTTCTTGCTTATGCCTGCGCGATAGTGTTTATCGCGTTCTCGCCGTAAAAATCTTTGATTATCTGTTTTACGTGCGCCAACTGTTCCGCCGTACAGATATATTCTTTTTGTCCGTCGTCGGTATCGTATAGAATAATATATTTTTTCATATTTCCGCCCGTCCTTTATTAGTTAATCACTTTATATTCTTTTTTTGCAAGTTCCTTTTTTATCTGTTCCGCTTCTTCTCTCGTTTTTGCGAACGCTCCGCATCCACAATTCCAAAACGTTTGCCCGCCATCTGTACTTCTTATAATTTCCACGTTGTAAGCGTAACCGGTTGCCATTTGGAAAAATTTATCTTTCTTTTTTATATTTATTTTGCTTAAAACTTCTATCATTTTTTGTTCTCCTGTTCTGTTCTTTCTGTTGTTTCCTTGCGGGGCTTAATAATCGCCCCGCGCGTTGACTTCTTTCCAAAATTCGCGATACGCCGCATTATAGGCTTTTTCTTGTGTTTCTGTCATTCTGTCCGTATTTATCCCGACAGCCGCCGCCGCTTCCGCATATCTTCCATCGTACATACATTCAAAATTATAAAATTCGCATTTTAACGCCGTCGTTATATATTCCAAGTTGTCGAGTTGTTCTTTATGCCTTGCGTAGCATTCCGCCGCTGTTCTGTCGATTTCTTCCGCCTGTTCTTTCGTCTTGTAAAATCCGAACGTTTGCTCGCTGTAAAAACCATTTTTTGCGGCTTCTTTCTGTTCTCCGTTCGGTTCTCCGATATACCACGCCGACACATAGGGGAATCGGCGGGGGTAGATGTTCCGGGCAAACTCCGCGCGGTTTCTGGATTCCTCATAAGTGCGGGGTTTTGTCGTTCTGACTTTTTCGGGGTCGAATAGCAAGCCCTTATATTTTTTATACATTTTTTCGATTTTTTGCGCGGTAGTGTTTCCGGCGTTGTAATAAATCGCCAGGTCGCTTGCAAGTTCGCGCCCCGTCTCGCCGTCGAATATTAAAAACGCCATATCATACCAGGGCGAACACGCTACAAAATAACCGCGATATTTCCCGCCGACAAAATCGCAGCTATAAAAAGCGCATTTTTTCGCGGTCTGTTCTTCCGCTTTTTCTATGTCGTCGTGATTGTTTGCGGTGAAAAAATTCCCCGCCGTTTTTGTCTGTTCGTATGCTTCCGCGATTCTTTCAAAATCTTTTTTATTAAGTTTCATTTTTTAATCTCCGTTTTTTTATTTTTTGCCCGTTATTATTCCGACGGGTGGCGGCTGTTCTTTTTATTTTTTGTTTTAGCAGTAAACACAAGCGCCCGCGCGCCAGTTGTAAACGCTTATTTGATGTCGCGCCTTTCCGACTTTCAACGCCTTTTTACGGCTTTTAATTCTCTCGCTTATGTCGATATGCACAAGCCCCGAATCAACCCACACGCCGCAAAACAAGCCGCTTTCGTGTCCGATTCTTTTTAATACCGTTTTAACCGCTTTTTTTATTTCGTTCAGGCTTTCCGCGTTTATCGTGTAGCAATCTTTTTTTGATACCTGGAAGCCGTCCCGGAAGCTCACCGCGTCGCCGTTCTTGTCGAGCGTCGCGCCACCTTGCTTTACTATCTCGACGACGTCCGCATCAATTCCGTTTTTCTCGTTCTTTCTGTTCGTGTAGTTTCTCATTTTATCCACCTATAAAAAATTTTTTTATTTTTTTCGTTTTTCCGCTTGACTTTTTGCCGCCGTTCGTTTACTATAATAAACGAACAACGCAACAGGAACGGCGCGGAATTTCCGCCCCTGTTTTGGTTTTGCGCGTTCTGTTTGGATTTATAACGCTTAAAGTTTGCAGACGAAAGCGTTATAAATTTTTTTTACTTGCTGATATAATCAAGCAAGTTGACAATTTGCGAATCGCTGAAACCCTCAACCGTTCGCAAGTAGTCAATCAACTTGTTAAGCGTGCTATCGCTCATCAAGTCCGATCCCTCCGCTTTTTTTATTGTTTCCGCCATTTTTTTGCCTCCTTTTTTTTATCTTTTCATCCTCTATATTATATCAAATTTTAAAAAATATGTCAATTGTTTATGCGCTATAATATAAAAAATTATTATATTTTTACTATCTTTTTTACACTTTCAGTCAACCGCAAAAAAACATCAACCAACCCACCAGGCAGAACGCAGAACAAAACCGCATAAAACGCCCGCCACGCCTTGACATAATCCCGCAAGACATACGCCACCGCCCACACAACCACATCAACTATATAAAACACAGTTTATAAAATAAAAATAGTAATCATTACTACTTCCCGCCTTTATACTTTAAAAGTATATTATATATATAAGCATATCATTTTAAAATAGCTTTTTCAGGGTTACAAGCTTTTAAAATAAGCTTTTATTTAAAATAAAGTCTTTCAAGGTTTATAAGCTCTTTTTTTAAAGTAACTACCTTTTAAAAGCTTTTTTTAATTTATAAGCATATAGCTTTTACTTATTGATTATTAAATGTTTTTTTTATTTTAAAGCACTTCTTCCGGTTGGCGTGTTCAGCGTTGCAGAGTCGGCACAAAACAGAAAGCAAGCCAAAACGGCAGGCAATCAAGGCAAGGGAACGCAGAAAGAAAAACGGCTTTTTTATGTGCTATATGTTTATATAATTGTAAATTATGTAAACGTGTACGGGCTACGGGGGTATTTTTTAACGGAAAAATCGGAGAACGAAACGCGCCGCGGTCATAGCTGCTTTTCTCAAACAATCGTTCATAAAAGGGAAAGGGGAAAAAGGTTAAAGGGTAAACGTGATTAAGTATATACCGATAGAGAGGGACGGTAAGGGAAGGAAAAGTAAAAGAGAGTGGACTATAGTAGGCATTAGTAGGAGTGTGGGGATAGAAGAAAGCGTTAAAACAGCACGAGGCTGATTCTTTTGGGGCGTAGTGACATTTTATTGTGGTGCTATGATAAAGTTTATGGATAAAACCGTTTCGTGTCAATTAAAGGCAATTAAATGGGTTAGAGAAAGGAATGAGATAAAAAGGTGTGGTTGAGTTGAAGAGAGGGTGGAAGGGGGTTAAAGATTGAGTGATGGAGAGAGGTGTTTACTTGGTGAGGGTAAAGTAATTGACAAAAGGAAGATAAAGTGATATAGTAACAATACGGAGTTGTAGTAATGCAATCTTTTGAAAGGCACTTAATCGTTGTTTCCGGCAACTTTTAGGTGTTTTTCTTTTAAGGAGATAATCCGCCTTTTGCATTTGATGTTGCAATTAACAAACATTTTTATAGTAAAGACCAAGGACCGCTTAAAAATCAGGCGGTTTTTTAATTTTAAAGTATGGGAGCTGTAACACGGTAAAGGGTGGGTGAAAATCAACGCTAAAGGGTTGACGAAAAGGTATTTTTATTAAAAAAGGCGTGATATAATGAAGATAGTGCAGCGATACATTCTCACTACCGCAGATTGAGAGGCGGACCGAAACTCAATCAGTTCGTTGGCTAAAGACGGCGCGGGCAAAGCAAATGATGTGATTGTTTTGCCCGTATGGCAGATTAGTTTAAGAAGAACGGTGATAAAGTTTTTTAGGAGAAGAGAAGATTTTATCGAAGGGAAAGGTGCAAGACCTTTATCTGTCGCCACGGCTCGAATGTTTAGCGTTGACGGTTTCAACGAGCAAATTAAAAAAAGAAATCGAAACGATGCAGAAGTGGCTCAATGAGGTAGAGCAGCTGATTTGTAATCAGCAGGTTGTCGGTTCGACTCCGACCTTCCGCTCCAAAACCGATGTTTTTCCGATTTATCTCTCTTTGTGGAAAAACTATTCCGCGTCTGAACGACGACGGTGACGAAGATATTACCCGTCTGATATTTTCGTCAGGTGTTTTAAGGCGAACGGGTCGGGTAAACGTTCGCCAAATATTATAAGGAGAATATTTATATGAAGGAATTATCTATCAAAGACCTTTTGGTTCTGGCATATCGCGGACTTGAAGCGGCAGAAAGGGAAACCAACGAGCTGAAAGCGACCATAAACAAGATGTTTAACGATACGGTAGAAGCCGAAAAGAAGCAGCAAGAAGAAGCCGAGAAAGCGAAAGCAGAGGAAAAATCCAAACAGGCGAAGACAAAAGAGAAGTCTGCCGAATAAGGATAAATGACTCAACGTTTATATGTCAGGGTAATCTATAATATAAACGTTTAATTGCCGTTTAGCCAAGCGGTAAGGCTGTATTTTGGGGTTTTATTGTTTATTAGCGAAGTGAAAAACGGCAGCATATAGCGAGTTGGTCTAATAGAAGGACACAAGAATTTGACTCTTGGGGTATGTGGGCAGAACATATACTCGCTGCCAAGAATTAAAAAGGTAGCACCAGAGTAATTTGCTGGTGAGAGAATAATTCTCTAATAATTAAGCTTTTTAGTTCTGTAATTTCATTAGAGGGAATTATTATGATAAAAGGTTTTTACAAATGTGAGTGTGGGGAGTGTTTTGATAACCCGCAAAAGTTCAACGGACACAGAAGTCAATGTGGTATACATTTAATGTGGTTATACGCCCAAAACATTCAGGTTATAATTGGTTTTTAACCTATTATCAGGTTTCTTTTTCTTAACAATCTATTTTAAAACTTAAACTCGAAAAGAGATTGTTTCCGGTTCTTGGCGGTATCTCCGAAGGAACAAAAGACCGCTTTTATCGCAGAGTGGAGAATCGGTATCTCGCACGGCTCATAACCGTGAGAAAGTTGGTTCGACTCCGACCTCTGCAACCAAATAAAGAGAATGGGTATGGAAGGTCTTACAAGAAGAGAGAAGCATTATTTACGCAAATACGCGAAGAAAATAAATCGCCATTGTTGCGAGAGTAAGGATAAGCGGAAGAGGATATATCATATAGGGTATATAGGAAGTCGCTTATGTAAAGTTGCGGTATGTGCCGATTGCGATACGGTTCAAGCTGTTTGCGGAAGAATCGGAAGATTTCTGCTCAAAAGGTATTTAAGAAAAGGAATAACGCGCATAAACATTCTCGTATCGCTTAAAACCGACGATATATTTCAATATGGAAGATTATAAGAATGACAAACAATAATTTAACGGAAACAAGCTGTTTTTCAAGCAGAGTAAGACGTTTAAGGCTTGACAAGGACCTTAAATGTATAGACGTAGCAAAAAGCACAGGATTAAGCCATACGGCGATTTTGGGGTACGAAGACGGAAGTCAGACACCTAAAATGGATTCGCTTGTAAAGCTTGCCGATTTTTTTGAGGTTTCAATAGATTGGCTTGCGGGTAGAACGGATATGAGAAGACTGCCGACGACTATAGATATTTTAATGCTTGAGAATAAATTGCTTGAACTCGGCTCGTTTGCCGAACATTTCAGAAACGACGTTTCGCGCAGGGACGGCGAATAACATAGCCTACACATCATTTTTCCTATTTTCTTATCATTTCGTAAAAACGACTTTCTTTAAGGAAGGTCGTTTTTATTTGTAAGAAAAAATGTTACTGAATTTTTCGGTGTCTATAAAACCGAAAAACGCTTGATTTTGCTTGAAAAATTTAGTAACAAAATTTAGTAACATTTTGCAAAATATTGGACAATTTAGGGTATTGTGATATAATAAAAATCGCCATTTTTAAGCGTTTTTGGCTCAAAAACAGCGATTTCCGAATTTGGCGGAGAGGAGAGGAAACTTTACACTACAACATATTGTGTCTAAATGAAAGCAGTAACCACAATATATTGTGGTTTTTTATTATTAGTAACAATTTAGTAATATTTCGCTATTATTTTTCGATTATTTTCTTAAAGAATCAAGTAATTTTTCCGATAATTATCATCTTATCTTCGTCATATAAATGGGCATATGTTTGTGTGACTTGTGCGAGTGTGTCGCCGATTAAATCTGCAACGACGGTAAGGTTTGCTCCAAGATGAATAAGCATTGAAACAAAGGAGTGCCTTAAATCGTGAATACGGATTTGTTTTACGCCTGCTTTTTGAGCATAAGCGTTAAAAGCACGTCGTATTGTATTTTCTGCCAAAGGCGTGTTACCGCCAAAATAAAATCTACCTTCGAGGGCTTTATAATATTGAAGTTCTTTTTTTAATGGTTCGCAGATAGGTGTAGAAGCATTCTTCTCGGTTTTTGTGGAAGTAATTTCGTAAGTGTTATCAGTAAGTGTTTTTCTTGTAAGTGATTTGTTAAACTTTATTGTATCGGGTTTAACGTCGTCGGGAGATAGGGCAAGGACTTCGCCCTTTCTACGTCCGGTGAAGAATAAGATTGAAAAGAAAGCGTGATAAACGGGGTTATCGACTACGGATATAAATTTATCAAATTCTTCTCTCGTCCAAAATTGCATTTCTGTTTTAGGAGTTCTTCTTTTTGGTTTTTTTATTTGTAAAAGATAATTTACAAAACCCTCGTTGCGGTCGGCGCACCACGAAAGAAATGCAGACATATGAGTACGAATTTTTGAAAGATACTTATAAGCATAGTAATCGTTAGTTTTTGGGTTTTTGCTTACCCATAATTCGTCCTGCCATTTAAAAAGTTCCTGTTTTGACAGTTGTTTTAACTGATAAGAGCCGAAACGTGGAAGGATAACTAAGTCAAAGATTTTTTCTTTATCATATACGGTAGAATTTTTGACTTGGTTTTTTACGGCTTGAAGATAGTTTCGCACAAGGCTGTCTACTGTAACAGTTTCTTTGCCCGTTTCTGTCCGTTTTCGCTGAATTACAGGGTTATTTTTTGCAAGTTCGCAGTTGGCGGTAACAAACTCGGTATAAGCCTGTTTGGCGAGCATTTTAGTTTTATAGCCTGATAATTTTTTTTGCGAAATATTTCCGTTTTCATCCATAATACGGAAAATGACGTCATAGAGTTTACCGTTTTTCTTTGTCTGACGCTCTTGCAGAGAATATTTAGTTGATAATATATAATATTGCTTATTCATTCGTTTGGTTATCAGATTTTTTATTTTCTTTGTTTTCCAAGTTTTTATTTATTTTATATAGCAAATCAATAATTGTTTTTAGAGCAAAAACAATTATACTTGAAAGAATAGTAATTAGTGACATAGGGTTAAATTCGACTTCTTCTTTTACACAAGAAACAAAACTGATGAAAGCCCATATAATGCCAATAGATAGGCACAAAACACCTAAAAAAGCAAGGACACCTGAAATAGTAGGTTTGTCGGTTATTTCTAATTGATTGTCTTCCATAAAAAATCTCCTATTGCCCGAAGGCGTGTTTATTTTATTTCAACCTTAAAGGGTTGATTGATTTCTTGTTGTTGCCTTGTTTAAATTCCCAGATTGTCGTATAATGTATATATAACAATAGGAGGAAAGTTAAACGTGTCTATAAAAAAGATAATAGGCTACTGCATTTTAGCCACTTTGTTTTTAGGTGTTGGTATTTTTATGACAATCTGTATCAGCCGCGGCGCAAATATCGAGTGGTGGCTTGCAGCACTGATTGTTTTGGGGGCATATATTATTGTCATTCTTTTTACACTGCTTTTCGGTTTAGCTGTTAAATTGATTGATTAAGCGCAAGTTGTTTCTAAAGAATATTTTGCTATAAGTAATAAATTATTTGAGGTGTAGTATGACAAAGCAAGAACGTAAAAGATTCAATGAACTTTGTATTGCAAGGCAAAAGGGCATTAGTTTTTCACCTATCGAAGAAGATGAGTTCGCTGATTTGCTTTTGGAGTATCAAAAAAACTCGTTGCATTTGTCTACAATCGCACTGATTGTTTCTACAATTGCACAATTTGTTGTTTTATCTATTGCAATTATTTCAAAGATAATGAATTAGGATGGAAACAACTATTGAAATTATAGAGAATATAAACGCCCATAAACTTATTTTGTTTGCCTTTTTAGCTACTTGTATTGCGGTTTCTTCTCTATTTTCTTTACGGTTTTCTCTTTCGTAAAGTTCAATTTCTTCTTTTGCTTTATCGGTTAGTTCCCAAGTATTGTGATATATACCGTTTCTTATTACTTGTTTAAGTTTGATATACCCCAAGTCTTTTAATCTCTGTTTTTGGGGTGGAGAACCATCTTCATAATTATCAACTCTATTTCTTATTTCAATAAGTGTGTCATAATCTTCTTTAATCATTTAAGTAATTCCTTTCTTCCACCATAGGGTGGATTATTTTTTTAAACTTTAACAGGAAGCTTTTTCAATTCTACTTCATAATCCGACAGGTCAATTTGACAGGATAGGATAGAGGTTGCGGTGTCTTGTTCTTGTGTTCTGAATCCGATATTCGGATTCAGTAAATCCCATACGAGCAAAAATATAAAAATTGCAGACATCGATATGAGAACTATCAACAGAAGCTTAATCAGCTGATTTTTCTCGTGAATATTCTTTTCGTAAACCGAACACATTTTTTCAGCCGAAAGAAAAGGGTTGTTGCGTTCTTCCTGTGTTATTTCCTGTAGGTCGTCGATAGAGCCATTAAGAGCTTTTATGATAGCAATAACGCTTGAATATCCCGGGTCGGGTGTTTGACCTGAAAAAATCCGTTTAACGGTAGGTAACGGTACTTTGCTTTTGTCGGAAATTTCTTGTATGGTCATTCCCGAATTATCCTTTAAGTCCTGCAGCTTTTTGTATAACATTATTTTCCCCTTGTATATAAAAAATTTATTTATATCAAAAATGATACTTTTCTCGAGTATCAATATTGATACCATAGTGTATTAAATATGTGCTTGACTGTTTAAGTTTTAAGGGTTTACCATAGAATCAGGCAAAAGCCAAAACTTATTGAGGTGTACTTATGAAAAAGGCTATATATGAACAAATTGAAACAAAGATGAAAGAATTGTGTAATAAGTATTCCGATAAAATTATCCTTGTAAATATAATTGTAAACGATAGTAGTCAAACTACCGTTGAAGCCAATAATAGTATTGTTATAAATCGCTCTTATGTTACTGCTGATAACTCTTTTAATAGATAAACATTAGAGTTATGGGCGTTTATAGTTTTCATTAAATTTATTTAAAAGTTCTCCGGCATTGTATCCAAGTTTGTTTATTCTTGAAAATAATAGACAATAAAGTTCACTAATATCTTTTTCCTTAATAGAAGATAAAAGACCGAAAATCCTAATAAAATCATAATTTGTAAAAATGCCCTTACCATAGAAGTAAGTAAAAAATTGATAAAAGCACTTATATGAATAATCAAGGTTAGATTCATCTGCTAAAATTTTTGCGATGTCAGAAATATGGTGGGTGCATTCTTTAGGTATACGTTCCCAGCAGTCAAGCACTCTTTTTAAGTAAATATCTTGGCTGACTAATTCATTCTTGGGTTTGTTTATATCAGGGGATACATTAAACGAATTATCAACGTCCTTGTTTGTAGAATTAACGATACTGACACCATTTTCCGTTGAAATATTATCAATAAATTGTTTTTCCATAATTTCTCCCTTAATTAAAAAATCAGTTGTTACATTAAATTTTTTAGAAATTTCATTTAAATCGTATAGAGTAAAGTTTCCTTTTTTCCAAGTGGCAAGATTGCCTTCACTTTTTTCCTTGCCGTAAAGTTCTCTATAAACCTTGATGATAGAAGTTTTGTTGTCTGAACAAAGTTTTCTCAATCTTTCATAGACGGGATTTGTTTCTTTTGCAGTTTTCATAAAAAACCTCCAATTAAATATTTTTGAATAAATGCAATATTTTTGCATTTTATACTTGACAATGCAAATATTTTGCAGTATAATAAAACCAAGAAATAACGAAACCAACAAAAAATAGACCTTCGGCATTGCCTGAAAGTTAAGTTTTTACAAAGGTTTAGTTGATTTCGATTTAAGTTAAGCGCAGGAATTAAAAACACTTAACTTAAATTGCAAATAAGCCGTACAGGTTGTTTGCAGTCGGTACGCCGTTGGTGTGAATAAAATTTTGTTTAGTTTTTTGTGGTGATTAAATTATAGCAAAATTTGATTTTTATGTCAACGGCAAAACCGAGAAATTACAAAAATAGGTAGTTATATAAACATCTATGACGAAAATTTTATAAAAAGGAGCGTGAAAAGTTATGAAATTTGGCGAAAAAGTTTTAACGCACAGATTGAAAAACAATCTTACGCAAGCGGAACTTGCGGACAAAATCGGTGTAACACAATACATTATTTCGTGCTACGAACGTGGTTTTAAGATTCCGAATTTTGACACGGCGATAAGGCTTGCAAAGGCGTTAAACGTATCGTTGGATTATCTTGCCGACGATAATAAATAAATATCAAAAAAAACGAAAATAGGAGAATGTATTATGGACTACA
>ERZ808278.1132-NODE-1132-length-12423-cov-2.819292_pt1 | contig 12423 bp, 22 predicted proteins | sample MGYA00521239_ERZ808278 | MGnify/ENA primary metagenome ERZ808278 (study PRJEB31516, sample SAMN03275600) | gut metagenome | biome: mammalia-associated habitat; material: feces | host: Papio cynocephalus | place: Kenya | collected 2012-07-17 ... | reverse complement strand
TATTTAAGAAGTTGGAATAGTGGTGTGGATGTAGCTACAATATATAAATCAAATTCTTTAAAAGAATGCGAAGACTTTGTAGACGAATGGAACAAAGCTATGAGCGAATTATATGAAGGAAAATGCATTGATGATGTGTATAGATTTTTTGCAGATACTTATGATATTGAAAACGATAGATATGTACATGGATTGTAGTAATGAAACGTTGCTTTCATAGGGATAAAAAAATCTAAAAATCATCAAAATTATGAGAAGTAGTCTAATCTCCCTTTAAAATAGCGTTTTGTAGTAATAGGTATCTTAAATTCCTTATAAATAAAAGGGGGGTTATGGTACTTTATAGAAAAAATTTCCTAGAGTGTATAAATATAATTGTAACAAGAACAGTAAAAATGTAGATGAAATGTTAGTTTCATTTGGAGGGGATAAATAAAAATGGAATACAATAGATTTCTTTACAAAGCAAAGAAAAAGAATTGGAGAGAACTACCAAAAGACGATTGGTGGACGCAAGGATATTTGTTTGACAATGGCTATTCAGATGAAGAACAAAGATTTTTTGTTGGTGGTTTAGTAATTGATGAGTACACAGGAACAGCCTGTGATGAATGGGATATTAACGAAATAGATTTTTGTGAAATTGACCATGAAACAATTTGTCAGTGTACGGGATTAAAAGACACAAATGGAAAGGTCATTTTTGAGCACGATATATTAGAAGGAAATTTTTATCCATATTACTATGATGGAAAATATAATTATTATGGATTATGTAATTGGTTTGAAGAATCAAAGTCTTTTATGATTTACACAATAAAGAATCCGAAATCAAATGTTACAGGAATCTCTCAAGGAAATACTGAATTAATGGAAAATTGGAATCCTGAAGTATGGAGAATTGTTGGAAATGAATTTGATAATCCAGAATTATTCTTAGGAGAATAAAAATATGAATTATTATATTTCTGATTTACATATTGGATGTGTAAATTCTTTTGATGGCAGAACATTGGATTATGATGAGCTACTTGTAAAGAATTGGAATTCGATTGTAAACAATAATGATACCGTATATATCCTTGGAGATATTGGAAGATGTGGAAACAATAAAGATAATGAATATTTATGTTCTGTTATTTCTCGCCTTAAAGGAAAGCGCATTTTAGTGCTTGGGAACCATGACTCAAATGGCATTAAAGATAATCGAATCAGGCAGCTCTTTACAAATGTTTATGATTATCTTGAGGTAATAGACAACTTCAATGGAATCAATCAAAAACTTGTTCTTTCACATTATCCAATCTTTTCTTGGAATGGATGCTATAAAGATACTGTCCTTCTATACGGTCATACTCATGGTAATTTCGATGACCAAATCTACCAGAATTCTCTGGAAGAACTTCGTGAAAATGTAAAAAAATTAAATAAAGAGAATCCAGACATAAAGAAGTTTAAAAAAGAACCATATGCTTATAATGTAGGGGCTATGATGCCATGGATAAACTACAAACCAAAAACTTATAAAGAAATCAAGGAAGGGACCGAAAAATATTATGATTAATTATACTAAACCATATCCAGTAATTGGGGATTTGATTAAGAACAAGGATTACGATTATGTTTCGTACAGGATTTCGTGGAAAGATCAAGATATTTTCGCAGGTTACTTCAAAGCAGAAAATGGTAAAATTATTTCTTTAGATGGAGACAGTTATGATCTGGACGAAGAAGTTATTAGGTCTGAAGAATGGAATAATCCAGATAAAGGAGTTTCACATGGGCTTACAGTTGTTGTGGAAGGGAGTTGGGTGTAAATGGATTTCTATACTGTGGATTTGCGTAGAAAATATTTCAAGAATGATGAATGGAATACATCATTAGGAACATATTCTTTATTTGTTATCGCAAGTTCTCCAGAAGTAGCAATTGCAAAAATAAATCAATGCATTGAAAATCAGTCAACAGAAAATATGAAACTTGTATTGAATGGAGAAATACATAAAGCATTCGGATTATTGCAAGTTGGAACATTGTTTGGGGATGGCACAACAATTGTAGCGATTTAAGAGGGGAATATATAAATGAAAATTACTATGAGTAAAAATCCAATTACCCGTCTTCTATGTGATATAGATAATTATGCTTTGAAAATTAAAAATAAGCGATGGAATAGCGGCAGACATAGATGCAAATGTCATGTATGTGGTGAAATTTTGGATTCTAAAAAAGACAAATGGTGTCCAGAAGAATGTGGCTGGATGAGACTAAAAGATAAACGTATTTATGACCCATGGGGTCTGCCATAGTTGTTTGGAACATCATAATAGTTTTTGGAAAAGAAAAGACGAAAACGTACAGGTGCGCAATGAGATTATCGATGAAGTATCTAAGGCAATAGAAGATAAATTCATGAGTGTCGCGCCAGATGAATTATATTATACATACGAACCATATCAAATCGTAAGAGAAGTAAAAGAAATAACAAACAAATTAAAGGGCAAATAAAATGGAGATTAAAAGGTATTGTTTACATACTAAGAAATATAATAATGAACATTTAACTGCACAAGGAATTCTTCATTTTGATAACAAATCTGCTTTCTTTGGACAACCTTGGATTCATTTAATTGCATATAAAAACGGTTATGATACTATGTGGAAAGATTATCAGATTTGTATAGCAATTCATGATCAAGATGCCTTCGATATTGGTTTTGTTTATAGTGCAAAGAATGATGAACAATTTTTTAAAGTGCTGCATGAACTGATTAATTGGATGAATGATCTGGAGCATGGAGTATGTATTTGGGATAAGTTTGTGAATAATATAGAAGGATTCTTTCCTGACTGTGGATGTAAACGAGAGAGGTGGTAAGTATGGATAAAGAGGTAGCCATTGAACTTCTTAAAAATATGCTTGGTCCAAGGGTAGATTATGCAGAAATGGTAGGTGGTCCACCTGAAACATATGGTATTAAATATGTATACCAAGATCCAGAAGATTACGTAATTGAAGAAGCGATTAAAGCATTGGAAAAGTTGGAAAGATACAAATGGCATAATCTAAGAATAGATTCTAGTGATTTGCCAGATGCATTCGTTAATTATAGACATTCTTTTTCAGATAATGTTTTAGTATTAAGAGACGGATGGAATATACCTATAGTTTCATATATCAATTTGTCAACACAAAAATGGTTCGATTCATTGGATGACGAAATTATAGATAATGTTATTATGTGGAAATATATTGAAATACCAAATAATTTGTGTGTTACAAATACAATATACGAGGAAGATTAATGACAGAATTAGAGAAGAGAATAAAAGAACAGATAAATTATTGTTTGGAATATAAATATTTTAGAAGTGTGGTTTGGATTTCTTCCGAAGATAAGATGGGAAAAGTAAAAGATATTCTTGTGAAACATGTAGATGAACTTCCGGACGATATTATGCGAAGATATTTTCAATGAATTCCAGGTAGATTTTGTTCTAAAGCATAGTAATTTGAAAGTAATAAAATGTAATGAGCGACAAAGGGGAATTAAAACTACAGGATGCATAATTGACGAAGATATTTCAGACTATGAAAAGAGTACATTAATTTATACTAAACTGGTCCCACGAATTATAAGTATACAAAATGGTATTTTTGAATCATCTGAAGAAATAAAAGCAAGAGTACATGAGGTGAAAATTTGATAACCGAGAAATTCTTATGTAAAAATCAATACGGTAATAATGGCTGTGTCAGTTATTGTGGTGGAGAATGTGTTTCTTCAGAGAAATGTCCATATCAGGAGAATTGTTATTCTGATGTAGTTTATGGAAAATATAATTACAATACAGTTGCAGATAAACTGGCAGGAAGACTAATAAATTACTTTGAAGAACATGCATGTGAAGTGTGGGAATGTGTTTCGGCAAGAGATTTTATCTGTGATCGTATTGAAGAAATTACAGAAGAGTTTAAGAGAAAATATAAAAATGAGGATTAGAGATGAACAAACGGCAAAAGAAAAAATGGATGAAGCGAAATTTGATATATATTAAGATGCTCCGCCCAACTGAACAAGATATTATTTTCTTTATTCCTAATTTTGATCGTATTGATATTGACACAGCTGTTAAGTTTTATAACCGTTGTATTGAAACAGGAATGTTAGATCATTATGGCTGCGTTCTTATTCCTTACAATATTAAAAAAATGGATGTTAATGCAGCACAAACATACTTGGATGAGTTGCAAAAAGTAATTAATAACAGAAAAAGAAGAGTGTGTAAATTATATGAAAAAATATAGAAGAGGATATAGGGCAGAAGTAAACTTATATGAAGATTCCATTGATTTTTATTTGGAAAATAAAGAAGAGATTGAAAGGATCATTAATCAGCTTTGCGAAATTCCATGTTGTTCATTTCCAATAACACAGGAATTTTACATGAGTTCTGCATGGAAAGAGGACGAAAATGATGAATACTGAAACTAACCTATCATGGGTAAAACTTCCGGATAATATATATTGGGAAGAGGTTTTTGATTACATGAATGGAAAATTGATTATAATGTTTCCGAATGAGCTAGGTGATAGCCGTATTTTAAAAGAAAATATTCCTAAAATGTTAAATGTGATAAAAGAATATATACATGAATCACAAGAATATAGACGATATATGGACTGTGCATTATCAGTACATTTTGATTCAGAAAAAGAATCTTTTATAAACGAAGCATATGAGCACCAAAGAATTGCTGATAAATTAGCAGAGAAAATGAATGAAGGTATCAGCCCTTATTCTTGGTATTATACAGGTAGATTTAATGGTTATATAAATGGTGTTCGTGCGAGAGCAGGACATATTATTTATTTGGATGATAAGTAGGAGAATAAAAATGACGGTTGATGAAATTAAAGCAAAATTAGAAACAGAAGAATATGATTTCTTACGAACCAATAAAAATCTTGGGAATAATATTATTTTGCTTACGCTTGGTGGGAGAGGTGATTATAATTAAAATAGAAGAAATAAGAAAATATTTAATAGATAATCCTCAGAATTTTTCAAGTAAAAATAATATAGAAATACAAAATATTAGTTCAGGAAATAAATATTATTTTATAGGTAATTGTGGTCATGAGTTTTTAGCATTACCTTGTAACGTGTTTTCAACGGGGGAATTAGGTTGTCCATTTTGTTGCGGAAAACGTGTTTTAAAAGGTTTTAACGACATGTGGACAACAGATCCAGAACTGGCAGATCTTCTTTCTAATTATGAAGATGGTTTTAAATATACAGCTAATACTAATAAAAAATTAAAATGGACATGTAAAAATTGCAAAAAAGAATTCGATATGTGTCCTGCAAAATTAAAAAATCGTATTAATAAATGTCCTTATTGCAATAAAAACAAGAGTTACGGAGAAAAATTTCTATGTAATTTATTTGACCAATTATATATACCATTTAAAATACATGTAAAATTTGAATGGTCGAATAATAAAGAATATGATTTTTATATTCCTGAATATAATTGTATTGTTGAAGTTAATGGAAAACAGCATTATTCTTCATCGGATTTTTCATATTTAGGAGGAAGGCACTATTATGAGGAAATTGCAAATGATGAATATAAAAAAGAGATGGCATTAAAGAACAATATACTCAATTATATTGTAATTAATGCTAAAGAATCGAATATGAACTGGATTAAAAATTCAATATGCAACAGTAATTTACCAATTATATTGAATTTTAATTATAAAGAAATAGAATGGGATGAATGTAATAAATATGCTTTGTCAAATAACGTAAAGTTAATATGCGAAAAGTATAATGAATTTAAAAGTATTTATTTTGTAGCAGATTATTTCCATTGTTCTTATAATACTGTGAAAAATAAATTAAAACAAGGTGCTATTAATGGATGGTGTAATTATGATGCAAAAAGGACAACTAAAGAAACCAATATAAAAAATGGCAAAAGAGTTATTGAAACTATGTCTAAACCGGTAGCACAATTTGATACTAAAGGTAATTTTATTAATAAATACTCAAGCATTCAACAAGCCCAAAGAGAATTGAAATGTAGTCATATATGTGATTGTATAAAAGGAAAAAGAAAAACAGCTGGTGGATTTCAATGGAGATATATTGATATGTGTGATGATGTTGGCTTAGTTTCATACAAGAAGAGTGGAAAACCATATAAAAAAGTTAATCAGTATGATAAAAATATGAATTTAATTAAGACATGGGATAGTATAGCTCAAGCGGTTAAAGAAACTAATATAAAAAATATTATTGCTACATGTAACAAAAAGCAAAAGACAGCTGGTGGATTTATATGGAGGTATTATGATGATTTTGATCAATAAAAAACCTATAAATAAAATATTACAAGAAGAAAACTATCTCTTTTTACAAACAAATGGACATCTTGCTAATAATATTATTTTACTAGGAGTTGGTGGATCTTATGCTTATGGAATAGAAAAACAAGATGGAACATCGGACTTAGATATAAGGGGAATATCTTTAAACAGTAAAGATGAAATTTTGCTTAATCAAGATTTCGAACAAATTGATGATAACAACACAGATACAGTTATTTATTCTTTTAATAAAATGGTTACATTGTTGACAAAACAAAATCCGAACGTTATTGAGATTCTTGGATTAAACCAAGAACATTATTTATATCTTTCAAATATTGGTCAAGAATTATTAGCTAATAAAAAGATGTTTCTTTCAAAAATTTGTATATGCACATTTGGTAATTATGCTTCTAATCAATTGCGAAGGATGGAAAACAAAGTAACAAGATTGGTCGGACAAAAACAGAACGAAGAGTATATTCTCAAAAGTATAAATAACGCTCAGTACGAATATAAAAGAAGATATTTTCCATATGACAGCAGCAATATCAAATTATATACAGATGAATCTAGTCAACCTGGATATGACAGTGAAATCTTTATGGATATCAATTTGAAGCATTACCCACTTAGAGACTGGGCTGGCATGTGGAATGAGATGAAAGCTATCGTTAGCAGTTATAATAAATTTGGAAAACGTAATGAAAAAGCTGTACAGAAAGATAAACTTGGAAAACATATGGCACATTTAATCAGATTGCACATGATGTGTATTGACATTCTTGAAAAGGAAGAGATTATTACTTACAGAAAAAATGAGCATGATCTTCTTATGAGTATTAGAAACGGAGAATATTTGGATAGTAATCGTCAGCCTCGCTCTGAATTTTATGATTTGCTAAATGAATATGAAAAACGATTTGAATACGCAAAAGAAAATACGTCATTGCCAGATGTTCCAAATTATAAAAGAATTAATGAATTCAAGATGTCGGTTAATGAAAGAATTGTAAGAGGTGATATTTAATGGATATTTCTGATAAATTAAAAGAACGTTTCTGTAAAGATTGTAATATTCCATTACGATTATATAAAGAACCATATTTTACATTACGATTAATTTTATATAATAAATTTTATAACACATTGAACAAATGGAATATTTTCGTAGATGAATTGAAGAAATACAATAATGAGCAAGAATACTTTGAAGAATACAATAAGGTGAAAGATGCCGCAATCTTAAGTATAAAAGATTCAGAAGCATATCAGCAATTCAATACAGAAGATATGAATAAATTTGCGATTACACATAAGGATTTACCTGGAAAAGATATTTTTAAACCATCAAATGATGGGAAAGCGTTTATTAGTATAGATATGAAAAAAGCAAATTTTTCTTCGTTGAAATATTACGGTGACTGTATTTTTGACAGTATGTTTAATAATGCATCTACATGGGAAGAATTTATTTCTACTTTTACGGAGAATAAACATATTATAAACAGCAAATATATTCGGCAAGTAATACTTGGAAATTGTAATCCGAAGCGGCATATTACTTATGAAAAATACATTATGGATCAGGTTCTAACATCCATGGAAGAATACCACATGGAAGACAGAATTGTATTCTTTTCAAATGATGAAATTGTTTACGACCTTACAAATATGCGTGAAAGTAATAAGTTGCACAAACTTTATTATGTAAAAGAATTAACAGAACAGAAATTAGAAGAAGAATTTACTGTTCCATTCAGAGCGGAATTGTTTTCATTGCATAAAATTCATGGAACAGATGGTTATGTAAAGAGAATATATAATCATGATGATGAATATACTTATGATTTTAAATGTCTTGACAATTATATGTTACCATTTGTACTAAGATATTTTTTAAAAGAAGATGTCAAGAAAAGTGATAGAATGTTCCATCAAAACGGATTATTGGCAGAATTTGTTGATATTCCAGAAATCGAAGTAGATAAAGAAATCTTAAATTCATGAGCAGATCGCTCAAAATTTCAAGGTAGAGAAAACTAAATATGAAAGAATATATTAGAGAAGTAACTATGTGGATTGTAACAGCAATTGTTGCGATGTTTGCAATTAATAAAACAGGCGATATAAGATGTCTTCTTATTTTTATTGCACCTGTTGCTGGGACATTTTTTACTGAATTGTGTAAATTAGGTTAAACAAACAAAATTTTTCTTTCATGCGGTAGTCATGAATGCAGCATGAATACTGAAATAAAAAAACTAATGCGAAAGGAATTAGAAGTAATTCTAGATAATACGCTTGCGCAAGCCTTTGAAAAATAAGGTATTTGAATAACAACGAAGAAAGAAAAAATTCTAGTAAAGGACTTAGAGTATTAAGTCTATGTGGAGGAGTTGAAACTGGGTTATATGCGTTGCAGCAGTTACGAATTCCTGTAGAAGAATATCATACATATGAAATACTGCCAGAAGCAATAGCAGTATCAAAGTATCATTTTCCGTTTGTGATACATCATGGAGATTTATATGAAGCGGATTTTACTCAGTTTAAAGGATTTGATTTGTTATTGGTTTCGACTTGCTGCCAATCTTTGAGTAAATGTAGAATCGAAAATAAGCAAGTTAATAATGGTCTTAAAGGAAAATCCAAAATATTCTTTAAGGCTATCGAATGTCTAAAGGCGATTCAGCCTAAATATTTCATGTTTGAAAATGTAATACCAAGCAGTGATGAGGATTTGAAAACCATGACAGAATGTATTGGTGTAGAGCCTCGTCTTGTAAACAGCGCGCTGTTTAGCGCACAAAGTCGTGAAAGATATTATTGGACAAACATTCCATTAGGTGAATTGCCAGAAGAATCTCCATTAGTTCTGAAAGATGTCATGGAGAATAATGTAGATGAGAAATATTTCTATAAAAAAGATTTTGAAATTATTGATATGAATAAACGTGTTTGTGCAGAGTTAAAAGTCAATACGATGGAGATGAATCGAAGAATTTATAATCCAGATTATAAGTGTTGCACTATAACATGTGTGAACGGCGGTTATCATATCAAATCTGTTATGGATCATGGCAGACCAAGAAAATTAACTCCAACAGAATATGAGCGGCTGCAAGGCTTACCAGATGGATTTACTGATGTATCAGTGAATGGAAGAAAAATGAGTGATACGAAACGGTATTCTATGATGGGAAATGGCTGGAATGAGCCGACTGTAGAGTGGATATTGAAAGGACTAAAAGAAGATGAGAATTACAGCTAAAAGTTATTTTAGTGGAGCAGGTGGAATGGATCTAGGTATTCAAGAAGCTGGTATTGACATTTTAGAATCGTTTGAGATTGACAAGAAATGTTGTGAAACTTTGAGAAAAAATTTCAAGCATAAAGTCAACGAGGCTGATATTACAAAGATTACTGTGTTAGACCAGCAGGATGCAGATGTATATGTAGGAACGTTTCCATGTACAAAATATTCGACAGCAGCAGATATAAGTGGAACACGAACTGGTGATGATTTATTTCTACACTTCTTTAGACATATTGCGTTGGCACAGCCAGAAATGTATGTAGTAGAAAACGTACCTGGAATGTTAAAATTTAAAGTGGTAATGGAAGCATTAACACAATTACCAGATTATTATGTTAGAATCGAATGCCCGATCAATGCAAATATGTGGTTACCTCAGGAAAGAAAAAGATTAATCTTGATTGGTAGCAAGAAACCATTTACTAATTTTGAGTATCCGAATGAAAAGCCACTTAGATTAAAAGATATTATTGAGAAAGATGCAGAAATTCAGGTCCCTCAGTATGTATACAACAGAATCAATGGAAAATATCGAGATAAACCAATTATCTCTGATCCTGATTTGGATGACTTATCTCCAACTTGTGTAGCGCATTATGCAAAAGATAAGGGTACGAGACTGGTTAAAGATGGAAAGAGAATAAGACCATATACAGTTCGTGAGTATGCAAGGCTACAGGGATTTCCGGATTGGTTTCAATTTTGTGGAACTAACAATGATGCATACAGACAGATAGGAAATGCTGTAGCTGTACCAATGGGAAGATGGATTGGAAAACAAATCGTTAGATATTTCAATTCGTAGAATTAACTATTTCATGGAGGTGAGAATAACATTATGAGCATAGAAAGAACTACATATGTAATTTATGGTTGTGATCTAACTGGATATGAAACAGACAAACTCAATTACGACTGGAATTTTACTGAAGATGGTGAATGTTTTACGTGTTACAAATCAGAAGGTGAAATTCAATTATTTACGGACAATAAAACATATACCTATCTTGGATATATTTTTGCTGTGATGGAAGAATACGGAACAAATAGTGCTGTAAAATGGACAAATTCTAATGCTAGAGATCATGATTATGATATTGATGAAAAAATTTTTACTTTGCAGAATAAAGGTCTTATCAAATCAAGTTCTAAGTTTTATCCAGAGCATAAATTTATCGTGTTTGACGAGTACAATTAGGAGAATAAACATATGGGTGAAATAAAACATTATGTTGGGAAGCTTGAAGAAGTGTTTCCGGACCTTAAAGAAACATTTGAGGAAATGTGTCATCGAATTTTGCTTCAGGAAAACGTTATTGGAAAAGATGAAATTGCAGTAGATTATTATTATTCAGAATGGTCTGAAGTTTTAGAGGCATTATTATATGGAGAATATGTTATTGTAGTTGATGATGATTATAAAAAGCATCTTCTTAAAGTTTTAAAAAAGAAAGAAATATTAAGCGGATCAGATGTATATCATCTTCATCAAAATACAAATGGAGAATATGAATATGAAATTGTTTATTACAATGGAGGAACATGTTTTGGCGATGCAATAAATTATGCATATGAAACGATGAACATGGAGGACAAAAAATGATTGTACATAGTAAAAGGAATTTAGATTTAGATTTGATGCTTACACATTTAGAAACAATGAAAATGACAGGTGGTAAAATGTCTGATAGTTTATTTGATGATGTTTATGACTTAGTTAAAGAGTGCAAGAAACAAGAAAATAGAAATAAAAGAAAAGGTGAATATGTGCTAAATAATGATGACTACATTATTAAAAATATTTCAGATATTGTTATTAATGCAAAAGTACAAAAGTTAGGTGAGGAAGACGTACAGGATATAAAAATTCGCATTAATGATGTGAGAAATCCTACAATAGAAAGAGTTATAAGTGAATGGGATGAAGATTCGAATAAAATTATTATCTCAATGAAAAATACAAATATGGAAATGTATTATGATTAAATATTCGTTTCATTGGAGGAAAATAAATGTGTATAAAACCTTGTCCTAAATGTGGACGTAATCCCAAAATACATGACTGTATTAGTAATCCAAAATTCAAAAATGGAATAAGAAGAAGGCTTTGCATGTGTCCAGGCTATTGCTCCGTTATTCCACGGGAGGACAAATCATATACTTTTTGTTTTGAATATGATGGAGATGGCGATGACAATGTTATCTACAAGGAATGGAATGCAGCAATTTCGTGTTATCTGGAGAATATAGGCAAGCCATGGTATGAGAGAGAGTATAAATGGAGGTAATACATTGGGGACAAACTTTTACATGATGACAAAAAATAAGAAACTGGTAGAGACATATTTCTCTGGAGAATATGAAATTGTTGATTCTCCATACTTTGGATATGAAATACATATAGGGAAGCGCAGTAGTGGATGGAGACCTTTATTCGAATGTCATGAAACGGCTTATAAATCCGTAGAAGAAATGAAAAAATTTATTTCTGGTCATATAAATGATATTGAAATTTATAACGAATACGGTGACAAATTTGCACTTAAAGATCTACAGTCCGAGTTAATTGATTGGGGTGAACAACAGGAAACTAGATATATGAAGTATATCTCAGAAGGAGTGCTCGACAAAATATTTGGTGGGAAAACCTATTTAATCGAAAGCACAAAAAATGATTATGATATCACAATTCCTTATGATCATCTGGAATACGATAAATTAGAC
>ERZ808278.1131-NODE-1131-length-12425-cov-3.887389_pt1 | contig 12425 bp, 5 predicted proteins | sample MGYA00521239_ERZ808278 | MGnify/ENA primary metagenome ERZ808278 (study PRJEB31516, sample SAMN03275600) | gut metagenome | biome: mammalia-associated habitat; material: feces | host: Papio cynocephalus | place: Kenya | collected 2012-07-17 ... | reverse complement strand
ACTTCTGTTCGCCTGTTTGTAAGAGAAAGGAAGTGCAGAAGTGGCAAATATAATATTCGACCACATATGCACATTTGCTTTTTATTTTGGCTTGACTTATTTCATCGCCGTTGTTGCGCATTGTGCAGCCGATGATGTTTGCAGTCAGACCGCAGAGGAAAAGCAAGTGCGCGATAAGGCTGTATCGAAACGCGCTAGACAAATGGCGATTTTCGTTGCTGTTGTCAGCACGGTTATAAACATTCTTGAAGTGCAGGGAAACAACGCAAGTCTTGAAGCTGCGCAGCAAGAAGGCGTTGAACTGGTTCAGGAATATCCATACGAGTATATCGACGATGATGTTTTCCGGCAGTACGTCGCAGATAACATCAGTGATATACAGGAAGATTACGATTTGTATTCCTATGATGCTCTGCAAGAAGCGTACAGCGAAGGATATAACGTTGCATCGCAAGCGGATAGTTCTACAGCCGCCAGCGTAGCGTCAAGCGGTTCATATGATCCGTGGGATGAATATGCAGGAGGCTATGCGGTCGGCGACTATAACGAGGACGATATGTCAGCTGCATATGATGACGGATGGAGCGATGCGTGTCGTGCATACGGCATAGTCGAGGAAAACGACAGCACAGCGACTGCCGTTGTGCCTGTAAGCCCCACCGCCTACATCACCCCGACTGGCAAGCGCTACCACCTGTCGCAATCTTGCGCAGGCGAAAACGCGATCCAGACCACAATAGCAGACGCAAACGCAAAGGGTTATACCGCATGCGCAAAATGCGCCCAATAAAGCAAAAAACCGCCCACCGGAGGGCAATCCGGCAGGCGGTTCGAGGGTAGTTTTCATTGAGGAACGAATACTACCCTCTTATTATACGACATTATAGGAGGTTTTGCAACATGAGAAAAGCAAACACGTCAGACGGATATTTCCGCGAGACATTCACCTATCAGGGCAAGCGCTATTCTGTCCGGGCAAAGACAGAGCGCGAGCTCTGGCGTAAAGTGGACGAGAAAAAACGCCGACTGGAAGAAGGTGTGGACGTAACCAACGAGAACACGAGCGTTGAAAAGTGGTTCACGGAATACATCGAGACTTACAAGAAACCAAAAGTGCAGCCGCGCACCTATTCCGACCTGTGCGGCTATCTCAAGAACTACATCGCGCCGGAGATTGGTTCCATGCGGCTGAAAGAGGTTCGAGCCGTGCACTTGCAGCGCATCATGAACAGCGTTGCAGGCCGTTCCGCATCCATGGCGTGCAAGCTGCGCGATCTTATCAAAGGCGCGTTCCGGCAGGCGCGTATTGACCGTGTAATCGTCTACGACCCCTCGGAGGCACTGGTTATGCCGGATACCAAAAACGGCACGCACAGGGCGATTACAGCCGACGAGCGCAAGCATATTCTGCGTGTAGCCGAGACGCACCGCGCCGGGCTCTGGGTGCTGTTCATGCTGTACACAGGCGCACGCCCGGACGAGACGCGCAAGGCGAAATGGGACGATGTTCGCAGAAACGAACAAAAGATCATCCTGCACTCGTCCAAGACGGATTACGGCGACAGAGCCGTGCCCCTGCATCCGGCGCTCGCTCCTCTGCTGACCGGCGGCGAGGGATACATCTTCACGCAGCCTACCACCGGCAAGCCGCACACGAAGCATTCCATGCGCCGCATGTGGGAGAGCTTCAAGCGTGCGGTTGATATTGATATGGGTGCGAAGACGTTCAAGGGCGGAGTTATCCCGGAGACTTCCAAAGTAGCGACAGACCTCACGCCCTACTGCCTGCGGCATACATACGCAACCGACTTGCAGACCGCAGGCGTGCCGATCAACGTTGCAAAGGACCTGCTGGGACACAAGGAGATTTCGATGACAGCGCGCATTTACACGCACCTGTCCGACGAGGCATTCGCCGCGGCGGCTGACAAGGTGGTTGCACTGGACACCGCGCGCCGCAGCGGCAAGGTGGCCGAAATCAGGTGACACACTTAGTGACACATTTTACACCCACAAAAACCACTAAAAACCCCCATTCCGGCGAATAAAGTCGAAAACCGCAAATCCAAATACCAGAACATTTACCGTTCAAATACAAGAAAAAGCTCTGCAAACAACACCGTTTACAGAACTTTTTACATGGTCCGAGTGACAGGATTTGAACCTGCGGCATCCTGCTCCCAAAGCAGAAAACCACGCACAAAAAGTTAAGCTATATCTGACGATTTGGCATATCATTTTACAAGGTGACACACGAGGTGACACAGTAACGCAATGACGCAAGCAAGAAAGGGAGGGCACACGCCCTCCCTTCTCTCATCCGCCGTATCCCGGAATAACCGTTCTCGGATCAATGCTCTGTCCGTTTTTATGCACTCTCAAATGCAGATGTGGACCGGAGCTGTTGCCTGTCGAGCCGATCACGCCGACCTGCTGACCGGCGCTGATCGTGTCGCCCTGCTTTACCGTTGCTTTCTGCAAATGCCCGTACAGCGAGGTGTAGCCGTTGCCGTGATCTACCACAACATAGTTGCCGTAGCCTTTCTCATCGTAACCGCCCTCAGTAACCTTGCCGCCGCCGATGCTGTCCGCCGCCTGACCGTTCACACTGCCGCCGATGTCGATACCGTCGTGCTGCGTGCTTCCCTGGCCCTTGTTCGTCGTGGGTGCACTTCTGCCGCCGTAGCCGCTCGTGATAACCGCGTCGGAGACCTTCGTCGGGTTGCTGAAACCAGTTGCGCGGTTGACGGAAATACCCGTGCTTGCCGTCTTGTCCTCTGGCAGCTTGCCGCCGCTCGTGTACAGTCCGTCGACCTTCTTGTAACCGAGCGCGTTCATAACAGCTGTGAACTGCGCGGCGCTTTCGACGTTCTTGCTGACGACTGCCGCAACAGCCGCCTTTTTCGCACCCGTCTTGCCCTTCTCGTAGGTAACGCCGCTTGTCGCGTTCTTGATCTGCGCGTACTGCGGCGCGGTGAGTCCGGCGCTTTCGACCGCACCGATGGCCTCTTTCTCCTTCGCGCCGCCGTTCTCGCGTATCATGTCGAAGGTGTAATTTGCCGGGTCTGCCTTAACCATCGAATAGAACTTGAACGTGTCCTCGAGCGCCTGCCGCTTTTCTCCTGTGTATCCCTTGGAATCCAGATAATACGAAAACTCGGTAGCCTCCTGCGCGGCGCGTCCCTTTTCGATGGTCTCGCCCTCTTTAGTGATAGCCTGCTTCTGTATCATCGCGTCGACGTATTCCTCGGCTGTCACCTTGCCGCTGATCTCCTGGTACTTCTCCCACTGGCTGTCAGACGTGCCCTTGATCAGCAGCGTATGATACAGTCCATTCTTCTCATTGTCGGAAAGCGAACTGTCATTCTTGATGGCGTTAAACGTCTGGTCTCGCGCTTCCCAGCTTTCCATGCTGTCGTTAAAGCTGTCCTCCATCTCCTTGTAAGCATAGTAGAGACCCGGCTCAATACCGCTGTCCTTGACGGTCTTGATCGTGCCCTCGAGCTCCTTGCCATACGTCTTGTTCGCCGCAACTGCCTTTGCGTACTTGTACACATCGGATACCGCCTCAATCTTCTCGTCGTTGGTCATAGCCTTGTACGCCTCGGATTTCGTCAGCTTGTCCAGCGCATCAAGCGCAACCTTGCCGTTTTCCGTGGTCAGCTCGGAGTAATCCGATGCCGAGAGGAACTTCTTCGTGCCGTCGTCCGCCTTGTAATACTTCTGCGGCTTGCTCGGCAGCACGGAGTTGTCTCCCGTCGCCTGATACAGCTCCTTGAGCGCCTTTTCCGCCTGCGTGCTCTTCACGTCCGACAGGTAGCCCGGCGAGAAGAAGTTGTACGCCGCGCGCGCGAACACGTTGTCCGGTCCGTTCTTCTGCTCTCTGCCCCAAACATCCGTATAGGCAGGCTGATTCTGCGACAGTCCCGGAATTTTGTTCGCCTGCCGCTGCAAGAACTTCTGCACGCTCGAAGGAACCGCACTGTTCTTGTCCGCATAGGTGGTTCTGCGCGTGTTGTCCACCGTGCGCGCAATCTGACCGAACAGCGTCGGCACAAACTGCCCTCCAAAGTTGGTTGCAATGTTGCTGCCAATGCCAAACAGCGCATTGTTCTTATTATAAGCCGCACTCGAAATCGTCGAACCGATACCGGAAAGCATCGTCATATTGAGCAGCGGCTCAAACATACGCGAAACCGTTGCCATCGCCTGATTGAACGCGGTTTCCTCGTCGTCATACTTCTGATGCAAGGCGTTGTACAGCTCGCCGCCCATTGCAAGCGGCACAACAGCCGGAGCCGCCCAGTCGATCGTGTAGGACTTGCCAAACAGGTTGAGCGCGTACTCCTGCTGACCCATGCCTGCATCAAGGTTTGCTTCCTTGTCGTCGTCGCTCGAGCCTGCCGAGAAAATGCCATGCGAGGCAAAGAATACGCCGAGCGCCGCAATGCCAGAGCCGGTGAGGCCTTCCGAAATGTGGTCTACCATCTTCGTCGCGTCCATGTTGCCCTTGCGCACTTGTGCCGCGTCGTAGGTAATCGCCTTGAGCAGGCCGACCGGAGACAGCTCAAACGAGCGCTTTGCAACGTTGATTGGCGTGCGCTTGAACGGCACGAGCGAGCCGATGATAACGCCCTTTGCCTTATTCTTGCGCTCCATCTGGCTTAGTGCATCCGCAAGCGCCGACGCATCCTGAAACGTCGCAATCTTCGCGTCCTGAATGGCGTGCTGCCGCGCCTCGTTCAGCTGCGCGTCCGTCAGGCTGTTGACATCCCATCCGCGCGCGGTGAGGAAGTTGCCCATGCTCTTAATGTAAGACCTTTTCTTAAACCTGCCATCCTCCCAATCAAGCAGGTCATTTGCCTTGTCCATGACCGTCTGCATAGGACCCGGAAACAGTTTCTGCCGCTGTTTGATCTCACTCATTTCGGTTTTGTAGGCGTTGCCGTTGAGCTCTGCCTCGACGTTTGCATAGTCCGCCTTTGCGAACTTATGCGCAGCTCTGTCCGTGTGCAGCGCACGGGTGCGTTCTGCCTGCGGCAAAAACTTCTGTCCGACCGCCGAAACCTTGTTGCTTGCGTCCAGAGCGATAGCAGAGGCTACGTTGCCCATGACGTTTCGCACATGCGTTCTCGGATTGCCCAGCATCGCAAAATAGCGCCATGCGTTCAGCCTGTCACCCACCGTCGCCGGGATTTGCTGCGCCACATCATCGTAAATCTTATCTACAACAGCATCGCGTGCTTCCTGCGTTTCCGCGTTCAAAAACTCCTGCACCAAATCCTCGTTCAGCGTAATACCCGGATGTCCGAACAGCTTTTCCGTTGCTTTCTGTGCGTACTCGCTATTAAACGTACCGAGGTTTGCGTATTCTTCGAACACGTCCCAGAACTCACGCGGCACGCGCTGCTTACGTTCCTTGAACTTGTTTTCAAGGATTTTTCGTGCACGTTCCTGTACTTCCGCGTTGTATTCGTCAATGATAGTGCTCGAAACAGTATCTGCATACTGTGGGTCAATGCCGTATTGCTTTTGCAGCAGTCCGGAAATCGTCTGGCCGATAACAGATTTCTGTTTAGGATTCATTTTCGCAACATCGGTAAGGTTGAGGTTACCGCTTTTCAGCGTTTCGCGGATCATGTTTTCAAGGCTGGTTCCGCTCTTCCCGTCGGTCATTTCCTCGTAAGCATGAGCAACGCCGCTCCGAAGAACCTCTGCATCTGTTCCAGTCACTCCGGTTTCCTGCACCAGACGGTCTGCAAGCTGTGTTGCATTTTGCTCACCTGCTCCAAGTGTTTCTCTTCCGAGATAGGTTTTCAAGCCGCCGCTGTCTTTGATGTCGTCCATCAAAGCGTTCATGATAACCTTTTGTGTGTGAAGTGGGTCAGCCTTGTAGTCGATAGTCGCGTTCGTGAAGCTCTCCAGAGCGTCCAGAGCGTCCTGATTGCCGCGGTACTTTTCGCGCAGCGTATTCTTAGCCTCGTTCCACGCCTTGGTGTAGAAGTCCTTGTTTGCGAAATAGTCGCGCAGACGATCTACCGCCTGCCGTTTCTGAGTCTGCGGCTTCTTCGGGAGCGCGTGCTCATCCGCAAATTTCAGCAGGTCAGAGAGGATGGTTCGCGTTATCGGACGCTGCGTCTGTTTCGTGTTCAGCCTGTCCGCAATCCGCTTTGCGAGATCGTGTCCGGTCTCTGCTGCCCAGTCCTTTACCTCAATGCCGTGGTCGCGCTTGCTGTTGCGGCGATTGCCTTCTTCCGTTTTCGCCGTTCCTTCCGCCGCCGACTTTGCCACTTCTGCCGACGCCTGCTCAATCGCCGCGTTTGTGTCGCTGACAATCGCAGTCTGTTTCCCCTTTTTGTCCGCCGCATCCGCGCGTTTCAGTTCTTTTTTCAGGTTCTTGCTGTTCTGCTTATCAAACCGCGACTGATACTCCTGCTGAATTTTCTGCACGGCTTTCTGCAAATAGTAAAGCTGACCCTCCGGCGTGGTCTTTTTAAGCAGCTTATACGCATTGACACCGCGACCGAGTGCCGTACCTTCTACCGCGAGTTCTGCTGCAAGATTCATTGCCGTCTGCGTGTCGCCTGCTTCGACCGCCGCCGTATACATCATCTGACCGAGTGCAATGTCGTCGTCCGTAACCGCTCTGCGTCCGTCCGTCACTTCCTCCCACTGGTCGAACGCGCCCTGCCATCCCTTCTTCTGGATGGTTTTCGTCGCACCGTCGAGCGTGGTTTTCAGCGACTTCACGTCATGCGAAAACAAGCCCTCTGCAACATGGTTCTCAAGTGCCGGAATGAGGCTGTCCGGCGTTACGCCGCTCTCCATAATCGTTCTTGCTACATTGCTCACTCTGTCCGTGCCGTTCGTACTCTGCGGAACGTCGATCGTGCGTGCCGGATTCATGCCCTCCGGAATCGCCCCATATTCATTGACCATCTTGAAATCCGGGTCAAAACCGGTTTCCGCCGCGCCAACCGAGCTTTCCGCCGTAACATCCGCCTTTTTCAGCGTCGGATTGATGTTGTTCGCCTGTGCGGTCTGCTGTGCCGCCGTCTGCGCGTTCAGAGCAGCGCCCTGTGCGCTCCCCTGCATCGGCTGTGTAATTTCCGACGGGGCGTTCTGCGCGCTTTCCTGCGCCGTCTGCGCCGCCGTGCGGAGCTTCGGGCTGATGTCGTTGGGGTTCTGCGTATTCCCGCCCTGAGCCCGTCCCGCCTGCTGCTGTGCCAGCAGCATATCACGGTACTTGCCTGCCGCATCGTAGTCGGTAAAGGTGGGCAAAGACATTATGTAATTGTCGTCAAAATATTGGTATGAACCTCTCTTGCGCGCTACCGTCTCGGCGGAGTCGCCATTGTGCATCCAGAAAATAACATCCGGTGTGCCAAACTCCGGTTTCCAGTTCGTCGCATACTCCGGGTTAAATTCCATGCGGGCGACCGGAACAAAGCCAAGCTGTGTATATTTATCGCCGAGGTCCATGCCGTAGCAGTCCAGTTTATTGCCGCCGTTGGACAAAGCGGTAATGATAAGGTCGTTTACCGCGCCCGGACGGGTATCCGTCGAGTTTTTGAACACGCCTACAATATCACCGTCGCGCTTTACCGCCGCGCCTGCCATGCCGTCGGGGCTCATAAAGGTTCTCGTTCCCTCTGCGTTCAGGTTTTCCGCGGGCTGCGAGTCTACAAATGCGCCATGCGGGTTGCTTGCTTTTGCCGCGTCCAACGCACGTGAAAAAGAGGCATTGTCTCCGGTGCTCTCACGCAAACCGAAATCGACCATGCCTCTTTCGTTCATAATTTGTCTTGTCTCTCGATTTACGAGAACTCCTTCATAAACTCCAGGATTTCCTCGTCCGTTTTGCCTTTCTGCCGAAAGCGGTTGATTAGCGACTCTTCCGTTGGCATATATACCTGTTCCAATACTTCCGTTGCCGTTCTGTTGTCCGTTGATGCCATTTGCTACACCTCCGTTGGTATTAGTATACTGCATCTGCGCCTGTGTGTCAACCGGTGCTGTCTGGTTTTGCGCTACATTATTCCTGTTCCGTGCCGTCGGCAGATAGTTCACGCCGTTTCGCAGTGCATGAATGCCCGTACCGATACCGGCGAACATTGCACCGCCTGCCGCGCCGCCGAGTGCATTCTGACCCAGTTCAGAAAGCGAGAAATGCGCGTTCGGGTCATTTGCTGCAACATCTGCTGCATAGTTTGCCGCGTAGCTGAGGCCTTCCTCTCCTGCTTCACTGAGGGCCTGCTTTGCGATGTTTCCGATAAGTCCTTTTCCGCCCTTTGCCGCAATGTTTGCGAGGCTTTCCATCGGCGATTTCTCCGTTGCAGCCTCGATCACGCCGCTGACAATGCCGCGTCCGAGTGCTTCATTCGGCGCTACGCCCTGCTGATTTAACTCATAGGCGCGCTGACCAGCCGCGTTAATGCCGCCCCATGCCGTCGCAGCCGCCGGACCGACAACCGGGATAAATGCCGTTGCCATCTGCGGCGCGTTTCCGGCCATGCTGATAGCGGTATCTGCTGCAAATTTCTGACCTGCCGTCATGCCCGTGGTTGCGTTGGCCTTCTGCTCTTCTGCCTTTGCGAGTCGCTGCTGGCCCCACTTGTTGGGGTCTACTGCCGTTTTCACTGCAAGGCTGTCCTTCTGCTTCTTAACGTCCTGCAACTGGTTGTAAACCTGCATATATTCCGCGGATGGTTTGCCGTCCGCATCCGTAGACGGAATGCCTGCAAGTGTCAGCTCGAGCTGCTCTTCCTGCTGTTCCAGTTTTACGTATTCCGGGTTCTTTCGGCTTTCCTCCACGTTCGCAGACTGCTGCTGTGCCGTCTCAGCCAGAGCCGCCGGGGCACCGACGATCTCATTTCCGATAGCTTTTGCCGCCTGCACCTTGCGCGTTGTACCGCCGGTAACTGCGTTGCGCTCTTTCTCAAGCGTCTTAATGAGCTGCTTTTTGGCGTCTTTGTCGGCCTTCTTGTTTTCGCTTAAGCCGGTCTGAAATCCGCCGTAGGCATTTTTCATACGGTTGATCTCCGCCTGAATTTCATTGTAGCGTTTATCCTTCTCTTCCTGCGTATCGAACACCGTCTGCGGCTGCTGTGCGCCCGAATACAGCTCTACAGGGTGCGAGACGTTCACGTTCTGTCCTGCCTTGGGAAGATAGGTTCGTCCGGTCTTGTCATCGTAAGTCATGCCGTAAAGCGAACGAATGCGGTTGTTCGCCGCGTGCAGGCGGTTCTTTTCCGCTTCATCCGTCGTGTTGTGCCAGCGTACCGAGTTTGCGTTCAGCGTGTCGATTGCAGGCTGTCTCCGGCGTGCCTGTAAGTTTTCCTGCGTCTGACGACGGCGGTTCTCGTTCGCCGTCTGAATGGCTTTCTGCTGTGCGGCTTTTTTCTGCTCACTGTCATCCTTCGTAATCCCCACCGTATTACCGAGCCCCTTCACGCTCTGCTGATACGGTCTTGCACCTGTCACCTTGTCCGCCTGCCGGACGTTGCGGTTTGTCACCGTGTTCTTGCCGCCCGTCGAGCTTACGCGGTTCGTGCCCGTCGTGCGGTTCGTGGCAGTTCCCGTGCGTCGGCTGTTCGTGCTGCTTGTGCGCTGCGTGGTGCTGCTCGTCCGGTTCGTGTTCGTCGTGCGCTGCGCTGTTTTGGACGTGTTTTTCTGCGGCGTCACGGTCTGCACGACCGTGTTGCCGGTATAGCTCTTGTTGTTTTTTACCGTCTGCTGCGCCTGCTTTTTCTTCTCGTAGTCGTTCTTTGCGTTCTGCCGCGCCTGCGCAAACTGCTCCTTACGTCCCTTGCTCAGATTGTAGTTCGTTTTCGAGGATTTACCCATTGTGCGCCTCCATAAAAGGTGGGGCGGTCATGCCGCCCCTTACTGGTTAATACGTCTGTGCCTTCGAGAGCCACTGCTTGTACAAAGTCAGATACTCAGGATTGAGCGTCTGCTGGTACGCCTGATAGTACGCATTCGCCTGATCCATCGCCCGGCTGTAAGCCGTCTCGTTTGCGTTCAGCTTGGTGCTGTCGTCATACTGCGACTGCTGCATATCCTGTGCACGCTTGTTGTACGCGATGTTTGCAAGCGTCTGCTGTGCGTCGAGCGTCGAGTTTACGCCGAAGTTGCCGGTTGCGTTGCCATAGTTGTACAGATTGCCGATGACGTTCTGCTTTGCCGCCTCCTGCTGTGCAAGAATGCTCTGCCGCTGCTGATACAGGCTGTTTGCCAGTTCCGCCATGCTCTGCGCTGCCTGCGTCGAGTTGCCTGCAAGCGCGCTTGCGCGGTTGTTCTCCACGCTCTGGATAGCGTTTGCTCGTGCAAGCTCGTTCTGGTTGTACGCGCTGTTGTAGGCGTTGTTCTGGGCAACGAGCGAGCTTTCCGCCGCGCCCTGACCAGAAATGCCTGCCGCCGCGAGCTGAGAGGGAAGGTCTCTCTGCGCCGTGCGGTAGTTGATATACGCCTGCCGCGCCGCCTCGTCGTAGCTCTGGTTCAGAGACGGGAGCATCGCAGAATACTGCTGATTGATCTGATTTGCCATCTGGTCGTAGTACGCCTGCTGCTGCTTTTTGATCTCGTCCTGCCGGTCGAGCTCTGCCTGATATTCCTCCTCGATAGCTTTCATCTGGTTGATGTAGTTCTGCGCGTTCTGCGCGGTCGCGTCGCCGCTGTACTGGTCGAGCGTGCCGCCGTTCAGCAGGATTTTCTCGTTGCGGTTGTTCAGCGCTTCCTGCACATCCTGCCATCTGCCGCCGCTCGCGATCTGCGAGGCGATGACAGTCGACCAGTCCGTGTTGTTCAGCGTGTTCTTTCTTGAGTTCACCGCGTTCAGTCCGGTGCTCAGCGCGCCGCCGAGCAGATTTCCGGCCGTGTTTGCGACATTGCTTGCCGCCGTCGGCGCTTTCCACGTGCCGGTTTTGCTATCGTAGGTATAGCCGTGACTGGTATAAAGCGCGCGGTTCTTCTCTTCAAGGCTTTTTCGCGTCGCCGCATCTGCCGTGTGCCATGCGTCCGAATTGGCTTTTGCCTGCTGCATCCAGTCCGGCGTGCTGTTTGCAGCCGAAGAAGCCGTCGAACCGGACGAGGAAGAACCAGACGAGGACGAACCGCCGGAGGAAGAACCGCCCGAGCTTGTCGGCGCGCTCCATTTGCCCGTTTTGCTGTCGTAGGTGTAGCCGTGGTCAGAGTACAGCTTCTGGTTTGCCTGTTCGAGGTTCTTTCTCGTCGCCGCGTCGGCGGTGTGCCATGCGTCCGAGTTGGCCTTTGCCTGATCGAGCCAGCTCGACGAGGAAGAACTGCCGCTGCTCGACGAGCTCGAAGAACCCCGGTTGGACGAGGACGAAGAACTCGAGCTGTTCTTCTTTTTGGAGGCAGACGAGGCCGCCGCGCTCGTTGCCTTGGATGCGGCCTTGATAGCCGCGCCCCAGATACTCATACATATCTCTCCTTTTGGGTAAAATAAAAGCAGGCGTTTCCGCCTGCTTTCTTGTTAAGTTAGTGCCGTGTGACGTTTTCGTAGTACGCGGCGAGTTTGTCCTCTACCGCGTCCCTGTCGCACAGCCAGAACGACTTTGCCATGTCCGCGTAAAACTCCTCGTTGCCCACGCCGTGCTTTTCCGCAACCTCGCAGAGGTCGCTGTACACCGCGTTCATCGCCACCCAGAACTTTACCGGATTGCATCGCATGCCTCGCTTTTCCATGATGGCGTTTGTCTGCTCCATCGTCCAGTGTTCGCCGGTCGAGCCGTCTGCATTCTTCATGCCGCGCACCCACTTTTCCGCCATCTGACGGTTGAGCTTCGCGCCCTCGCCCCGTGCGTAACCCATGTGCTTTTCCGTGCCTTGCGTCTTGTCGCCCACATAGGACGTGTCGCCGTCGCGGAAGCCGATAGGCCGCATGCCGTAGTCTGTCGGCATTTCATCGTACTCCGGCCATTCCGCGCTGCTGTGCGGCGCAAACTGACCGTTCGAGTACCGGTGATAGCCGCGCATCTCCGGTTCTCTGCCGCCATGAAAGCGCTCGTCATAGTAACCGCGCGGCTCGTCGTAACCGTAAGGCTCGATGTATCGGTCACGCGGCATCTCATACCGCACGCCCCAGTGCTCCCGGCTTTCCGGGTAAGCCTTGCGGATGCGCCATTCCTCCGGTGCAAAGTCGCTTTTTCTGTTGCGCTGCATCAGCAGCATCATAGTTCCTCTTTTCATGCCGTCACCCCCTTACACCGTCGCCGCAGTGCCGTTGATGGAACGCAGCGTGTCAGCGTGCGTGCAGCAGGAAGAACCGAGCATACGGAAGCTTCCGCCGTTTGCCGAGGTAACAACGCGGCACAGGTACTTGTGCCGGGTATCGAGGTTAAACACCGTCGCCTGAGCGCCGTTGCATTTTAAGAGCGGATACGTTACCGTACCGTCCCCGA
>ERZ808278.1130-NODE-1130-length-12435-cov-3.324475_pt1 | contig 12435 bp, 14 predicted proteins | sample MGYA00521239_ERZ808278 | MGnify/ENA primary metagenome ERZ808278 (study PRJEB31516, sample SAMN03275600) | gut metagenome | biome: mammalia-associated habitat; material: feces | host: Papio cynocephalus | place: Kenya | collected 2012-07-17 ... | reverse complement strand
AGAAGTGTATTTTAATTGCAAATACAGGAACTTTAAGAGCTGCGATAGGAACTGATTCTGTAGCTTACAAGAGAACTTTCTTACCAGAAATGCTTCAAAAAGATTTTTATTGGCTTAGAGCAGAATATAATAAATCAAAAAAGAAAGCAAGTGATGAGCAGAAAGCTCGTATGAAAGAAATAGCGGAAACTGCGATTCCGATGCCTAAAGATTAATTAAATAAAACACAAAAAAAGCCCTTGACAAACGAGGGCTTTTGTGTTACAATACAGACACTAAGATAAAAAATGGTGATATTCTATGGACAAATATTTTTATTCTAATTGTTTCTTTGAAATGATTAAAGCTAAAATTAAAAATCCTAAAGTGAAGATAATGTATCTTCCAGCTTTTCTTAATGAAGCTCCATGTCCTCATTGGATGTGGCTTGATGAAGAGGGTGAGCATGATTTTCATTACAGGGGAAGACTTCCTTGGTATAAATGGTTTTGGCATAAAGGACATATTAGGACTGTTCATAGAGGTTGCTATAAAGGTTGCATTATGCAAATGATTGAAAAGAAATATTATGAGGGAAAGCATGAATAAGTCAAATATCCCAGCTACTTTTAAAGAAGTTGGTTTCAATGAAAGTTTTCATATGGGAAAATCTGAGAAATTTTCTTATTATATAGATAAAGACTTTGATTTTTGGTGCGAGCTTGAGGGAGGAGAAATTATTAAATGTCCTTCGGCTTATCGTATTGATGCATTTACTTTTACTTGGTCTGGTTGTCGTTATTGGTATGATGAAGAGACTAAGCGCCATTATTATGTGAATCCGTTTTATGACGGAGAAACATTTTATCTCTATGCATATAGTTTTGGAGAACTACTTGAGCTTATTAGGAAATTTGTAGAGCCAAGTGATGAAATAGAAGATGTACTTGATTCTTCTATTGAAATGAAAACATATAGGAATACAATAACAGAAATTTTTAAAAATTAAGGATGAATTATTATGAATCGTGAACAGCGTAGACAAACAGTAAAGAATCTTCAAAAGAAAGGTCTCAAGAGAGAATCCGCAGAGACTATTGTTGAACGTATGGACTTTACTGAACATCATTTTAGTAGAGATGTTTGGGAAGGTGAAAAGGTTAAGTTGAATTATGACCGAATCACTCATTATAAGGATTGGAAAATTCTTCGTCAGGAATATCGAGATTTTGTTGAAGCTAACAAAGATACTGTTTTTACAGTAGAATTTGATGATATTCGCAAGAAGGAAGCTGAGAAGAATGAAGGGTTGAGTGGTCTTTGCCAGTTTGTTGAAGATACCACTCCTGTAAAGTGGCTGTTTTATGCTATTGACCTTATCCCTGAACCTAATCAGAAGCGTCCTAAAACTGAAACCGAACTTCAGAATGAAGCTTTCTTGGCTCATGTGGATGAAGTTTTAAAAGGTATTGAGTAATGAAAAAAACTGTTGTTGGGGATAAATATGTTTTTGTTACCCCAGAAGAACAAAAATTAGCAGATGATTGTTTACAACTTTTAAGTGAAGAAGTAAAAAGATTGAATCCCAATTGCGAAAAAATTGGATTTTTGTCTTTTGATGATAAAACTTATGTCGTGCCTGTAAATGGCTATAAACCTTTAAAAGTAATGTTTGATACGGATGAAGTATGGAAAGTTTCAATAGACCCAGAAAATGAAAAAGAATTAATTGCTGAACGTTTTGCCACAAAAGAAGAACGAGAAGAAATTCTTAAAGCTTTAACTGTGAGCGGAATTAATTCCTTTAGGTTGGAGGATTGACAATGACTAATCTTGTAATCATGGTTGGACCTGTAGCAAGTGGTAAATCTACGCTTGCAAGTAATATTAAAAATGTATATGAACGTAATGGACGGAAAACTATTATTGTTTCCTCTGACCAGATTCGTGTTGATTTATATGGCGATATTAATGACCAGACTCATAATGACGGGGTTTTTAAGGAAGTCCGTCGTAGAATTAATAACTGCATCGGGAAAATGAATGTCATTGTAGACGCTACCAGCATTAATGTAAAGTCTCGTGTTTCTTTACTTGACCTCGTTCGCAAGAATCTTGACGTGCGTAAAATTGCTATGGTTATGACCACTCCCGAACCTGTATGCAAGATGCTTAATCGTAAACGCGAAAGAAAAGTTCCAGAGTATGTCATTGATAAGCAGATTGGAAATTTTGAAATTCCTTTTTATGAAGAGGGTTTTGATGAAATCAATCTAATTGATTGGAATAGTAATTATTTTTCTTATGCGAAAGATGAGCTTGCTAATATGGAGATTGACAACGATTATATCCCCAATCTTATGGTTGGCTTTGACCAGCGCAATTCTCATCATAAGTACACTCTTGATATTCATTGTAAAACTTGTGCAGAAGAAATTGCAAAACGAACTGATAATGAAGTTCTCATTCGAGCAGCAGAAATCCATGATTATGGAAAGATGCTAACTCAGGAAGAGAAAGATGATGGCAGCGGTGAATGTCGCTATTATAGCCATCATAACAAAGGGTGTTATGAATTAATGCATCCTCTTGCATGGATTGGTTTTAAAGATTACAACAAGTGCCTTGAGTGTTTGTTTTATGTGAATTTTCATATGCTGCCCTTCTTTATTGAGACTGAAAAAGCTCAAAAGAAATGGGAGAAAATTATAGGAAAGGAAAAGCTTGATAATCTTTTCTTGTTTAATAAATGTGATAAGATTGCAAGTGGTACACAGTAATGTGGAAACATCCTCTGCTTGGTTATATTAAGCAAGTAAAAGCTATTTATGAGTATAATAATAAGCCTATTCGAGATTGGAATTTTAAGCATTGGCTTGAAGACCTTTCTGAGCAAGCAGAAAAAACTCACGATGCAAGCCTTTTGGATTTACTTAAGGTGTTTGAGCCTCTTGATATGACCATTGATAATGAATATGTACTTTTCCATTATAAGGGTTTTATTGACCTGAGTGATATGGGGTATTCCGAGGCAGATTTTTTCTATCTTTATGATGGGCTTTATCAAGAGTGCCGTTCTTGTGTTTTTGATGTAAAGAAAGAAGAACTTGTTTTAGCAAGTCTTCCCAAATGGAAAAATTACAACGAAGATGCTTTTGATTGGTCTGAAAAGAATATTCGAGAAAAGTATACTTCTGCTCAAAAGATTTGGATTACCAATAAGATGGACGGCAGCTATCAGCAATTTCGTTATATTACCAATGATACTGGCTTTGAAATGTTTTTTGGTTCTGGGTCACAAGCTATTGATTTAAATGCATCTTGGAGGTTAAGAGAGGGTTTTTATCTTCTTACTGATTCTCAGCGAAAGATGATTCAGGATTATCCTGATTACACTTTTATTTTTGAGTTTATTTCTACTAAAAATGCCATTGTGGTTCATTATACTAAAGAACAAGAGGGAATGTATCTAATTTCTGCTCGTTCTTGTGTTAATGGAACTGAAATGGATTTTGATACTCTGCGTAGTATTGCTGCTCTTTATGATAGTAAGATGGTAGAGTATTACGATTCTGAAAATCTTGATTCTCTTCTTGCTCAGGTTGATAATTTTTCTTCTAATGAAAAAGAGGGTTGGGTTATCCGTATGCGAGATGAGAACGACAATGATTTTCGAGTGAAAATTAAATGTACCGATTATATTTTGCTCCATCGTGTAATTAGTAAGCAAGTATCTCCTAATGCAGTAATTGAAGCATTGGCGTATGACAAGTATGATGATTTTTATTCTAAAGTCCCCGATGCTTTTAAAGATATTGTAAAAGGTTTTTATCTTGAAACTATAAATTATGTTAGTACCCGTACTATTGCGGCTGAGATTTGGCATTATCAAATGATAGAAGAGCTTAAAGAACAGCTTGAAAACTATCCTGAAAATTATATTAATAAGCTTAAGATGGTATGGATTACTGAAAATGTGCCTAAGTGTATTGCAAGTGATGTAAGGAATATGGTGAATAAAAAAGAGACTCAATATCTTATTCGTCGCGGCTCTCCTTACCGTCATGCAGAGATTCTTAAATTAAAGAATCAGCACGAAAAGGCAATTAGACAAGCAAAAGAAAGACATGAAAATTTTAAGAAAGAAGTGGTAAACAATGGTTAATGTAAAGATTAAGAAATTGACTGAAACAGCAAAGATTCCGACAAAGGCTCATGTAGAGGATGCTGCTTTTGACCTTTATGCAGACATTCCCAATGATACTTTTATTCCTTGGGGAAGTACAGAAGAACGTAAGGGTTTAAAGATTCTCCCGCACACAACTGTTAAGATTGGTACGGGTGTGGCGATGGCTATTCCCAATGGCTATTGGGGTGCTATTTATGCTCGTAGTGGCATTGCCACTAAGCAGGGTCTACGTCCTGCTAACGCCGTGGGCGTGGCAGATTCAAACTATCGTGGCGAAATTATTGTAGCTCTTCATAACGATTCTTCGGAGACTCAGATTGTTGAGCATGGACAGCGTATTGCACAGTTTATGCTTGCCCCTGTAATCCCAACAGAATTTGAGGAGACTAATAATCTTGATGAGACCTCTCGTGGAGCAGAGGGCTTTGGTGATTCTGGCAAGTTCTAATCGTATAGATGATAATAAAATTCAGTTTTTATTTTGAGGTAAAATAAATGACTTTTAATTTTAAGTGTAACAAGTGTGGCACTCGTGTAGGTATTGACCTCGCTGAGAATTTGCCTGATTTTGAAACTCCTCGATATGAGGAAGATGGGAAGATTTTCTTTAAAGATGCTCATATGGTTTGTCCTGTTTGCAAGGAAGAAATCGGATTTATTTTTGAAGAAAGTGAAGATTAGAATAATGGGGAGGACCAGTAATGGCTTCTCCTAATTATAATAAATTACTTTTTTATGATACGGAAACAGTAGGGATTAAACCCCCTTATATTATAAGTTTAGGTTATATCTTATGTGAAAACAATAAAATTGTTAAAAGAGATATAATCAAATGCAATCCAAAATATCACATTTCAGAGGGTGCATCTAAGGTAAATGGATTTACAGATGAGATGGTAAAAGATTGGCCTACTTTTGAAGAAGAATGGCCTAAGATTGCACCATATTTTGAAAATGCTATACTGGTTCGGCATAACCTTCCATATGACATTGGCTCTATTAAAGCAGAATTTAAACGTTATAACTTACCTGACCTTCATGGTTATTATGTAGATACTTTACCTATAGCAAGAAAGTATATTCCAAAGCCAGAAGTGCCTAATCATAAATTGGGAACGTTATGTGAGTATTTTGGTATTGACCTTGTAAACGCGCATACTGCTGATGCAGATATTTATGCAACTATGAAGTTGTTTAACAAATTAGTTAGAATTACTAATGGACAAATGGATGTAAAAGAATTTTAAAAGGGGAGAATGCTATGAAAGTAACTAAGCGTGATGGTCGTTAGGTTGAATTTAGTAAAAATAAAATTGTAAAAGCTATTACAAAGGCTTTTATTGAAGTTTACCCTGACGACTTAACTACTGAAATGCAAGAATTTGCTCATAAAGTTGCAGAGGAAGTTATGTCTAAAAATACAGACATGACGGTTGAAGATATTCAAGACCTCGTTGTTCGTAGACTTATGGCAAGTAAGTATAAAGAAGTTGCGAAATCTTATGTCGAATATAGATATTTGCATGAACTTATCCGTCAAAGTAACACAACAGATAAAACAATTAAGGAATTAATTGACGGAGATAATGAATATTGGAATACAGAAAATTCTAATAAGAATCCTCGCGTAGTAACTACTCAGAGAGATTATATTGCTGGTGTTACAAGTACAGATATAGCACGAAGACTCCTTCTTCCAAAAGATGTTGTTACAGCACATGATGAGGGAATAATTCATTTCCATGATATGGATTATTTTGCTCAGAAGAGTTTACATAATTGTTTCTTAAAAAGCACAAAATTTATTACAAAAGAAGGCCTTCGTTCTTTTGAAGATTTTAATAATGGCGATATTATTGAAGTCTTATCTATTGATGGTAAATATCATAAAGCAGTTGTAAAACAATATGGAGTACAACCTTTATATAAATATACTTTTTATAATGGGAAAAAAGAAAATACTCATGATGTAATTGCCACAGAAAATCATAGGTGGATTTTAAAAGATGGAAAAGAGACCACTAACTTAAAAATTGGGGACAAATTGTGTAAAGCTCCTGTTATTTATTCGCAAAATTTAGATTGGGAAAATTTAACAGAAAATGAACAATTAATGTGGTGTAAAGGCTTTGGCTTAGGCGATGGTACTAAAGAATATGGTACAAATTCTACTCGAATTCGTCTATGTGAAAGCAAAGATTTGCAATATCTTAATCGTTTTAGTATATCAGGTTGTAATATTAGAAATACAAAGTTTAAAAATGAAGACAGAGAAGTTGTAATTTATAACTATAGAAAAACTATTCCAGAATTTAATTCTATTAAAGAACTTCAATGTTTTATTAATGGCTTATATTGTGCTGATGGGCGAAAAAAGCAAATGGTTAATGGCAAATATAATTTTGGCTTGCAATCTTCATCTTTAGAAGTTATTAATTTCTTAAGGGAAATGGCTGATACAGCAGGATTATATATAACCAAAGAAAATGAGCGCACGGGAGAGATAACTAATTTTACCACAGAACAAGGGCGTCCATATACTATTTTGTTCTCGTTTAATAGCGATTTTGATTTTCATTATACAGTATTAAATAAAGAGTTTTATGGTGAAGATGAAGTTTGGTGTCTTGAAGTAGAAGACACTCACAATTTTATTCTTGAATATGGTATTCCTACAGGTAATTGTGAGTTGGTAAATCTTGAAGATATGCTTCAGAATGGAACAGTAATTAATGGAGTAAAAATTGAAAAACCTCATCGTCTTTTAACTGCTGCAACTATTTCTACTCAGATTATTACTGCGGTAACAAGTTCTTCTTATGGGGGTTGTACGATAAATATCGCACATCTTGCTCCATTTGTAAGAGATAGTTTTGAATATCACAAGAAAAAGTATCTTAGTCGTGGCTTTAATGAAGTTGATGCAGAAAAATATGCAAATGAAGATACCAAAAAAGAAGTTACAGATGCAGTTCAGACATTTAATTATCAAGTAAATAGCATGACCAATACTAATGGTCAAGCTCCTTTCCTTAGTGTATTTATGTATCTTAATGATAATCCTGAATATATTAAGGAAACTGCAATGCTTATTGAAGAGTTCTTAAAGCAACGTATTGTTGGTTTTAAGAATGAAGTCGGACATTATGTAACTCCTGCATTCCCTAAACTTCTTTATGTGCTTGATGATAATAATATTACAGAAGATAGCAAGTATTGGGATTTGACTGTTCTTGCGGCAAAGTGTACTGCAAAGAGAATGGTACCTGATTACATTTCAGCCAAAATTATGCGTCGTGATAAAGTTGATAAGAACGGTGACGGTAATGTTTATGGCTGTATGGGTTGTCGCAGCTTCCTGACCCCTTATGTAGACCTTGAAACTAATAAGCCCAAGTATTGGGGGCGTTTTAATCAAGGCGTAGTAACAATAAATCTTCCTGATATTGCACTTTCTTCTCACGGGGATTTTGATGAGTTCTGGAAACTCTTTAATGAACGTACTGAACTTTGCCACAAAGCGTTAAAATGTAGACATGAAAGACTTGCTCTTGCAACAGCAGATGTCGCTCCCATTCTTTGGCGTTATGGTGCATTAGCAAGATTGCCAAAGGGAGCTTCAATTCATCCGTTGCTTCATAATGGATATTCAACTCTTTCTCTTGGATATGCAGGTCTTTATGAATGTGTAAAATATATGACTGGTGAATCTCATTCTCATGGCAAGGGATTTGATTTTGGTATTCAGGTCATGCAAGCTCTTAATGATAAATGTAAAGAATGGAAAGCTGATGAGAATATTGACTACTCACTTTACCGGTCCCCAATCGAGACTACTACCTATAAATTTGCTAAGTGTTTAAAGAAGCGTTTTGGTGAAATTGAGGGTGTCACAGATAAGGATTATATTACTAATTCTTATCATATTAATGTAAGAGAAGAAATCGACCCATTTGACAAGCTTGAAATTGAGTCCAAATATCAAAAGCTTAGTCCACGGGGAGCTATTAGTTACATCGAATGTGCGGATTTAACTAAAAATATTCCTGCTGTTCTTGAGGTTCTTAAATTTATTTACGACCATATTATGTATGCTGAATTAAATACAAAGTCTGATTATTGTCAGGTTTGTGGTTATGAACATGAAATTGAAATTGTAGATGAAGATGGCAAATTGTATTGGCGTTGTCCTAATTGTGGCAACACAGACCAAACAAAGATGAATGTGGCTCGTCGTACTTGTGGTTATATTGGTAGCCAATTCTGGAACCAAGGACGTACTCAAGAAATTAAAGAACGTTATGTTCATATGGATAATCACGAAGAATGAATTATGCTGTAATTAAAAAAATGGATATTACAAATGGAGAGGGAATTAGAGTTTCCCTCTTCGTATCTGGTTGTAAATTCCATTGTAAAAATTGTTTTAATCTTGAAGTTCAAAACTTTTCTTATGGGGAAAAATATACTCAAGAAACAGTAAATAGAATAAAAGAATATCTAAGTAAATCATCTGTAAAAGGTCTTTCTCTTCTTGGAGGAGACCCTTTGTGGCAAACCAATGAAGATATGGAACAGCTTTCGAATCTTTGTAAAGAAGTCCATAATCTCGGTAAAGATATTTGGATTTGGTCAGGTTTTACTTGGGAAGATATTTTTGACAAAATTCCAGATAATACATTAGAAGCAGGAATTATAAATGCTCAACAAGAACTGATTGCAGAATGTGATGTTTTTGTTGATGGGCCTTTTGTAGAAGAACTAAAAGACCTTTCTCTTGCTTGGAGAGGTAGTTCTAATCAAAGAGTTATAGATGTCCAAAAGACGTTGAAAGCAAAAGAGATTGTTCTTTATTGCGACTGATATTTTTCAAGGGGGAATACAACATATTGTATTCCTCCTTTTTTATTCCGTTTTTATTTTGCAGATTTTACTTGACAAGTCGGAGAAAATGTGGTATACTCTCAATAAGAATATAGGAGTGGAGGTTCTAATTTATTAACGCACAGATTGAAGAAAGACTTGAAACAGATTTTAAGACACTAACTGAAAAGGGGTTTGAGGTAGTCGGCGTATATCTCGCAGGCAGCCAAAATTATGACCTCTCAGATTCTACCAGTGACCTCGATACAAAGGCGATTGTACTTCCTCATTTTGAAGACATTGTTCGTTCTAAGCAATGGGTAACAGATACAATTATTAACGCTGACGATTCTCATACGGAAGTTAAAGATATTCGTAATATGTTTGACTGTTATAAGAAACAGAATATTAATTTTCTTGAAACTCTTTTTACAAAGTATTATTATTTAAATCCTGATTATACAGGTGAATGGCTTGGAGCAATTATTAAAAACAGAGAAAAGATTGCTCACTATGATGAATGTAAAGCGATTAAATCCATGTTTGGCAATATGTTGACTAAGTATAAAAATATGTATAAGTCAATGCCCCATAGTGCTTCAGAGATTGAACAATATGGTTATGCCTTAAAAGATTATCATCATTTAATGAGATTGGCTCAATTTATTAGAAGATATATTTCAGGTGAAAAATACGAGTCTATTTTAATTGCAGAAGACAGAGAGAAACTTATTGAATATAAGCGAGTAGGTTTCCCGCTTGAAGAAGTTTCTAAAATTGCAGAAGACACTATTAATGAAACAAGAAAATTAGTAGATGATACTTTAGTAGAGTGGGAGCAGACAAAAAAAGTAGACAAAGAAGTAGAAGAAATTCTTCATCAAGTAGAATTTGATTTTATCAAACAGAGTCTTTTACATGATTTGGTGACAGAAAATGGATAAAAACGAAAAATTGTGGTTTTCAGCTAAAAAACCGACTTCCAACCACAATATATTGTGGTCAGAAGATTTCAAAGACACAAGATGTTGTGGTTTACTGCCAAATAAAATAACATTTTTATTTGGTAATATTTCAGATGATGAATATAGAAAATTTTTAGATATACAAGATGATTGGAGACACGCATAATGAGTGTTAATATTATTGAAAAGATTAAATCTCTTACAGAAGAATTGAAGCATTATGCTTGGGCTTATTATCAGAATGATGCACCTGAGATTACAGATGCAGAATATGATGCTAAGTGTGATGAGCTTAAGGCTTTGGAGAACAAGGAAAACTTTTGGCTTGCAGATTCTCCTACTCGTAAGGTTCAAGGAGCTTTGCTTGATTCATTAAAGAAAGTTAAGCATCCAGTTCCTATGCTTTCTGCGGACAAGTCTACTGATATTGCAGATGTAATTAAGTTTGCAGAAAATAAAGAAATTACCATTAGTTATAAAGATGATGGTGCAACACTTGTTCTTTATTATAATAATGGCGAACTGATTCAAGCAGTTACTCGTGGTGATGGGGAAATCGGTGAAGATGTAACTCATACCGCAAAGATGATTAAAAATATTCCGATGCATATTTCTTGCACAGAAGAAATTATTATTCGTGGTGAAGCAGTTATTCCTTGGGATAAATATCGTGAAATGAATGTTGATGGTACTTTGGGACATCCGAGAAATCTCTCTTCTGGGGGATTGCGTCAGCTTGATGCAAATGAAGCCGCAAAGCGCAACATTTACTTTTACGCTTTTAATCTGGTTAATTGGAAAGATATTGGCGTAACAACTCATGCAACCGCAATGAAATTTTTAGAGATTCTGGGCATTCCTGTTGTTCCTTATGCCGTTCTTGATGATTATGATGCTGATTCGATTAAATATCTTACAGAAATGGATTTTAATCGTGAACATTATAATATTCCCACAGATGGTTGGGTATTCCAGTTTAATGATTTGGTTTATGGTGAAAGTCTTGGTATTACTGCCCATCATCCTCGCAATTTGTTTGCGTTAAAGCCTGAAACTACTACCTATAAGACAATTTTTCGTGGAGTAGAATTTAATCCAACTCGCACTGGTTTAATTTCTCTTACAGGATTGTTTGACCCTGTTGATATTGATGAGACTATTGTTTCTCGTGCTACACTTCATAATGTTTCTTATTTTAAAGACCTTGAGCTTGGAATTGGAGATGAGATTGAAGTTGCAAAGATGAATGAGATTATCCCTGCTATTCTTAAGAATAATACTCGTTCTAATACTTATAAGCTTATTGAAAATTGTCCCTGTTGTGGTTCTAAGCTTATATTAAATCAAGCTGAATCTGGTACAGAAACTTTGATTTGCCCAAATGAAAATTGTGCTGCTAAACAACTTGCTCAGTTTGTACATTTTGTTTCTAAGCCTTGTGCAAATATTGATGGCTTAAGTGAAGCAATTCTTACCAAATTTATTGACCTTGGTTTTATTAAAACTTTTGCGGACATTTATCATCTTTCTGACCACAAGGATGAAATTGTAAAGCTTGACGGCTTTGGTGAAAAGAGTTATAAGAAGCTTTATGAAGCTATCGAACTATCTCGTGAAATTAAGTTGAGCAATTTCATTACTGCCCTTGGTATCCCTCTTATTGGAAAGACTGCTGGTAAGACTATTTCTAAGGCGTTTAATGGTAATTATGGTTTCTTCCATGATGCTTGGGAACATGGTTTTGATTTCAGCACTCTTGATGATTTTGGCAAGGCTATGGCAGATGCAATGAATGATGCTTGGATTAATCCAAATCCTCTTTGGGCTGGTCTTGACAGGGAGTTTAGTTTTATTGTCGAAGAAGCGCCTAAGATTAGTGCAGATGATTTTATTTCAGGTAAAACTTTTGTAGTTACAGGTTCATTCCAAAATTATAAAAGAGCCGACCTCGAAAGGATTATTACTGACCGTGGTGGTAAGCTCTCAGGTTCAGTATCAGCTAAGACTTCTTTTCTATTGACAAATGATGGAGATAGTGGGTCAAGTAAGGCTGAAAAGGCTAAGAAGCTTAATATTCCTATTGTGTCAGAAGATGAATTTATTAAGAAAGCAGGGCTTTAAAATGGAAGCTATTAAACAGTTTTTTGATGCTTATGCTTTTCTCTCTAATTTTTATAGCGCTCCTATAAGTTATAATGGCTTAACTTATCAAAATTCAGAAGCCGCATTTCAAGCGCAAAAAGAAATCGAAGATGAAGACCGTAAAAAATATACGACAATGAATCCCTCTCAAGCAAAACTTGCTGGTAGGAATTGTAAATTGCGTAAAGATTGGGAAGAAATTAAAGAACAAACAATGTATGAAATTGTTAATGCAAAATTTGTTCAAAATAAGAATCTTGCTAAACTTCTTATTGATACTGGTGATGCATATCTTGA
>ERZ808278.1129-NODE-1129-length-12460-cov-4.230713_pt1 | contig 12460 bp, 12 predicted proteins | sample MGYA00521239_ERZ808278 | MGnify/ENA primary metagenome ERZ808278 (study PRJEB31516, sample SAMN03275600) | gut metagenome | biome: mammalia-associated habitat; material: feces | host: Papio cynocephalus | place: Kenya | collected 2012-07-17 ... | reverse complement strand
CATTTCGAGCCACATTATATCACCATCCGGGGGAAAGGTGAGCTGCTTGCAAAATTACGAAAAGAAGTCAAAAAGGCAGACAAAGTGTATCTTGCAACTGACCCTGATCGTGAAGGAGAAGCAATATCATGGCATTTATCACAAGCATTAAAGTTAGAGGAAAGTAAACATAATCGAATTACATTTAATGAGATAACCAAGAATGCTGTTAAATCATCAATTAAGCAGGCAAGAGATATTGACATGAATATGGTGGATTCTCAGCAGGCAAGAAGAATGATTGATCGTATGGTAGGTTATGGAATCAGTCCACTTCTTTGGGCAAAGGTAAAAAGAGGACTTAGTGCGGGGCGTGTTCAATCAGTAGCACTTCGCATTATTTGTGACCGTGAAGAAGAAATTAATGCTTTTGTTCCAGAAGAATACTGGACTTTGGAAAGTGATTTTAAAGTAAAGGGACAGAAAAAACCTTTACATGCTAAGTTTTATGGAACGAAATCTTCCAAAATGACAATTCAAAATGAAGAGCAGCTAAAGGAGATTTTAACACAATTAGAACATACAGATTATAAAATATCAGATGTGAAAAAGGGAGAACGTACGAAGAAACCTCCTATTCCTTTTACAACAAGTACATTGCAGCAGGAGGCAGCTAAAGTTCTAAATTATTCTACGCAAAAAACAATGCGTATTGCACAGCAGTTGTATGAAGGCGTTGATATAAAAGGAAAAGGAACAGTTGGTTTAATAACTTATCTACGTACAGATTCCACACGTGTTTCCAAAGAAGCAGACGAGGATGCTAAGGGTTATATTGCAGAACATTTTGGAGAAAATTTTGTAATTCAGTCCAATGGACAAAAGGAAAATAAAAAGAAAATTCAGGATGCTCATGAAGCAATCAGGCCAACATATGTTGACTTAACACCGACTCAGGTTAAAGAATCTTTAGCAAGAGATCAGTTTCGTTTATATCAATTAATTTGGAAGCGTTTTATTGCAAGTCGTATGGAAAGCGCAAAGTATGAAACAACGTCTATTAAAATTGATGGTGGCGATTATCGTTTCACAGCATCCGCTTCAAAACTTGTATTTGAAGGATTTTTAAATGTATATGCTAATGATGAGGAAAAAGAGGAAAGTGCAGTCGTTTCAGGTGCAATTACAACTGATTCCGAGATTGAACCCATTGAATTTACCCATGGTCAGCATTTTACTCAGCCACCAGCGCATTTTACAGAGGCTTCTTTAGTAAAGACTTTAGAGGAACTTGGAATAGGTCGTCCAAGTACTTATGCACCGACGATTACAACGATTATTGCTAGAAGATATGTAGCAAAGGAAAATAAGAATCTATATGTAACCGAAATTGGGGAAGTGGTAAATTCAATTATGAAGACATCATTTCCTAGTATCGTGGATGTGAACTTCACAGCTAATCTAGAAGGACTACTTGATTGTGTAGAAGATGGTACAGTTGCGTGGAAAACAGTAGTAAGTAATTTTTATCCAGATTTGCATGATGCAGTTGCGCAAGCCGAAAAAGAAATTGAACAGATAAAAATTGAAGATGAAGTAAGTGACGTAGTATGTGAGTTGTGCGGACGGAACATGGTTGTAAAATATGGTCCTCACGGAAAGTTTCTTGCGTGTCCAGGTTTCCCAGATTGCAGAAACACAAAACCATATTATGAAAAAATCGGTATTGCCTGTCCTGCATGTGGTAAAGAAGTAGTAATTCGTAAGACAAAAAAGGGCAGAAAATATTATGGCTGTGAAAATAATCCGGAATGTGATTTTATGTCATGGCAAAAGCCAACGAAAGAAAGATGCCCTGATTGTAACGGATATATGGTTGAAAAAGGATCTCGTGTAGTTTGCGCAGATCCGAAGTGCGGGTTTGTGATTGAGAAGGATAAACTCGGTGAACTCTTAAGTGCAGCCATGCCAGAACAGGATGAAAAAGAATAATGTAAAAATCGGGCAGTTACGGACATGAACAGTAAAAATAATTACGTAATATTACGATGGGAAGGAAGCTGGTCGTAGCGAACCAGCTTCTTTCCATTAAGTGGAGTATTTATGTGACGAAATTACTATTGTGTTTGTAAATGTGTTATGATAAAATAATTGGGAAAATTGCATTAACAATTTTGTGCAATTTGCAAGGAGGTTGGATATGGGAGTTGAACTTCTTGATAAAACCAGAAAAATAAAAAAACTATTACATTATAATCATTCTCAAAAAGTTGTATTTAACGATATATGCAGTGTATTAAGTGATACATTGAATTCCAATGTCCTTGTGATAAGCAAAAAGGGAAAGGTATTAGGAATACATAATAGGCGAAATACAAAAGAAATTACACAGTTCATTCAAGACAATGTTGGAGGATATATTGACGAGTTACTTAATGAAAGATTCCTTAATGTACTTTCGACGAAAGAGAATGTTAACCTTATGACGTTTGGTTTTGATTTCGAGCAAATGAATATGTATTCTTCTATTATCACTCCGATTGATATCGCAGGTGAAAGACTAGGAACGCTTTTTCTATATAAATGCGGGAATGAATATGATATTGATGATATTATATTAAGTGAGTATGGAACAACTGTAGTGGGATTGGAAATGCTCCGCGCAGTAAATGAAGAGAATGCAGAAGAAATTCGTAAAGAACAAATTGTGCAGTCTGCAATAGGAACTTTGTCATTTTCTGAGATGGAGGCAATTATACATGTTCTTGATGAACTCAATGGAAGTGAAGGAATTCTGGTAGCTAGTAAAATTGCAGATAAAGTGGGAATTACTCGCTCTGTTATTGTAAATGCGCTTCGAAAATTTGAAAGTGCTGGAGTGATTGAAACAAAATCTTCTGGTATGAAAGGCACATATATCAAAGTGATAAATGATGTTGTTTTTCGTGAACTTAAAAAAATAAAAGAAGTATAACAAAAAATATTTCATGGCAAGCGAAATGCTTTTATATAAAAAGCATTCGGATGATATATTTATACTAATAGTAAGCAAAAATTTCTTGTTTTTTAACATTTTTTTAGTATAATAGTATAGAAAGGATGTGAGTCAATGGCTAATATGTTTAGTTATGTAGATGTCCTTGGGAAAACTGCTAATGCGAGTTACACTCGTATGGAAGTTATCTCAGATAACATTGCTAATGTTAGTACACCATACTATAAGAGAAAGGATGTACAGTTCGAATCTTATTTGGCTGCTCAAATAGGCGATGGTGATAACTTGGATCAATGTATAGAAAATATCGATTTAGATTCTTTACAAGCAACAACATATGTTGATAATTCTCAATACAGTTATCGATATGACGGTAATAATGTTGATATTGATACAGAAAATTCTGAAATGGCTAAGACACAAATAAGATATCAAACGTTAATGCAATCCCTTACTAATGAGTACAGCAGAATAAAAACAGCCTTGTCTAAAAGTTAGTTTAATTGGTACAAGCTTTAAAAGAAAGTAGCTGAAAGGAGAATATATATGTCGATCTTTGGTGGATTGAATGTGAGTGCTAGCGGCTTAACGGCTCAAAGGCTTCGCATGGACACGATATCTCAAAATATCGCAAATGTGAATACAACGAGAGATGAAAATGGGGACGTTTATCGAAGAAAAACAGTTGTTTTCGCAGAAAAGAAAGATTTTTCTTTCTCAGATTCGCTGAATGCAGCATCTGGTTTGAAAAGCAGTGGAGTAAAAGTAGTTAAGGTAGTAGAAGATACGTCAACGGATTTAAATATGGTATACGATCCTTCGCATCCGGATGCAAATGAAGATGGTTATGTATCTTATCCAAATGTGAATACGGTTACAGAGATGACAAACCTAATAGATTCTAGCAGGGCGTATGAGGCAAATGTTACAGCGTTTAACGCTACAAAAAACATGCTGTTGCAAACGTTAGAAATGGGTAAATAGTGGAGGTAAGTTATGGATATAACGGGTGTTAAAAATATTAGTGCCATATCGCCTAAGTACGACTATGGCAAGCAATCCAAAATAGAGAATAACAATAATCAAACATTCGCTTCGTTTTTTAAATCAGCTCTTGATAATGTGAATGAAACTAATTCCTATATTAATAAGGCAAATGAAGAAGAAATTAAGTTTGCTTTAGGACAATCTGACAGCTTAGTGGACTTGCAAAATGCACAACTTAAAGCTAACATTTCTTTGCAATATACAGTTGCAATAAAAAATTCCCTGGTAGATGCGTACAAAGAAATAATGAATTTGCAATTTTAATGAAATAGATTGAAAATAACATTACAGTGGGGGCTGTGATGTAACGGAAAGAGGATTATATGGTAGAAAGACTAAAGCAAATACCTAGCCAGATTGTTAAAATGTGGAAAGAGCTATCAAAAAAGCAGAAGGTGCTTATTTTAAGTGTAGTTGCTGTAGTTCTTATGACACTCCTAGTATTATATTTTGTCCTATCCAAAGTAGAATATACAACCTTATATAAATTTGAGGATACAGCAAGTGCCAGTAAGATGATTCAGATGCTAAAAGATAGCAACATAGACTGCAAATTAGAAAAAGATAACCTGACTGTTGATGTAAACAGTAAGTCCTATCAAGATGCAGTTGTAATGATGGGAACGAATGATATTCCTTCCACTGGTATGTCGTGGAATGATGCATTAACGAACTCCATTTCCACAACGCAAACAGAAAAAGAACAGAAATTTAATCTGGCATTTCAAAATGATATCAGAAGCAATCTGATGAAGTTAGATTATGTTACGGATGCAGCAGTTTATATCAAGGGGACTGCAGCAGAGAAAACAATATTTGATAGTGAAGAAGAGACTTCCGTAAGTGTAATGCTTACTTTAAAACAAGCAATTTCCGCTGAAACTGCCAATGGTATTGCAAAAATGCTCGCAGGCGCAGTTGGCAATGCAACGACAGATAAAATTACTATCGTTGACAGTTCGGGCAAAGTCCTTTTTGCAGGGGATGAGCAGGATACTCTTGGTGGTTCTATTAGTTCGGTAGCAGAATATAAAGAAAAGTTAAGAAATACATTCCGAAAGAACGTAAAAGATATTTTGTTAGCATGTGATTATGATGATGTTGAAGTTAGTGGTGAAAATCTTCAATTTAATATGGACAAAATTACGGAAATGTCAACGGAATATACAGCTGCTGATGGACAGGAGCAGGGACTATATGACAGCTCTTATGAATATAAGGCGACAGGTTCCAATATTACAAGTGGTATACCAGGAACTGACTCCAATGATCAATCTACAGATTATCAAATTAAAACAGATGGTTCGTCAGATTCTGAAGTAGTACTTAATAAATATGATTACTTGCCTAATGAAACAGTGAAAAACATAGAGCATGAAGTTGGTGCAGTTGATACAAGTAAATCTTCTATAGGTGTAGTATTGACCAAATATCGTATCTACAATCAGGCAACAGTTGAGAAAGATGGTACATTAGGAAGTTTAACATGGCAACAGTTCGTGGAACAGAATAACCGTAGAACTCAAATACAGCTTGATGCTGGAATTTTAAACTTGATTTCCCAGGTAACTGGTGTGGCACAAAATAAAATTGCAGTCACAGTCTGGGAACAGCCAATTTTTAATGACAAGGTTGTGAAAGCAAAAGATTACTCTAACATTGTAATGATTGTTTTAGTTATTTTAATTATCGCTTTATTAGCCTTTGTAGTGATCCGTTCTATGGCACCTGTGCAGGTTACAGAAACTGAGCCTGAATTATCAGTAGAAGAATTATTGGCTACTACGAAGGAAAGTCAAGCACTAGATGATATTGAAATTACTGAAAAATCAGAAACAAGACGACTCATTGAGAAGTTTGTAGATGAAAATCCAGAGGCGGTAGCACAATTACTGAGAAACTGGTTAAATGACGATTGGGGGTAAACTAAGTGGAAAGTAAAGAAGATATTAGTGGATTACAAAAGGCCGCAATCTTGTTGATTGCATTAGGTCCCGAAAAGTCAGCCAGTATATTTAAGCATTTAAAAGAAGATGAAATAGAACAGTTGACATTAGAGATTGCTAATACACGTAGCGTTCCAACAGATACAAAGGACCAGATACTAGATGAGTTTTATGATATCTGTTTAGCACAGAAATATATATCTGAAGGTGGTATTAACTACGCAAAAGAGCTGTTAGAGAAAGCACTTGGCCATGATAAGGCGATGGATGTTATTGGAAAGCTGACTGCATCTTTACAGGTTCGTCCATTCGAGTTTGTTCGAAAAACAGATGCAAGCCAGTTGTTAAACTTTATCCAAGACGAACATCCACAAACAATCGCTTTGATTCTGTCATATTTGTCTCCAGGTCAGGCATCTGCAATTATTTCATCTTTATCACCTGATAAACAGGCAGATGTCGCAAAACGTATTGCACAGATGGATAGAACTTCGCCAGACGTTATCAAAGAAGTAGAGAAGATTTTAGAGAAGAAGTTATCTTCACTTGTAAATCAGGATTACACAATTGTTGGTGGTGTGGATTCTATCGTAGATATCTTGAATACAGTAGATAGAGGTACTGAAAAACACATTATGGAATCTCTTGAAATTGAAGAGCCAGAATTGGCTGATGAAATCCGTAAGAAAATGTTTGTATTCGAGGATATTCTTTCACTTGATGATAAATCGATTCAGAGAGTTCTTCGTGAAGTTGATAATAATGAACTTGCTATTGCACTTAAGGGGGCAAATGAAGAAGTTCAGAATGTTATCTTTAACAACTTATCAAAACGTCTTGTTACAATGATTAAGGAAGACATGGAATACATGGGTCCTGTTCGTATGAAGGATGTTGAGGAGGCTCAACAGAAGATCGTTAATATTATCAGAAAACTTGAAGATGCAGGGGAAATCATTATCTCCAGAGGTGGAGGTGATGAGATAGTTGTCTAATCTTATTAAGGGGAATTATATTCGTTTTAGCCAATCTGATTGTGTCATCATTGATTCAAATTTCCCAACAGAACAATTTAATCCGCTATCTTTCACAAAGGTCGAAGAAGATAAGACTTTAGTGGAGGAAACGGAAACAGCAATAGAAGCAAAAGAGGATTCAATTCCAGATTTGGAAGAGATTAATCATTATGCAGAAAATATTATTATGGAAGCAAGAGCTGAAGCAGACAAGATTTTAGAGTCTGCTAAGGCGGAAGCTTTAGAAGTAATGACGAAAGCCAGAGAACAAGGTGAAGAAGAAGGTTATCAATCTGGGCTTTCTCAAATAGAAGAAAAGAAGCGTCAGATGGACCAAGAACTTAAAGTACAGCTAGAGAAGCAGCAAGAGGAATATGAGCGTACTATTAAGCAATTAGAACCTCAATTTGCAGACTTAACAATGAAGCTGGTTGAAAAGATTACCGGTATAGTAGTAGAAGATAAGAAAGATTTAATTATGTATCTGCTTTCTACAACCTTAAAACCAATACGAGGTCCAAAGCAATTTTTAATACGTGTTTCCGAAGAAGACGCACCAATTGTTTCACAGCATAAGGAAGCTTTGACAGATTTACTTTCAGATGACTGTACGTTAGAGATTTTTGAAGACCCAACGTTAAACAAGAATCAATGCTTTATTGAGACTGAAGATAGACTTTTAGATGTTAGCTTGGATGTACAGTTAAAGAACTTATCGGAACATTTAAAAGTGTTAGCAAATGCTTAATAGCAAAAGAAAGAGGAATATAATTGACTTCAATTAATTTTGAAAAATATTATAGTTTACTGGACCGAACATTTGAAAAGAAACTAGGAAAAGTAGTAAAAGTAGTCGGATTGACGATTGAGTCAATTGGTCCAGAAGCCAAGCTGAATGATTTGTGTAACATTATTTCCAAGGATAAGAAAACAGTTGTAAAGGCAGAGGTAGTAGGCTTTCGAGACAACAGGGTTTTGCTTATGCCTTACGATAATGTAGAAGGAGTAGGGCTTGGCAGTAGTGTTGAAAATACAGGATTTCCGCTAAAGGTAAGAGTTGGAAATGATTTATTAGGTAAAGCAGTAGACGGATTAGGTGTTCCTCTTAATGATGAGGAGATTAAAGATGGTGAGTACTACTCAGTTGAAGCTGCACCTCCGGAACCTTTAAAACGTAAGCTGATTGATTCAGTGCTTCCACTTGGTGTAAAAGCTGTAGACGGTTTAATCACCATAGGAAAAGGGCAAAGAATTGGTATATTTGCAGGAAGTGGTGTAGGAAAAAGTACCTTGCTTGGTATGTTTGCAAGAAATACAAAGGCTGATATCAATGTAATCGCCTTAATTGGAGAGCGAGGAAGAGAAGTAAGAGAATTCCTTGAAAGGGATTTGGGTGAGGAAGGAATGAAGCGTTCAGTCATTGTTGTAGCAACTTCGGATAAGCCAGCTTTAATTCGTAACAAGGCCGCAAAGACTGCAACCTCCATAGCTGAATATTTTAGAGACCAGGGAAAAGATGTTTTATTAATGATGGATTCATTAACCAGATTTTCTATGGCACAACGAGAAATAGGACTGGCGTCTGGTGAACCACCTGTTTCAAGAGGATATCCACCTAGTGTATATTCTGAGATGCCGAAGTTATTAGAACGTGCTGGTTATTCAGATACAGGCTCTATCACAGGGCTTTATACGGTACTTGTAGATGGTGATGATTTCAATGAACCGATAACGGATACAGCTAGAGGTATTTTAGATGGTCATATTATGTTATCAAGAAAGTTAGGACATAAAAACCACTATCCTTCCATTGATGTTTTGCAAAGTATTTCTCGTGTTATGTCAAGTATAGTAACCGATGAGCATAAAGCGTTGGCAGGAAAGCTAAAAAGTGTTCTGGCAACATATAATGAAGCAGAAGACTTAATCAATATCGGCGCATACAAAAAAGGTTCTAATCCAAATATTGATTATGCAATTGAGAAGATAGATGATATCAATGGTTTCTTGCGTCAGGGCGTATATGATAAATATTCATTTGAAGAAGTAATTGCTTTGTTAGAAGGAATATTTGAAAGTCAGTAATGTCAATGAGGGATTGAGTTATGGCTAAGTTTATTTATGGAATGCAAAATCTTTTAAACTTAAAAGAGAAACTAGAGGAACAGAAAAAAGCAGCATTCGGAGTTGCAAAATCAAAGCTAGATGAAGAAGAGAGAAAACTTGAAGTGTTGGAAGGAAAGAAAATATATTACCAAGATGCCTTGGTGGCTTGTTTTTCATCAAAACTGGATTTAGCAGCCATAAAGAAAAATGAAACAGCAATAAAAGTGATTCAAGCTAATATTGAACATCAGAATATTGTGATTAAGCAGGCTGAGCGTCAAGTGGAATTAGCTAGAATTCAACTGACTGAAGCGATGAAAGAAAGAAAAACCCATGAGAAACTCAGGGAAAAAGCTTTTGAAGAATTTAAAAGTGAATTACTTCATGAAGAAAGCAAAGAAGTAGATGAACTGGTGAGTTTTAAATATGGGAAAGCAAAGGGTGAGTAATTAAAGTATGGCGAAGAAAAAGAAAGAAGACATTTTAGAAACTGAATTAGATGAACAAGAAGAAAAAAAAGGTGGAGGTTTCTTTTCTATCCTATTTGTAATTCTAATCATATTAGTCTGGCTTGCAATATTTGCCGCATTAATAAAATTTGATGTTGGTGGATTTGGAAGTGGTGTATTGAGACCAATATTGAAAGATGTGCCAGTTATTAATCGTATATTACCTGCTTATACGGATGAAGAATTCTTTGAAGAGCACAACACAAAGTACTCTACATTAGAAAACGCGACTGCTAGGATAAAAGAATTAGAACTTAAACTTGCAGATTATCAAAATCAAGATGAGAGTGATAGTGATACAATTAAAGATTTAAAAGCAGAAGTAGAGCGTTTACAGGTATATGAAGAAGAGTATAAGAAGTTTCAAGATAGAGTGAAGGAGTTTGATAAGAAAGTAGTTTTTGCTGAACAAGCACCTTCCATAGAAGAATACAAACAGTATTATGAAGAAATTCAGCCAGAAAATGCAGCAGAGATCTATCGTCAGGTTGTGGAACAGCTTCAATATGACGAAAAGATAAAAGAAGAAGCAAAACGGTATGCCAAAATGGATCCAGCAAGCGCAGCAAAAGTATTGGAAATTATGTGTGCTGACGATCTTGATACTGTATGTGGCATTATTTCCTCAATGGGTAATAAACAGGCTTCTGCGATTATGAATGCATTAGATCCAGCAACGGCAGCAAAAGTGACGAAAAGAATGACGACTCTAGATGAATAGCAAGAATAAAGCTACTAAGAACCGAAAGGTCTTAGCATAAATATCATTTTAAGAAAGGAGGAAGTTATGGCACAGGTAAGTAAGATTAATCCAGTAAACATTGGGAACATTGTTGCTTCTGGTAGTGCAAAGACATCATCGGCTAAAACAAAATTTTCAGATATCATGTCATCAAGTGCAGGAAATTCCGAACAACACGGGAGCAAAAATCAGTCAATTAGTTCCATTCAGACAACAAAAGAGAAACTTCAAGAAACTGCATCAGCTGCTAAAAATCTTCAAAATCCTACCGAAAGCGATTATCAGCAGGTGAATCAAGCTGTTGAAAGTCAAACAACAGAACAAGGTGATGTTGCGTTAGGAGAAGCACTTGAAAGTGTTGTGCAGTTAAAAGAGCAGATAGCAAAGATTCTCGATATCTCTCTGGATGAACTAGAAAAAGTCATGGCTGAATCAGGCTTTACAGCTATGGATTTATTAAATCCGAACATACTGCAGGATTTACTTTTAAAGGTAAATGGTGTAAATGAGCCAACAGATCTTTTGACCAATGAAGGTTTGTGTAACCAAATGAAAGAGTTATTACAAACAGTTGAGACGTTTACAGAATCTGTTAACTTGCAGGAATTCTCAAAAGCTTCAGAGGTATTGGCATCTACTGATTTTAGTGAAGTGCTAGAGCAGAAGGAGCAGCCAGCTGATATGAATCAGGATATGAAACCAGTAGAGGAGTCTTCTGTAGAAGAAACTCCTGTTACGAAAGAACCTGTTATAACGGTTCAAAAAGAGGAGGCATCTGGTAAAGAACAAAATCAGTTTAGTAGGAATAAATCTAACGGACATACAGATTTTCAAGATGCACAGCTTAGTCAGTTCGTACAGAAATTAAGTGAGTCAGTTCAGCAAACTGGGCAGATTGAGATGGATAGCGCAGAAAGATTGCAGCAAATGCAAGATATTGTGAATCAGGTTGTTGAGAAAATAAAGGTTACTCTTTCAAGTGATTCCACTAGTATGGAAATGCAATTAAATCCTGAAAATCTTGGAAAAGTCAATGTTTCGGTTGTTTCCAAAAATGGCGAAATGACTGCTACTTTTATAGTGGAAAATCAATTGGCAAAAGAAGCGTTAGAAAGTCAGATGACTACCTTGAGAGAAAGTCTCAATGAGCAGGGTGTCAAAGTAGAAGCAATTGAAGTTATGGTTGCAGAACAAGGCTTGTCGCAAGACCAGTTCTCTAATAAAAATGGAGAGAGCAGTTTCCAAAATCAAAATAAGCGTCGTGGTAATTTAGGAAAGCTACGAGGTTTAGAAGACGGTAAAGAGGAGACAGAAGAAGAGGAAGAAGTTCGAACAATTAGAAGTAATGGAACAGTTGATTTCTCAGCATAAAGGAGGAAAGGTATGGCAACAAATTTAAGTGCTCCAGTAAAAGATGGAGTAGTTCAACAGTATGATAGTGATCCTGTTAAGAAAAAGGTAACAAAAGGGACGAGTGAACTTGGAAAAGATGCTTTTTTACAGTTGCTATGTACACAGATGCAGTATCAGGACCCATTAAATCCTTCATCAGACACAGAATTTATTTCACAGTTAGCTTCATTTTCGTCCTTAGAGCAGATGCAAAATTTGAATAATTCATTTGCTCAGACACAAGCTTTTACCATGATTGGGCAGGAAGTTCAAGTAAAAGCAGAAAATAAAGAAGGATATGTGCAGGGAACTGTAGATTACGTAACTGTTTCAGGTGGAAAGGCGTATTATTCAATTGGTGGAACATTGTATGCATCAGATAAGTTACTCACAATCATTTCGCCATTATATAGTGCACAACAGAATGCACCAGCGATTGAAGAACAGAAGCTAGAATACAATCATGAAAAACCATCAGATGTTAGTGTAAAGATTGACCTAGGAAAGGATACTGGAAAAGCATCAAGTTTTGCCGTTCTTTTAAATGGTAAAGTAGTTGATAAGAGTCTGTTAAGCTTTAACTCAGAGACAAATATTGTCACAATATCTGAAAAGGCATTTAGTGATCTGGAAGAAGGAAATTATAAGATAATGTTCTTATTTAATGATCCGTTAGAAACCACTATAACAGATAAGTAAGTGTAAATGTTACTGGCAAACCTGAAGTT
>ERZ808278.1128-NODE-1128-length-12461-cov-2.499113_pt1 | contig 12461 bp, 9 predicted proteins | sample MGYA00521239_ERZ808278 | MGnify/ENA primary metagenome ERZ808278 (study PRJEB31516, sample SAMN03275600) | gut metagenome | biome: mammalia-associated habitat; material: feces | host: Papio cynocephalus | place: Kenya | collected 2012-07-17 ... | reverse complement strand
GACACCGCACAGGTCGGTCCCCAGATTGCGGAACAGCTGAATATCCCGCAGATCACCTACGTTCAGAAGCTCGATATCGAAGGCGACAAGGTTATCGTTCAGCGTCAGCTTGAAGACGGCTACACCGTTGTCGAAGCGAAGATGCCCGTTCTTCTTACGGCAATCAAGGAACTTAACACGCCGCGTTATATGACTCCCAAGGGAATTTTCGAAGCATATAACAAGACCGTTCAGGTTTGGGGCTTTAACGATGTTCCCGTTGATGTCGAAAAGATCGGTCTCAAGGGTTCTCCCACCAACGTAAACAGAACCTTCAGCCCCGAAGCAAAGGGCAAGGGCATCATGCTCGAGGGTGCAGATAAGGAAACTGTTAAGACCCTTATCGCAAAGCTCGATGAAAAGCATCTGCTGTAATAGGAGGCATATTTATGGTTAAAGTTATTACTGAAAAATGTATTGGCTGCGGCGCATGCGAAGCGCAATGTCCTGCCGGCGCAATCTCAACGGCAAGCGGCGTTGCAGAAATCAGCGATAAGTGCATCGGCTGCGGTGCATGTGCAAATGCCTGCCCCTGCGAGGCTATCGAGGCGGACAAGGCAGAAGCTCCCAAAGCATCAATCGATGATTACAAGGGCGTTTGGGTATTTGCCGAACAGCGTGACGGTGTTCTCATGAGCACGGTTTTTGAGCTTCTCGGTGAAGGCAGAAAGCTTGCGGACAAGCTCAACACCGAACTTTCCGCAATCCTCCTCGGCAGCAATGTTTCCGACCTTTGCGACGAACTCGGCGCATACGGTGCGGATCGCGTTATCCTCTGCGAAAGTGAGCTGCTCAAGGACTACAACACTGAGGCATATGCTAAAGTTATCGTTGATGTCATCAACGATCGCAAGCCCGCTGTTCTGCTTATCGGTGCAACGAATATCGGCCGCGATATCGGTCCGCGCCTTTCCGCAAGGCTCTACACCGGTCTTACCGCAGACTGCACCGCTCTTGATATCGACCCCGAAACCCGCGGTTTGCTCCAGACTCGTCCCGCATTCGGCGGCAACGTCATGGCAACCATCATCACGCCCAATCATCGCCCGCAGATGTCAACCGTACGTCCCGGCGTTATGAAAAAGGCAGTTTACAACCCCGAACATAAGGCGATTGTGGACAAGGCGGCATTCTCCCTTGAGTCAAGCGATATTCACACCCGCGTTATTGAAACCGTGAAATCCCTTAAGCAGGAAGTTAACCTTGTTGACGCTGATATCATCGTATCCGGCGGCAGGGGTGTCGGCAGTGCGGAAGGCTTCAAACTTATTGAAGAACTTGCAAATGTTCTCGGCGGTGTTGTCGGTGCAAGCCGCTCCGCTGTTGAGGCAGGTTATATCGGTGCCGACCATCAGGTTGGACAGACCGGCAAAACCGTTCGTCCCCGTATCTATATTGCGGCGGGCATCTCCGGTGCGATTCAGCATCTTGCAGGTATGCAGAACAGTGAGTGCATTATTGCGATTAACAAGAATCCCGATGCGCCTATTTTCGGCGTTGCGGATTACGGTATCTGCGGTGACCTGCACAAGGTTATCCCCCTCATGATTGAGGAACTGAAAAACAGATAATCCTTGTTCATATTTTCAATAAAATAATCAAAAAAGCGCAGCCTGATTTTTTCGACTGCGCTTTTCTTCATGATTTGATTCCCTTTAATTCACTTTGCAAAAGATGCGCAGCAAGCGGGATTTATCACTTGCTGCCGGCAGCCCGTGAACCGATATGCATGGGTTGACCGTTTGAATACAGTAAAAATACGACTTGCCGGGTAAAGCCGTGAAATCAATAAACTCGATTTCGCCGGTACTCCCGCTGATTTCGGCTATACAGCGTTCGGTTTGTGAATTCAATGCTCCGAACACTCCGCATTCGGCACGAATGATTCGATAGCACAGCCTTGAATCCTGTGCGGTGAATTGTATTGCGGGATTGCCGCGCTCATCACTTCGCCATGATACATCCTGCGGAGGAGACGGCAATTGCCAGAACTTGCTCGTTTCGGAAGGGGCAGCAGAAATAGGAAAGTATTCCCGAACGATCTCACTGTCGGGGGTATACGCTGTTGCAAGGATTGCTTTATGCTCGGTTTCAAGTGCGGCTTTGTCCAATGCAAATAAACGTATTCCGTCCGGCACGGGAAACTCTTGTGCATCTTTGCCGCTGTAGAGGTGATTAAAGAGCTCTTTCGCAATAAGACTTGCACTGTTTCCGCCCGTGGTACCTTCGGGAAGTGTTCCGAATTCCGCTGAATCCGTGCCAAGCCATACAACAGCGGTATAATCACAAGTATATGCCGCAAGCCATGCATCACGAACCTCGCCGCCTGAATCCAGGTTGGTTCCCGTTTTTGCTGCGATAGGAAGGTTGGTTTCCGAAAGGACTTTTGCTGTGCCCTCATCAACGGCGGTGCGCAGCATGCTTGTAACGATGAAAGCTGTTTCGGCACACATTGCATGTGTTTTTTCCGACCGATGTTCATACAGTATCGAATCTTCGTCGGAACCGGTCACGGCAGGTGAAACAATTTTGGTTACGGCGAAAGGCTCTGTATATCTGCCTCCGCAGGACAGCGCGCAGTATGCCCCGGAAAGCTCCAACGGGGATACCCCGTGCGTGAATCCGCCGAGGGCAAGTGCAAGGCTGAGGTTTTCGCCTTCAAATGAAATCCCGAGGTGTTTGGCAAAAAGCACCGCATTCGGAATCCCGACTTCGGACAAAAGCTCAACGGCAGGAATGTTAAGTGATTTTGCAAGAGCAGTGCGCAGCGTGATTTTTCCCATGTATTTGTCACCGGAATTTCGCGGAGAATACCCGTCAAAAGAACGCGGACTGTCATCAACTGTCGAAGCCGCAGTGCTGCCGCGAAGTTCAACCGCCGGAGCATAGCAAAGTATCGGTTTTATCAGCGAACCGGGCTGGCGTTCGGCATTCACGGCACGGTTAAAACAAAAACGTGTGTATTCGCCGCGTCCGCCGTTTATTGCGGCAATACTGCCGTCGCTTCGAAGCAAAACAATTGCCCCTTGCGCGTTTTTACAGGGCATAAGTTCGGAATCGTTAATCAGTGCAGTGCAGTAATTGTCCGCATCCGTGTCAAGCGTGGTATAGACTTTTGCTCCGGAACGCAGAAACTCGTCCAAACTCGTGCCGAGAATCTGTGCAGAACGGGACAGCACAAAGTCAATATAGTAGCTGTATTGTTTCGGTATTGCATTTTTAAGCTCAACTTTTTCTTCGAGTGCGGCGGAATATTCTTCGTCGGAGATCCTGCCGTATTCGTGCATTTGTCCAAGCACCGTATTGCGCCTTCCGAGCGATTTTTCGGCGTTAAGGTGCGGGGCATAGGTCGAAGGCGATTTCAAAATGCCCGCAAGCTGCGCGGACTGCGCAATGCTCAGGTCGCTTGCATGAATGCCGAAATAGCCGAGAGAGGCGGCTTCAATCCCGTAAAATCCGCCCCCGAAATAGACAAAATTCATATACATTTCAAGAATTTCATCCTTTGTGAACTGCTTTTCCATGCGCATTGAAAGATATGCTTCCTCCACTTTGCGTTCAAAAGTTTTTTCGCTGCTTAAATGGCTGAGTTTTATCAATTGCTGTCCGATTGTTGAAGCGCCTTCTTTCAGCTCACCTGCTTTAATATCGGCCCATGCAGCACCGAGTATGCGGATAAAATCAATGCCCTTATGTTCGTAGAACCGTGTATCTTCGGCAGAAATAAAGGCATATTTTACATATTCGGGAAGTGTTTCAATGCTGATGGGTATACGTTCGTCGCCGCTGCACGCAGTCGAAATAAGCGTGCCGTCCGCATCGTAAATAAGCACACTCCTGTCCGAATTAAGAATCTTGTCCGCCGAAAACTTTTGCCATTCATTAATTTTGAAGAATCTGGCAAAGAATATGATAATTGCCGTGACAGCAAGTGCGGAAACAATTAACAGAATCCGCAGAACAGTCTTAAATCGTCGTTTCCTCAATGCACGCGCACAAACTTCGGGGCTCTTTTCCTCGCTGCAATCTTCTGCACATTCGGCCGCATTGTTTCGAAATGATTTTAACCTGTTGATTATTTTTTTCATAAAAACACCTTTTACTGCTTTCATGCTTTTGACAGCCTGCATCTTGCGCGTTTGATTCGTGGCAAAAGTCGGTCAATTCTTGGAGAAATGCGAATTGACGCATTTCGTTACAGCCTGCCTTGCGGTTAGGGTTTGGATTTTTCGACAGGGTTATTTATGTTTTTTATTGGAGAAAGGGCTAAAAAACGGGAAAAACAAAATAAAAAGATGCTCTGCCGTTTCAGAACACTCGGAATAACCGCTAATCGGAAATCGGAGCTGACTCAGTGTGCAGAGCATCAGTGTTTTAAGATTTTATGTCAGCGTATTTATTATCAATAGACGCCGATGCAGATACGTGCAAGCGTTATTGCATCATCGAGATTAATCTCGCCGTTCGCATTCATGTCGCCGATATTGTCGCCGAACTCCGGAGCAACTCCGATGGCTGTTCGCATGATGGCAAGTGCATCGCCGAGGGTGAGCGTTCCGTCTCCGTCCGCATCGCCGCCGAAAATGACTGTGACATCATTTATGCCGTCATCGGGGTAGATATTGATCCCGCCGCCGTAATTCTTATCAAGGAGAACGCCGTTGCTGTAATACTCCGCCGTGTAACCGTTGACTTTGAAAAACGAAATGTAATCGCCGTCGTAGTTCATGCTGATAACACCGTGTCCGAGCATGTTGAAACCAAATGTTGAGGTATAGTTCTCAATATCGAGTCTTGCAGTGCGAACGGGCGTTTTGATGCGGCAGCTGCTGAGCGGGATGCCGCCGGTCGCTTCAATGACAGAGATATCGTTTCGACTGATATACGCAAGCCGATAGAGATTAGTGCAATTGTTGGCATACAACGCGGAAATATGAACCGGTGAGCTGATGTTGATGCTGTACGTGTTCGTTTCGGACAGGTCAAGTGTGCCGAATAAATCCACAACGGGCCATGTGCACGGATCGAGATGAACAGTTGAATTGAATTCGTTGATTAATCCATCGCTCCACTCAATGTTTTTCATTAAGGGTAACTGGGAATAATCCGTGGGGTCGTATTCCGTGTGTTCGCCGTACACAATGGAAAGCACACGCGTTCCGTTTGTGACGTTATCCTCATCGGTCAGCTGAGAAAAAAACTCGCGCATTTTGTCCGAGTCGGTCGGGTCGGGTTTCTCGCTTGTTTCTGCAAAAACAGAAAAGACGGGGAGCAGCATGGAAACACACAGCAGAAGGGGAAAGATGGTTTTGAACAGTTTTTTCACGATATACTCCTTAAAGGTTATTGTTCATGGCTCTAATTGGCGCATGGCTCTGATTGGCGCATGGCTCTGATTGGCGCATGGCTCTGATTGGCGCATGGCTTAGCATACCGTTGAACTGTATACAGTGTACACCAATGCAATGCAGGTGTCAATAGGTAAAACAAATTTTTGTCGAAGAATTTTAAAATCGGGAATCAATGTTCGTTCTAAATCAAAAAAGCATGTGCTGCTTGGGGTGGACAAAAACGGGAAAAGTGACTATAATATAATTCGGAAGCAGGCTCAGACAGACGACATAAACTGTCGGGCCTAAAGAGGTACAAAATATGAAAAAACGTGCAGCGATAATCGTTTTGGACAGCGTCGGAATCGGAGCAATGCCCGATGCAGGCGAATTTGGGGATGCGGGTGCTCACACTCTCGGCAATATTAATGCGGCGCGGCCGCTAAACATTCCGAACCTTACGGCACTCGGAATCGGAAATATTGAAAACTCACGGCTTCCGCGCACGGATGCGCCGACAGCCGCGTTCGGACGGGCAGCGGAGGTCACAAAAGCAAAGGACACAACGAGCGGACACTGGGAGATGGCAGGACTTGCAATGAAAACACCGTTCCGCACATATCCGAACGGCTTCCCGAAAGCGTTGATGAAAGAATTTGAGCGCAAAATCGGCAGAGGAACGCTTGGAAACAAAGTTGCTTCCGGCACGGTAATAATTCAGGAACTCGGCGACGAACATGTTGCAACGGGAAAACCAATCGTTTATACCTCGGCAGACAGCGTGTTCCAAATCGCGGCGCATGAAGACGTGATCCCGCTTGAAGAGCTTTATAAAATGTGCGAGACCGCACGGGCAATGCTGACGGGCGACAACCTTGTCGGAAGAGTCATTGCGCGTCCGTTCATCGGCAGCAACGGAAAATACACCCGAACGGAAAACAGACGCGATTTTGCCCTTCAGCCGGTCGGAGAAACGATACTTGATGCGCTTTGCGGGAAGGGCATGGATGTTGTCGGAATCGGTAAAATCGAGGACATATTTGCGCATCGCGGAATCACAACCGTTGATCACACAAAGAATAACCATGACGGCATTGAGTCAACGCTGCGCTTTCTGAAAGAAGGCAGGGGGGACTTTATATTTACAAACCTTGTAGACTTCGATATGCTGTACGGGCACAGAAACGATGTTGAGGGTTATGCTGCCGCGCTGGAGTATTTCGACAGCAGACTTCCGGAGCTGCTCGGAGCAATGAAGGACGGGGATTTTGTTATCATAACGGCTGACCATGGCTGCGATCCGTGCTTCCCGGGAACAGATCATACCCGAGAGTACATTCCGATTCTTGCATTTGGGAAGGATATTCAGCCCGTGTCCGTCGGAACAAGAAACAGTTTTGCGGATATAGGCGCAACGGTCTATCGATATCTGACCGATGAAAAGTTCGGCGCGGGTGAATCCTTTCTTGATTTGATTCTGAAGAATTGATTCTGAATTGATTCAAAATCGGTTTTGAGATTGAACGGCATTGGATGCCGTTGAAGGAAAACGAAAAAAAACAGAATACTGCCGCCTCTCCGATGAATATGCTGTAACGAACGAAGTCGGAGAGGTGGTTTTATGTTCATAAAAAAGGATACATACGGAGTCGGAACGGGACGATTAAGAAAACTTCGGGTTTTATCGGCAATTATTGTCGGCTGCTGCGTGCTGTTTATTAACACGGCGGGAGTTGCTGCAAACGTGTCGGCGAACACAGATAGCGAAAAGAAGCCGCCGGAACCGATTGCGGCAGGTGAGGTCAGTGCGGCATTGCTTGCGGAAGTCGAAACCGGGCGCGTGGTTTATGAATATAACTCGGAGGAAAAATTGCCGGCTGCGGGTTTGACGCGCCTTGCGGCTATGGTTTCCGTATGCGAAGGATTTGACGAGGGACGGTTGAAACCCGGGGATGCTGTTTCTGTCAGCGAAAAAGCGGCCGGAATCGGCGGAACAACGGCCTTTCTTAAGGCAGGTGAGCAGATGGATGCGGAAACGATGCTCTTGGCGGCAGTTATGATTAATGCGGGCGATGCGACGCACTCGCTCGCGCTTGCGGCAGCAGGTTCGGAGTCGGCAGCAGTGCAGGGAATCAATGCGCGCATGGCGGAAATTGGTGTTGAAACAGATTTTTCGGAAATATGCGGTGCGGGAGAAAAACTGTCCGCATCAGAGCTCGCAAAAATCGGTGCAGCGTTGACGGCAAGTGAATCATATCGCAAATTCGGAACAAAGTTCTATGAAAAAATCGAACACAACACCGGAGCGGGCGCAACGGAGCTTGCAAACCCGAACAAACTGGTGAAACAGTATTCGGGCTGCATCGGTGTCGGCACGGGTTCATCAACTGAGGCGGGCTACTGCGGAGTTTTTGCTGCAAAACGCGGCAATACCGCATTTATTGCGGTTGTACTCGGAGCAAAAACAAGCGGAACGCGCTTTGACTGCGGTTCAGCATTGCTCGATTACGGTTTTGCCTCTTTCAGAAGTGTGGAGATTAATAAAAAAGGTGATTTGTTCGGTCAAGTTGCCGTAAACGGTTCAATGAGACGGAGCATCGGTGCTGTTGCCGAAAGCAATGTGACTCTGCTTGTGAGTGTCTCGGATACGGCATACAGCCTGAATGCGGAACTTGCGGAATGCCTTGAAGCTCCGATTACAACGGGTGATAAAATCGGGCGGTTGATTGTTACGGATTCAAAAGGCGTTGTTCTTGCCGACGTTGCATTGATTGCCGACGGAAATGCGGAAAAAGCGGTTTTTGCGGACTATCTGAAACTGATCTCGACAGAGTGGATAAAGAAAGTTTGATTAATTAATCCTGTAAACCAAACATCAATTGTTCGATGGTTGCGGAAAAGAGGTAACTGTGATATAATATTCAAATCAAAAGAGAGGAATGCTCTGCGAACAGGCGAAACGTGCTTGCGTTGGAACTTGTTCGGCGGCGCAAATCACACATGCTGGAAAACATTACAAGCTTTTTGCGAAATGCATTGTATGTCGTGCCTGCAATTCTGATTTCGTTGACTTTTCATGAATTCGGTCATGCATATGCGGCATACAAAATGGGAGACCCCACGGCACGAAATCTGGGAAGAATGACGCTCAATCCGCTTGCGCACATTGACCCGATAGGCTTCATTCTGCTGGTTCTGTTTGGGTTCGGCTGGGCAAAACCGGTTCCCGTAAATCCGCGTAATTACAACAACTTCAAGAAAGGAGAAATTGTTGTTTCCCTTGCGGGTGTAACGATGAACCTTATTCTTGCCGTTGTCGGAGCGATGATACTTTACACGCTGCTCGCTGTGAACGGACCCAAAATGGTGACGGATAACGTGTTGAGCACGATAGCAATAATGCTTTATTATTTTGTCGGACTCAATTGCGGACTTATCGTGTTTAATCTTATTCCGATTCCGCCGCTGGACGGTTCGCATGTTATCATTACACTCTTCGGAAAGAATATTCCGCCGAATATTCTCCTTAACATGCAGCGCTACGGTTCCATTATTCTCATTGTGGCTGTGTTCGTTTGCGACAGGCTCAATTTCTCTCCCGTCGGTATTGTTTCCGACTGGCTTCAGAATGGAATTTATGGGTTGATGAAGCTCATATTCATCCATTAAGCTTTTGCTGCAAAGTCGGGATGATTTTTCAGAGCACTAATATGGAGTACAGGGTACATCTGAAGCAATTTGACGGGCCGCTTGATCTGCTTATTCATCTTATTGAGAAGGCGGAGGTCGATATAAAGGACATTTTTGTTTCTGAAATCACTTCCGAGTTCCTGAGCTATATGTCGGAGCTTGATGAGCTTGACATGGAGCAGGCAAGTGAGTTCCTGACTGTTGCCGCAACGCTTGTTTACGCAAAGTCGCGGTCACTTTTTCCTCCCGTTCCGAAAGAAAATGACGGCGATGAAGCTGAGGAGGATCCCGGCGAGGCTCTCATAAGGCAGCTTCGCGAATACAAGGCCTTTAAAGAAGCGGCAAAAACAATGCGCGAGCTTGCGCACGAGGCTTACGGAATGCGAACCAAGCCGCCCGAGGAATTCCCTTTGCCGCCAAAAGAAATAATCCTTCGCGACACAACGGTTGAAAGACTGTTTGCCGCCATGCTTTCGGTGCTTGGACGCTGCGGGGAGGAAAAGCAGGGGGAGTATGTTCACACCGTTCAAAAGGATGAGTTCACGGTTCGCAGCTGTGCCCGCAGAATTCGCGGCGTATTGCGGAGCGAAAACGGAAAAACAACATTCGGACGATTGATTGACGGTGCCGGGCGCAGTGAGATAATTGTCACATTCATGTCGTTGCTGGAAATGATTTCAAACGGTGAAATCCGACTTGAACAGACGGACTATTGCGGAGAGATAACGATATTCGGCGTTAAACTGCTTTCCGATGACAATACCGTGAATTATATTGATGAGCAGGATTGAACTGCGGCGGATTGTGTGAATGTGTTTGAAAACGTTAAATTTGGTTAAAGGATTGGTTTGTGGATACGGAAACCGTCAAAATTTCGAATTACAGCGAAGATGAAAAAACATGCGATGCGGAAAGAAGCAGTGCTTTTTTTGGCATAATCGAAGCGTTGCTGTATGTTTCCGGAGAACCGGTGAGCATCGACGAATTGCAGCGTGTTTTTGATATCGGTACGTCCGAGATACGGGAAAAACTTTCGCAAATGGCCGAAGAAATGAAAAAAGCCGGACGAGGGATGATTCCGTATATGACGGAGAACACTGTTCAATTCGTTACAAATTCCGAATACAATGAATGGGTCGTGAAGCTGCTTTCTCCGCCGGAGGAGCGGACAATGAGCGATTCGCTGCTTGAGACCCTGAGTGTTATTGCGTATCGGCAGCCCGTAACGCGGGCGGACATTGAAAGTGTGCGCGGGGTGCGTTGCGAGTATTCGGTAACGCAGCTGCTGAAGCAGAGGCTGATAGTTGAGCTCGGCAGGAAGGACTGCATCGGCCGCCCTATGCAGTTCGGAACAACCGATGCTTTTTTAAGAAAATTCGGCCTTTCATCGCTTCGGGATCTGCCTCCGCTGCCGATTCGGGAAGACGATGAAAGCGCACAGGTTGACGACAGGATGCCGCTCGCGGACACCTCAAATCAAGCGGATTTCGCTGATAACGGCGGTGAATGAAGCTGCCCGACCTGCGAATTATAAGTTTTTTTCATCAATACACGGGATTTGTTGCGATATTCGACGGCTGTGCATGCAATTCCGCTTGCAACTTTGCTCCGTTTGTTGTAAAATGTGCCTGTTAATATGTTATTATTCCCAAATTTTATTGGAGGTGTAAACCATGACTGCTGTTATTAAGAACGAACTTGGTACGATTACCATGAACGAAGAGCTTATCGCAAGCATTGCAGGCTTTGCCGCAGGTGAAAACTACGGGATTGTTGCAATGAACAGCAAGACGGCGGGCGATGCATTGCTTCAGCTCGTCGGCGGAGAAAATGTTAAACGCGGCGTTAAGGTTTCGATTCTTGAGGATCAGAGCATCGATATTGACCTTTATGTTACGCTTATGTACGGCGTTTCGCTTCCCGCGGTTGCTGCCAACACCATCAGCAACGTTAAATATCGCGTGGAAGAGCTGACCGGACTGAAAGTCAAGCATGTTAATATCTACGTCGAGGCAGTTCGGGTATAAAGCTTTTCGGCTTTTCACCTTGGAGGTTATAAAAATTGATTAAACGTACAATAGAGGGATCGCTTTTCCGTGAAATGCTCCTGACGGGTGCGGCTTGTCTTGAAAAGAACAAGCAGGCGATCGATGCAATGAATGTTTTTCCTGTTCCGGACGGAGACACCGGAACGAACATGTCGATGACTATGCAGCGTGCCGTTGCAGAAATCAGACAGGTTAAATCAGATTCCGTTGAAGAACTGGCTTCGGCACTTTCAATGGGAGCTCTGCGCGGCGCAAGAGGCAACTCGGGTGTTATTCTTTCTCAGATATTCAGAGGATTTTCACGCGCACTGAAGGGCGCAAAAAACGAACTTGACGCAAGAATGCTTGCAGATGCGCTCACCATGGGAACAGAAGCGGCGTACAAAGCCGTTATGAAACCCAAGGAGGGTACAATGCTGACGGTATCGCGGCTGATGAGCGATGCGGTCAACAAAGCGGCGGCAAACGGTGCGGATGCATATCAGATTATCGATGTCATGCTGCAAAGCGGCGAAGCGGCGCTGAAAAAAACTCCGGATATGCTTCCCGTGCTTAAAGAAGCCGGTGTTGTTGACTCCGGCGGTATGGGTCTGCTGACAATATATCGTGGATTCAAAATGGCTTTGGACGGTGAGGAGCTGAGCGAAAACCTCGGTGAGCTGCCGAGTCTTGAATCAAAAGATGATGTGCAGGATGCACCGATAAGCGACATAAACGACATTGAATTTGGCTATTGCACTGAATTCTTTATAATACACCTTGAGCCCGGTGCAAACGCAAAGCAGATTGAAGATTTTCGTGAGAAACTCATGAAAATCGGTGATTCTGTCGTTGTTGTGAATGATGAGGACATCATCAAAGTTCATGTTCATTCCAATGCGCCCGGAAAGGTGCTTCAGCTGGCACTCGAATTGGGTGAAATCGACCGCGTAAAAATTGAAAATATGCGGGAGCAGAACCGAGAGCTGACGGCAAAGCTTAAGGCAAGCGAGAAGGAACTCGGCATTGTTGCAGTAAGCGTCGGCGACGGCATCGATGAAGTTTTCAAGAGCCTCGGAACGGACAATCTGATTTCCGGCGGACAAACCATGAATCCCAGCATCGACACGATTGCTCAGGCAATCAAAAAGGTCAATGCACGCAATGTTTTTGTGTTGCCGAACAATCCCAACATTCTGCTTGCTGCGCAGCAGGCGGCCGAAATCAGCGACAAGAATGTTATTGTCATTCCGACACGAACGATCGTTCAGGGTGTTTCGGCTGTAATTGCATTTGATCCGGAGGCTGATGCGGAAACCAACCGTCAAAACATGACGGAGGCAATCGCAGGCGTTGTGTCCGGTTCGGTAACGTT
>ERZ808278.1127-NODE-1127-length-12466-cov-4.370558_pt1 | contig 12466 bp, 12 predicted proteins | sample MGYA00521239_ERZ808278 | MGnify/ENA primary metagenome ERZ808278 (study PRJEB31516, sample SAMN03275600) | gut metagenome | biome: mammalia-associated habitat; material: feces | host: Papio cynocephalus | place: Kenya | collected 2012-07-17 ... | reverse complement strand
ATTCAACTGCTTTTTTGTAATAATCAAGTGTTGCAGTTGCACCAAGTGGGTTTGACGGATAGTTTACTAATAAAGCTTTTACTTTTTTAGGGTCAAAACCATCTTTAATTAAGTTATCCCAAACTTCATCTAAATCAGGCATAAAGTTATTTTCTGGAGTTAAAGGAACTGAATATGAATATCCACCAGAAACCTTTACCATTTCCTTGTATGATGCGTAAGATGGGTTTGGAGTTAAGATAATATCTTTATCTTTAATATCGTGTTTAGGGTTGATTAACGCTCTAATCATATTAGCAATACCCTCTTTTGAACCTATAAGAGAACAGATTTCTGTTTTCGGATTAACTTCAACACCAAATCTTTTCTTCATTCTGTTAGCAACTGCTTCGAGATATGTTTTTTCACCTTTTGGAGATGAATATGTGTGCATAGCATCAATATCGACAAGTTTTTTGATTTCGTCGATTACAAATTGAGGTGGTCTGCAAGTTGGAGCACCCATTGCTAAAGAAATAGGTTCTCTTCCTTTCTTTGTCAATTCTTCTCTCAATTCGTTTGCTTTTTCTGTTATTTTAAACATAATATATGTTTCAATTGAAGTTACGTTTTCATTAAATAGTTCTCTCATAGGATGTTCCTTTCTTGGTTTTATTATAACATAACATTTGCACAATAGTTAAACGGATTTAAGAAAATGACAATTAAAGAAAGATTAGAAGATTTTGAATACACTTATTTAAGTGATTTTGCACAAAAAAGTAAAGAAACAAAAGGAAGATTGAGAAAGATTGAAGATTGTCCTTTGAGAACGAATTTCCAACGTGATAGAGATAGAATTATTCACTCAAAATCCTTCAGAAGATTAAAACATAAAACTCAAGTTTTTCTTGCTCCGTTTGACGATCACTTTAGAACTCGTTTAACTCATACTCTTGAGGTTTCTCAAATTGCAAGAACCTTGGCTAGAGCCTTAAGACTAAATGAAGATTTAACAGAAGCAATTGCATTAGGTCACGATTTAGGTCACACTCCATTTGGTCATTGTGGCGAGGGTGTTTTAAACGAAATTACTGGTCACTTTGCACATAATGAACAAAGTGTAAGAGTTGTTGAAAAGTTAGAAGATTTAAATCTTTGCCGTGAAACTGTTCAAGGTATTTATACGCACTCTTGGGGTTTAGAGCCAAAAACTCTAGAGGCTCAATGCGTACAGTTAGCAGATAAAATTGCATATATTAACCACGATATTGAAGATTCTATTCGTGCTGGCGTAATTTCAGAAGAGGATTTACCAAAAGAATGCCAAGATTATTTTTCTTCTGTTCAGTCAAAACGTTTAAATAAAATGATTACAGAAATTATTAAAAACTCTATTGAAAAACCTGTAGTTTCAATGAGTGAAGAGGGTTGGCATTATACAAACATTCTTCGTGACTGGATGTTTAAAAATGTTTATACTGATTCTCCGGCAAAACTTGAAGAGAAGAAAGCTAAAAATATTATAAAATCATTATTTGAATATTATTCAGAAAAATTAAAAGATTATTGTGCAGAAGATAAAATTCAACGTGCAGTAACTGATTATATTGCAAGTATGACAGATTCTTATGCTATTGAAAAATACAAGGATATTTTTATTCCAAAACCACTTGCTATGCCTCAAAGAGATGAAAATTTAATAAAATTAGCAAATATGATTTAGGATTATTTTTCTAGGTAAACCATTTTCTTTCTGAAATACCATTGTAGAGAGGTTAAAAGGAAGATTATTACGAATAATACGTAAGCTAATGCACTTGCTTTTCCTATTCTAAAGTATTCAAAAGCGTTTTTGTATATTGCGTAAACAATTACGTTCGTACTATCCAATGGTCCACCTTGTGTCATTAAATAAATAAGGTCAAATACTTGGAATGAACTTATCGCAGTAATTATCACAACAAAAAATATTGTTGGCGAAAGTAGTGGAATTGTTATCTTCCAAAAGGTTTGAATAGCATTTGCACCATCGATTTTTGAGGCTTCTAAAAGCTCAGAATTTATTCCTGTTAAACCTGCTAAAAATATTATCATGTTGTATCCGATTAATTTCCAAACTGATACAATAATTAAAGCTGGCATAGCAAAATTTGTGTCGTATAACCAGTTTATGTGAAGATGTAAGAATTGATTAAGACAACCAATGTTTGGGTCAAATATCCATTCCCAAACGATTGCAGATACAATCATCGGTGTTACAAATGGAATAAAATAAGCCGTTTTATAAAAATCTTTAAACCATATTTTGGAATTTAATATACAAGCCAAAACTAGCGGTATTATTACACCAAAAGCCGTTACTGATAGCGAATATACAAAAGTATTTATTAATATTTTTACAAAAACCTTGTCTGTAAAAATTTCATAATAATTTTGAAGTCCGACGTATTTTATTTCATTCAACAAATCCCAATCTGCAAAACTTAGTGCAAATGAGGCGATAGTGGGAATTACGATGAAAATAAATGTCCCAACAATTGCAGGTAAAATGAATAACATTCCTGCAACGCTTGGTTTATTGAATAAGTCTGATATTTTTAATTTCATATTTTTCATGATACCATAATAAAAAAAGTAGGAGAAAAGATAAATGATTAATTGGGATTCAGCATTTGGTAAAAATGATATTAGAGGTATTTATGGAAAAGATGTAACAGAAGAATTATTCTTCTTTACTTCAAAAGCTTATATAAAATATATTATGGAACAAACTGATAAACAAGCAAAAGATATTTGGGTTACAGTTTGTATGGATGCGAGAACTCATTCTCCTCAATTAAAAGATATTATAGTAAAAGGTGTTACTTCAGCTGGTGCTAATATTATTGATTTAGGTTTGGCAGCTACACCTATTGGTTATTATTCAGAACATGCTGATTTAAAAGAAATTACTGGCGAAAACGAAGTTATGGGTGCGATGATTGTTACTGCAAGTCACAATCCTAGCCAATATAATGGTTTAAAAATGACTTTCAATAAAAAATCAATGACAGAAGCTCAATTCCAAGAAGTTAAAAAACTTGCTATTGAACAAAGTAAAGAGTCTTTATTATCTCATACTTTTGGTAAATCAGTTGAACACGATATTATCCCAGAATATATTAACGAACTTTGTACTCAATTCAAATCAATTGGCAAAGGTATAAAAGTCGTTGTTGATAGTGCAAATGGTACTGGCGGTATTGTCGGACCAGAATTGTACAGAAGATTAGGATGTAATGTTATTGAATTATATTCAAATCCTGATGGAAGATTTCCACATCACCATCCAAACCCAAGTGATGAATCAACTTTAGACGATATTAAAAAAGCGGTTGTTGAAAATAAGGCTGATTTGGGTATTGCTTTTGACGGTGATAGCGATAGAATTGGTGTTATTGATTCTAAAGGTAATCACTTAACTGGTGACAAATTATTATTAATTTATGCACTAGATGTTATTGAAAGATATAGATTGACAAAAACAACTCCAGTTGTTGTTTCAGAAGTAAAATGTTCTCAAGTTTTATTTGATACAATCAATAAATCAGGCGGTAAAGCTATTATGTGCAAAACTGGTCACGGTTATATTAAAGCAAAAATGGCTGAAACAAATGCACATCTTGCTGGCGAAATGAGTGGTCATATCTTCTTTAAAGATAGATATTATGGCTATGATGATGCCTTTTATGCTGGTTGTAGAGTAATCGAAATTATTTCTAAGATGCGAGAAACAAATAAAGATTTCGACTTAACAGATATGCTAAAACCATTCGATGCTGTTTATATTTCAGACGAGGTTAGACTACATTGCGAAAACGAACTTAAAAAACCAGTTCTTGAAATGTTCGAAAAAATGGTTGAAGATAATAAAAATATGTTTGGCAATAAAATTCAAGATATTATTACTCTTGACGGTATGAGAATTGTTTTTGATGGTGGTTTTGCACTTGTAAGACAATCTAATACTGAACCTGTGTTTACTTTGAGATTTGAAGCAACAAAACAAAAAGATTGCGAACATTATCAAGAAGTTATGATACAAAATTTGAATAAATGTATAGAAAATTGTAACAAAAATTAATATAACTTTTGAAAAAAGGCAATTATTAACCATTTCCAACGTTTATATATATACAGGATATTAAACGAGGAAAACATGGTTTATAGTAACAATAATGTAAGCTTTAATGGCGGCATTAGATATTCAACAAAAGATATTGAAAACTTAGCAAAATATGCTACAGGTGTTGCTCTTACAAATACAACTGACCTTGGTTTGTCAGAAGTTTTAACAAGTTCAACTTCTAATATGGCTTTACAAGGTGGTTCTTGGTTATGGAACAACAGAAAAGACCTTAAAGGTGGTTTCCAAGCATTAGCTAATGGTACAAATTATGCAGCAATCAGACAAGCTTCTGGTTTTGGTGGTGTTCTTGCTTCAAATGCAGGTGCAAGCTTATTAAAATCAATTCCAACAGCAAAAAAATTAGCTGAAGCAACTGTATATTCAAAAGGTACAATCGATTTATATAATTCTGCTAGAACTGCAGCTCAAGAAGCTATTAAATCAGGTTCTAAAGAAGCAATCAACAATGCTCACAAATTATTTGCACAAGCAAATCAAGCAGGTTATTTAGAAAAATCTGCTGCTGCAACAGGCATTGGTTCAAAAATTTCAAACGCTTTAGGTATTACAAAATTAAATAAAGGACTTAACGCATTAGCTGTTAAATCTCCATCATTCGGTAAATGCTTGAATGCATTCAAATCTAACGGTGGTACAGCAATGTTAATCATGGAAGGCGGTTTTGAAGTTATTTCTAACGTAATTCCAACATTCAAACAATTAGGTGCAAAATCAGGTGTTAAACAACTTGGTAAATCCGCTGTTAAAACAGCCGCTTCAGTAGGTGGTTGGGTAGCCGGTGCAGCATTAGGTACAAAAATAGGTGCTTTAATCGGTTCTATTATCCCTGGTGCAGGTACAGCAGTTGGTGCAGTTGTAGGTGGCGCAATCGGTTCTCTATGTTCATTAATAGGTGGTTCATTAGGTAGCCGTCTTGCTAAGAAAGGTGCTGAAGCAGTTGTCGGTAAAGACGAATTAGTTCTCGCTCAAGAAAAACAAGCTCAACAATTGGCTCAAGCAGCACAAACTGATAGCACAGTATTAAATCAAGTTGCTGGAGCTGCAGCTGAAAGACTTGAGGCAGAGGGAACTGGTTCAGATGATGCAAAAGTTGCATTCCAAAGTTTGTCAAACTTATCTCAAAGACAAGGTACAAGAAGTACTTCAACAACAGCTCAAACTCAAACTCAAACAACAACAAACCCATTCTTAGCTTATACAGCTGGATTGAACACAACTCAAAGTTTCACAAAACAAGATGACTTGATGGCTCAATCAATTGGTTTAAAATACTAATCAAAAAAGTTTAAATAAGAAAAAGCCTCGAATTATTTCGAGGCTTTTTAATTTGTAAATGTATATTTTAGAACTAATTAAAATGATTGAATATGCAAATCTCTTTCCATTTTTGCACTTGTCGAATTAAGCGCCATTGAAATTAATTTTTCAATGCAATTGCTAATCTTTTTTACGTCTAAAATTATAGCCTTATAATCAGCATCTTTTTTAGCTCGAATTTCTTCTTGAAGTTTTTCGTATTTATCCATGACAACTTATCCTCTCGGTTTATATAATGTATATAAAACAATTAATTTGGTTGAAATTTAGATAAAATAGATTTTTTTACATATTTTAATACTTGAATAGGTATGTAAAAGTATGATAAATAGATAATTATAGTATATTTTAGCTTGTTTTTGAAAAGATGTTTTTTTATAAAATCTAATGTGCATTTTCTGATTTTTTTATTGTTCTCAAAATTTAATTTTGTACGGTTAAATTTTCCTGCATTGTTGGAGTGAACTCTCTTTTTTACAAGATTTTCGCCATAAATTGCAGACCCTTTAGTTAAATGAACAAAGTTAAATAAAAATTTATCAGGGCAAATTCGCCAATCATCTGTGTTGTCATAGTCTTTGACTACATCTAAACTTGATTTTCTAAACATAGCCGATGACATTGGAGACCAAAACCAAGCACCAAATGGTGAAGTCAAAAGATTTAATTTCTTTATGTTGTTGCTTTGTTTTTTGTTGTTTTTTATATTGCCAAATTCATCAATCTCTGTGCAATTACACGAAATAAATCCGACATCAATTTTTGAATGAGCTTTCAATAATTTTTTAGCATAATCGGTTTCTAAAACATCGTCAGAATCAATAAAGCAAACAAATTCACCAGTTGCTTCAGAAAGTCCAGTCAAAGATGCTTTTAGTTGACCTTGATTTTTGTCGTGAATAATTAATTTAACTTTTAAATTAGGATTATTGTTTATAAAATTGTTTATTTTTTCAACAGAATTGTCATTTGAAAAATCGTCTACAACAACAATTTCAAAATCTTGAAAAGTCTGATTTTTAATAGAATTAAGCGTTTCTTCTATAAATTGTTCATAATTATAAGACGTAACGACAAAAGATACTTTAGTCATTGTTTTTGGCCTGTTTTTTATTATGTAAAACTGAACTTATAAAGGCTAAAATAATGAACCCTAAGCCGATACCGCCTGTTATGTATTCTGATACTTCGTGGAATGTTGATATGAACATAATTATTGCTAATGCCCCGATTGCTCAATGTGCGCCACTTTCTAGATATAAATATTGAGCAAGAGTTTTCTTTTCAACTAACATAATTGTCAATGAACGAACAAAGAATGCGCCTATTGAAAGCCCGATTGTGATAATTAGAATATCAGAGCTTAGTGCAAATGCCCCTAAAACTCCGTCTAGAGAGAATGAGGCATCAATAAGTTCTAAATACAAAAAGCTAACAAGACCTGTGCATTTTGCACAATTAGCAACGAGTTTTGCTCTTTCTTCTTCGTGCTTTTCAAGTGCGTGCGAAATTCCATCTATTAATAAATAAGTTATTACGCCAAAGATACCGGCAATCAAAACTTCTTTTTGTTGAGCTTGAGCAACAAATCTACTTGTTATAACTAAGACAAGTAACGTTATTACTCCTTCAAAGCCTTTGATTTTAGCACAATGACAAAGCTTTTCTTCTATAAATTTTATCCAGTGAACTTCCTTTTCTTCGTTGAAAAAGAAATTTAAAAATAACATCAATAAGAAACTACCGCCAAAAGCAACGATTGGAGCGTGAGTAATGCTTAAATAATGTGCGTATTGAGATGCGTTATTCAATGCCATATCAAGAACTTTAAGGCAAGAAAGTCTTGCAAATATTGAAACGACAGCTATCGGAAATAATAATCTCATACCAAAGACAGCAATTAAAATCCCCCAAGTTAAGAAACGATGTTGCCATTTTGGAGACATTTTTTCTAATTTCGTTGCATTAATAACGGCATTATCAAAAGACAAGCTAACTTCTAAAATTGACAAGATAAAGGCGATAAATACACAATGAAAACCACTTCCTTGTAAAACGTGTTCGCCCCAGAACCACGCTAAAGCTAGACCGATTATTGATACGATAAGAGAATCTAAAATATGCTTCATAATGTGTCCTTAATTGCGTTAATTATTTCGTCAGCTTTTTTGTTTAAATTTTCTAAATCAGAGTCGTTATTTACAACGAAATCCCAGTCTTTTATATCGTCTAAGCCGACTTCTGTGATGTCAGTTTCGCCGATAAGTGTTCCTCTTTTTTCTCTCATTTCACGAGGACATTCAACACGAATTGTTATAGCACCTGCGTTTTTGAAAACTTCGTATTCGTGAGGAACTCTAACGTCAGTTACCATAATATTTCCGTCTTGTTCGATAATCTTTTTTAACCAGTAATCTGGGTGTTGTGAACGTCCCCAATTGCCTAAATCAATTAAACCTTGTCTATATAAAGGCTTGTTTTTCTCGATTTCTTCGTATGATAAATTATGGCTTTTACCATATTCTAATTTAATAATATCTCCCATTGCACATCTGTGAAATGAAGGCATTTTACTTAGCATAATTTTAGCCAAAGTGTCTTTACCAGAGTACTGTTTTCCAGAAAATATAATAATTTTATCAGCCATAACCCCTCCGAAGTTATAATATAATTTTTCAATACAACATGTCAAATAAGTTAATATTTAGGCTGAATTTATTGCAAATTAAAAATGTTACATATATAATAGACTTAATTGATTTACATTAGTTGGTAGGATTTATGAATTTTCAAGATTTAATTTTAAATTTATCAAAATATTGGTCAGAACAAGGTTGTATTATTCAACAACCGTATGACATTGAAAAGGGTGCATCAACAATGAACCCTGCAACATTTTTAAGAGCATTAGGTCCAGAACCTTGGAATACTGCAATGGTTGAACCTTGTAGAAGACCAACAGATGCTAGATATGGTGAAAACCCTAACAGATTGGGTCATTATTATCAATTCCAAGTTATTCTAAAACCATCTCCAGAAGATGCTCAAGATGTATATTTAAAGAGTTTAGAAGCAATCGGTATCGATTTAACAAAACACGATGTAAGATTTGTTGAAGACAACTGGGAATCTCCAACATTAGGCGCAAATGGTGTAGGTTGGGAAGTTTGGTTAGACGGTATGGAAATTACTCAATTCACATACTTCCAACAAGTTGGTGGTTTAGAAGTTAGACCAGTTGCACTTGAACTTACTTACGGTGTTGAAAGAATTGCAATGTATTTACAAAATGTTCAACACTTCCAAGATATTCAATGGAATGACACGGTAAAATACGGCGAAATCTTCTTGCAAAACGAAGTTGAAATGTCTAAATACAATTTTGAAGTTTCAAATGCTGATGCGTTATATAAAATGTTTGATTTATATCAAAATGAGGTTGATAATTGTATTAATGCAGAACTTGTTTTGCCAGCGTATGATTATGTATTAAAATGTTCTCATACGTTCAATTTACTAGACGCAAGAGGTGTTATCAGTAAAGACGAAAGAAACTTATTCATTGGTAGAATAAGAACTATGGCAACAAAAGTTGCAAAATTATATGTAGCACAAAGAGAAAAAATGGGATTCCCTCTTTGTAAGTAGGAAGAAGATTAAACACAGTTAAACCGAAAGAAGAAAATGGATAATAACCAAGAAAATAATAAACCTTTATCGAGAGTTCTAAGTAAATTATTTAAAAGAAAAAATCCAGACGATATGATGAAGGTAGCTAAAAGAAACGGCTTAAAAAAGACCTTGACTGCTATTGATTTAGTTGTATTAGGTATTGGTATTCTTATTGGTTCTGGTATTTTTGCCGTTGTAGGTATCGCAGCTGCAACTCCAAACACAGGTGCAGGTCCAGCATTAGTTGTTTCAATGATTATAGCTGCATTTGCTTGTGTATTCTCTGCATTATGCTATTGCGAATTCGCCGCAATGTTACCAGTTGCCGGTGGTGCTTATGTTTATACATTTGCAACACTTGGTGAATTTATGGCGTGGATGGTTGGTTGCGTATTAATGCTTGAATACGGTATCGGTTCAGTTGGTGTAGCTTGTGCTTGGTCAAATTACTTCGTTCAATTTTTAAAAGGTTTTGAAGGTCATTTACCAAATATTTTAACAAATATGCCAATTTGGTTAACTACAGATTATAATTCAGCTATTAAATTGTTAGGGGATAGTGCACAAGACGTATTACCAACAATTTTTGGTATGCCAATTTCAATAAACTTACCTGCAATATTGATTATTGTTATTATTGCATTAATTTTAAGAAGTGGAACGAAAGATTCAACTATTACTGCAACAATTATGGTTGTTGTAAAATTAGCTGTAATTGCTTTATTCGTATTAGTTGGCGCTTTCTATGTAAAACCAGAAAACTGGGTTCCATTTGCACCTAACGGTTTTCAAGGTATATTAAGCGGGGCATTTATTATTTTCTTCGCCTACATTGGCTTTGATGCTTTAGCGACAACCGCAGAAGAATGTAAAAATCCTCAAAAAGATTTACCAATCGGTATTATCGGTTCATTATTTGTAACAACAATTGTTTATGTATCAGTAGCGTTAGTTCTAACAGGTATGCACCCAACAAGCGGTATGGCAATTCCTGCTGGATTCTTAAAGGCTCCGATGGTATATGTTATGAATATGGTTCATCAAGACTGGGTTGCAGGTTTGATTTCTGTAGGTTCACTTGCAGGCCTTACTTCTGTTTTACTTGTTATGTTGATGGCTACAACAAGAATATTATACGCAATGAGCCGTGATAACTTCTTGCCGACTATATTTAAAAAATTAAATAGAAAAACAAGAACTCCAAATGTTTTAACTTACGTAGTTTCAGTAGTTTTAATCATTGGTGTTCTTACAATGGATTTAAGCGCAGCTGCAGAACTTTGTAACTATGGTGCATTCACATCGTTTATTATAGTTTGCGTTGCAGTATTGATTTTAAGAAAAGTTGATCCTGATAGACCAAGACCATTTAAAGTACCATTTTCACCATGGTTCCCATTAATGGGTATTGTTTGCTTATCTGGTTTAATGTTATATTTCATATTTACGTCTGCTACAATTATGTCAGCAATCTTATTCCCAATCGTAATGGTTTTAGGCGTTATAGTTTATGCTTTGTATGGTTATAAGAAAAATCGTAGACGTGAAAAAATCGTTGAAGAAATGGAGCGTAGAGCACAAGCCATAAAAGAGGAACGAGTTCACAATGAGTATTAAAGATGTTCTACACAACGCACTAAGACGAAGAAAAGTTGATGACTTAATTCAAATGAGTCAAAATACTGATTTAAAAAAGACTTTAGGTATTTTTGATTTAATTATTTTAGGTATTGGTGCAGTTGTAGGAACAGGTATTTTTTCAATCATTGGGATTGCAATTAAGGGTGGCGCAGAAAGTACAGGCGCTGGCCCTGCTATTTGTGTGTCTATGATTTTGGCAGCTATTCCTTGCGTATTTTCAGCTCTTTGCTATTCAGAAATCGCTTCTATGATTCCTGTTGCGGGTAGTGCTTATACTTATACTTACGCAGCTATGGGCGAACTAGCAGCGTGGATGGTTGGCTGGATTTTGATGCTTGAGTATGCAATTAGTAATATTACTGTTGCGAGCGCTTGGTGCGGTTATTGCGTTCAATTGTTGAAAGGTTTTTCTCATGTTCTTCCTTCGTGGGTAGTTAATTTTCCACTTTGGTTGAGAACTGATTATATTACAATGTCTCATATGTGCGAAAAATATGGTTGGAATATTCACGATAAAATTCCATATATTTTCGATAAAATTCCTGTATGTATGAATTTACCTGCAATATTCATTGTGTTTGTCATTACATGGATGTTGCTAAAGGGCGTTAAAGAATCAGCAAAATTTGCAAGCATAATGGTTTCTATCAATATATTTATGATTTTAACTTTTGTAGTGGTTGGCGCATTTTACGTAAAACCAGAAAACTGGACACCATTTGCACCTAATGGTTTTGAAGGTGTATTTATGGGCGCATTCTTGATTTTCTTTGCGTATATTGGTTTTGATGCAATTTCTACTACTGCAGAAGAAGTTAAAAATCCTCAAAGAGATTTACCGATTGGTATTTTAGGAACTCTGGTTATTTGTACTATCTTGTACGTTTTGGTAGCACTTGTTTTAACTGGTGTTGTTCCTTTGAATTCAATCGATACATCAGCACCACTTGCTCATGCAATGAGTTTTATTCATCAAGATTGGTTTGCTGGATTTATTTCATTGGCTGCGCTTTGTGGACTTACTTCTGTACTTTTAATTTACCAATTGGGTACAACAAGAATTTTATATGCAATGAGCCGTGATAACTTCTTACCACGTGGCTGGAGAATGGTTAATAGACGTACTAGAATTCCAGCTTTCTTGACTTGGTTAAGCGCATTTGTAGTAATCTTTGGCGCATTGTTTATGGACTTGAGTATATCAGCTGAGTTGTGTAATTTCGGAACATTTACTTCGTTTATTATTATTTGCGTTGCGGTTCTTATTTTGAGAAAAACAGAACCAAATAGAAAACGTCCATTTAAAGTTCCGTTCTCTCCATTGTTCCCTTGGTTAGGTATTTTATCATGCGGAGCTTTGATGATATATTCTCTTAAATCATTAACTACATCTGCTCTATTGTTCCCATTGTGGTTACTTGCAGGTTTTATGATTTACGTTTTATATGGCTATAACAAAAAACGTCATGAAAGATTTAGACAATCCACAGTCCAAGATATTGAAAAAAATATCGAGGAAATTGTAAATCGATAGGAGTTTTAAGAGCGCTGAGCGCTCTTTTTTTTAGCTTAATTGTAACGAAATGTAACGAAGAATTAAAGTTAGTCAAAACATGTGCCGATAATAGACATGAAAGGAAATGGGTATCAGTACATGGGTTTAGC
>ERZ808278.1126-NODE-1126-length-12471-cov-6.701514_pt1 | contig 12471 bp, 22 predicted proteins | sample MGYA00521239_ERZ808278 | MGnify/ENA primary metagenome ERZ808278 (study PRJEB31516, sample SAMN03275600) | gut metagenome | biome: mammalia-associated habitat; material: feces | host: Papio cynocephalus | place: Kenya | collected 2012-07-17 ... | reverse complement strand
AATCCAAATACAATAGAATTTAGATTTTTCAAAGGAACTTTGAATATTGATACATTTTTTGCAAATTTAGAGTTTATACACACACTTATGTACTACATCAAATACAATGATATAGAAACAATTCAAAAAACACAGTTCAATGACTTACTATACACTTCTGAATTAAAAAAATACTGGGATAAAGTAATTCAATCCCAAACCCAAAGAGATTTTTAATTTTCCTATTGACAATCCATAGATTATATGGTAATATAATTGCAAAGGGTATTTTATCTTTCATAAATAAAAAGGCTCATAATTATTACTTAATAAGTTGCCTGAATAAAGATAACTAATAAATAAAAAAAAGATATTGACATACAGTAAAATGTATGATACAATATAAGCACAGTAAGACATTTACTGCATTACAATTCATCGTCCTTTCTAAAAAATGATTCAATGGGAGTAGAGATAATATCAAAGCTCCTACCTATACAATGGTAACAGCCTTGACGAGGCGTATAGGCTTTAAACTAATAGTTACCCCTCCGGTTCCTTTCAAAGATGTAAATATAAGGGCATAGGTATTTACATCGTAGGTGATTCTGATAAAATCACTTTTTCACTTCCTTTTGTGACTTGGTTTACTGGCTTACAAGTAAAAATAAACCGGCTTATATGCTGCCAAAGCTTAACAGGTATAAGCACTCACCTTATAAGTGAGAGATAGTTGTGTTCGAGTCACACGGGCAGCACCATACCCATATTATTGTATTAATAATTATGGCGCAAGTTTCTTGGTCTTGCAAAAAGGGGTTATATAAAACCCAAAACCATCGCACTACACATCTAAATGTGTAATAAACTGTATTATATACGCTGAAACTTATACAGCATCTTTAAATGTAGATAAAGGTGATTCAGCTACAAGTTTTCGGTCTTGTAAAGATTAAAACCGATATACAAGCTATAAATTACAAAGTTGAGTTAATACCTCCTTTCGATTTTGTTTTTGTTTTTCATTATTGTTTCTTTCATTCAGGTACAACTCATTTTCATTAACTTTTCTCTTTTAACTTAACTTTGTATTTATTATCTATAGACTGGGATATTTCTCGCAAAGAGAAATATCCCTCTTAGTTTTTCCGCACTACGCAAAACAGACTATTAAAATAATTGGTTAAAACAAACGAATAATAATTTCAAGCTGGAATATTTTTATTGACATTGTTTATTTTGCATGATATAATAAATACATAAAATAAGTAAAGGAGGACATAATAATGTCTGTAAAGTATGTAGTAGTAGAAAAGAAGAAAATGGTTATTGCTATGTTAGAAAATACAACTTATGATGCAATTAATCGTATCAATAAAGAATTGTATCACACCGGTGTTGACGTAGATTACTATAGCCCTAAGGTTATGATGGCACCGAAGTATTCAGGCACTGCTAAGTGTCATGGAGATGATAGCTTTTCTGTAGAAGAAGGAAAACGTATTGCAAGGGAAAAGTGTATTAGAAACTATAACAGAGCAATGGATAGAAGAATGGAACATTTCTATAACGAAATGCAAAAATTAAGCAGTAAACTAACAGAAAGATATAATGAAACTTGTGATTGTGATTGTGGAAACTGTTCTGATTGCAAGTGTAAGTAATTAACAAATGTTCTGAATTTTAGTTCAAATCCGCAAATTCAAAAAGAAAAAAACAAGCCGGAATACATTATATAGTACATATATAATAAACAGGAGGAAATTATGTACAATGACAAACTTAAAAACAGATTAAAACTTCGTGCTATTTATAATATCCGTGAATCATTATGTGTTAAAAATAATATTAAAGATGTGAGAACGGATGTGATAAAACGTAATTATGACTCATTTAACAATATTACAGCAGAAAAGGTGTTAATCCCTTATGGTGTATTCAGAGCCATTTATAAAGTATTAACTATTTCTGATTTAAAGTCTGGATTCTATGATGATAGTTTGGATATAACAAATCCTGTATCTGTTTTAAATTATCTGTACTATGATGCAGTGGATAATGTTTTTGACCTTCTTTATTGTATCATCGGCGCACATAAGTTAGATAGAAATGAATTGACAGATGACTTTAAAAATGAAATTGATAAAATTTTAGAATCGATGCTTGATGAGGTGTTAAATAATAAAATATCGGAATAAAATATTATAAAATTATATTATAAACGTATCTATTTAATAAATAGATACGTTTATTTTTTATTATTATATACATCTATAATAATATCAATAAAATTAGTATATTATTATATAATAGTATAGTACAGACAGGTCTATATACTTATAATATAATGTATTATATTATAAAACAGAACAGATTAAATATGTATAGCAATATAATATATTATACTACTATATTATATTAATTTATTCTTTATTATAACATATTATTCATAAGTGATAGTATAAGTGTATAATAGTATTTTTTTGTACTATAATGGTTGCGCCATCATTATATATTATTTTGTTATTATGTAGCAAAATGATAATTGTATTGTTCCAAATACATACTATATAAGCGATATATTATATATTTATATTATATTGTAATGACATATATAATATAACATTCTATTCTACTATATTAATATAGCATATAACATATAAGGCTAGGCAACTTATCATGGGCAAGGTTAGGCAGATACACCAAACAAATCATCTGTAACATACGAACATGAATTTTGATATATATAATATATATATGTTATATATATTAATGAAAGGTTAGACATAATTTACATGTAATAGTATGGAAATTTTTTCGCACACAAGCACAGGCACGCACAGACAGAAAAAGGAAATTCCAATTTTTACTATTTAGATAGCTTTAATTTTCATAAAACGAATTATTTAAATAATTCGTTTTCTCGAGGGTACACGACAGGGAATAGAGTCCACATTTGGAAAAATATGTAATTTGAAAAATGTGAAATAAACTCTTGATATATTATGCCCCATATGATAAAATATATGCATAGTGAAAAATTTGTACACACACGAAGGGAAGAATACGAAAATGAGAACTTACGCTATCCATGAATCTAACTATGAAAAAATGACAAAAAAGGTTGCTGCGCTGGAAAAGCGTTGTGAAAAGATTGGTTGTAGTTTTTACTACAAAGAAATTGGTGAAGACTATGAAAAGTAACTAGATGGAACAATGGAAAAATATGTAATTGTCGAGTTTGAAGCTACGGCAATTATCAACGACTGGATATTTTTAGGAAGTATCCATAGCACAGAAAGTGGAAATATCATACATCTTGTAAAGGATATGGATATACCAGAAAAATATAAGACAGAACCGTTGTATTGTGAACACTGTAACACAAACCATAGAAGAAAAACTACCTATCTTGTATATAATACTAAAACAAACGAGTATAAACAAGTTGGTATCAACTGTTTACATTTATTTACAAACGGAATAACTGTACATATGGCTAAAATGTGTGAAAAAATGGAAGAAACCATGGAAAGTTTTAGACATTATGAACACGCATCAACATATGTTGATGTTGATAAATACATGCAACAAGTGGTAGAATCTGTAAGTAAGTATGGTTATCATAAGAAGGCAAATTTTGACAACATGGAACCTACTTGCTACGATGCACTGGAGAACTATAAGCTCCAAATGGATATATCAGAAGAAAATAAAGTAAAGGCAGAAGAGATGTTAGAATGGGGGAGGAATGTCAAAGATAATACACAGTATATTAAAAACTTAAAGATACTTTGTAATTGTACTACGGTATCTATCAGGGATATAGGTATACTTGCATCGTTGCCCATAGCGTATAAAAGATGCAATAAAAAGAATAAACAGCCTATAGCCGTTAATACGCATAGCAGATATATTGGGGAAATTGGGGATAATTTGGACATAAATGTATCATTATTTGAGCTGGTTAATCAAATGATAGGCTATTACGGTTTTACATATGTGTACAAATTTATTGACAAAAATGAGAATGAGTTTATATGGTATACGACAAAAATTATACCAGAGGATGATATGAGAAAAATAAAAAGAATCAAAGCCAAAGTAAAAGACCATAAAACTTTTAATGGCACAAAACAGACCATAGTAACAAGATGTAAAATTATATAACCATAAAATGGCAGTAAGAATATTCCTGCCATTTTATTCTATTTATTATTTCAATTATTTAAATAATTCATTTTAAAAGCGATAAAAAACGGGCGTGTAAAACACACCCATTAAAATTTAATATACAATATATCTATCTACCCATGTAGGGGTATCTATATCGGGGTTCCAGCCCCAAGGATAGATTAAGTTATCTGCATATCCAGCAAATGCTGGACTCTCAGCTATTCGTCTATTTTCTGCTGCACAAAGCTTTTCAGCCTTTGCTCTTGTGATTTTTTCATATCCAGCATCCTCTAACTCCTCCTCGTCTACGGTTGAATTAGCATAACGCAACATGTATGCGTTATCAAAATCTGTATCATATCTAACCCAATAGCTGTTTTTCCAATTAGTAATCATTTTTATACCCTCCTATTATGTTGATTTTCTTTTATTTTTTATTTTATCTCCTTTCGTTGTATTCATTATATCATATATATAGTAATTGTCAATACTTTTATTCAAAATATTTTTATTTTTTATTTTATAATTTATTATTGACATTTATATTTATGTATGGTACTATATGAATACAATAAAGACAAACTTACAAAACAAAACTTAGGAGGTATTTGTTATGACAATGCGTGAGAAAATGACAATGGATGCTATCGAATCAATTGTTGAAGAATTGGAATATGGATACAGTGGGTACTATTGCGACCTGCATGATAGAGTATTTAACTCTGACTATTATATTATTGGCATAAACGAAGCAAGAGAAGTACTTAACGAGTATGATGTATTTGAAGCAATATGGGAAGTACAAGATTATGAAGATAATAACTTCGGAGAAAGATATACAGATTGCTCTAATCCTGAAAAGTTGGTAAATATGCTGTTTTACATCATTGGCAGTGAAGTAATTGATAAGTTAGTGATTGAGTCTGAATTATTTTCTAACAACTGGAATGAACTAGCAACAGATGAAATCAACGAAAAACTTATTGAAATTTTGAAAACTTGGTGAAATACAGACTATCACTATATTTACAGAGAATATAACAAATAAATTATTATGTGATCTATATTTATAGGTCACTTTTTTTATTATTATTTCCATTATTTAAATAATGGATTTTAATATCATATGACAAGATGCACAAAATTATTCTATAAGTTTTGTATAAATTACATGTATACATGTTTACATCAATTTGATATACTAAGTACATAAAATATAAAAAATATTTAGGAGGAATTTATATGAAAAGAATTTATGAACTGATGCCTACAGACGGCAGAAAGAGTTTCTATGGAAAAGCAAAGGTTGTTGTAGATGAAAACGGAACAGAAACATTATACAGCTATGATACTCCTATTATTAGTAGAAGTACAAGCGGGACTTTTACCAGATTGTATAAAGACTGGTCTATGACTACGGGAAGACATATTCAAGCTTTTTGTGGTTTGAATAAAAAGCAGTTTATGGAAATGGAGTGTGAATGAGTGCTACTATAACAATATCATCTGGTCTATATTGTGATTATGGTATTACAGGAAATACAGCACGGATATTGTATTCTTACTTATGTAAAAACTTTCAAAAAATTGAAGAACTGAAAGAATATACAATTAGTATAGATTTAATAGAAAAATTGAAGAATGATACTGATTTACTGCTTAATACTATTAAGTTAGACAAGAAATCAGTTAAGGGTAAGATTAGAAATACAGAATTATGTGCTAAATTGGTTCCGTCAGATAAATATGATTATTTTTATATGATAAACATAGAATATCTAAACAACGTTTGTAAAAGCATTGTAGCATTGCAAAGAATCAATAATTGTCTTGAATGGAAAATTCTTATATGTTAAAATAAAGCGGGTTATTCCGCTTTATTTTTTTATTTATATATAAATTATTTTAATAATTGTTTTAATCCTATGTGTCAAGATGCACAAAATAATTATTATATTTTAGTACATATTGCATGTATACATGGTGAAAGATATATATTATAATATATATAACAAATGAAAAGAAACAATATAATTTTTAGGAGGTTCAATTATGAAAGATTTACAGTCTATGTATGAAGAAGTTAAAGTGGATTTAAGAAGAAATGAGATTCCTTTTAAAGAAGGAGTTTCAATAAGTTTAAATAATAGGTTTATTAGAAAGCTGGGTGTGACAACACGAAGTCAAGGTAAATATAAAATCCAGATACAAGGAACCTATTTTGAATATGGGAAAGATATAGATGTAAGAAGTACAATAGCCCATGAGTTAATCCATACAACAGAAAAAGGATTTAATCATGGAACTTGGTTTAAATACTATGCCAGCATATTAAATAAAACAGGAAAATATAAAGTAGTAGTACGTGCTAAGGGTAGTGAAATGTGTGAAGAAGTGAATAACAAATTGGATTACAGAGGGTCATTATACACTGTGACTTGCAGTAGTTGTGATGGTAGGTGGAATTATGGAAGGATATGTAATACTTTAAAGTATATAAAAATGTATAATTGTCCCTACTGTAAAACACAAACTTTGTCATATGTGAAAATAGATAGCTGAATGACGGTTCATACCGTCATTTTTTTTGTTGTCGATACTTTGAATTATTTTAATAATTAAAATATAATATATAACAAGAATCAACGTATAATTTTGTGCAATTTTTACATTTACATACCATATAAATATCAGTATAATACAATATATAAAATACGAAAGGATTGGTATAAGATGAAAACAAAAAGAAATATGCTGGTGAACCTATTAGTCTTTATGCAACAGGTAGACCCAAATGGTGAATATTATCTACTAATTGAAATTTTAGATATGGTAGGTAGGGAAACCTTGCTTGATTTATATGTGATTTTAGACATGTGGTTAGATGATTTAGAACCAGAAGACTACATGTATAAAACTATAAATAGATATAAAAAAGATTTAAGAAAATTGTTACAAGGAGATTGATAAAATGAAAAAGAAGTTAATTGCTATGATTGCGGCAGTATCTATGTTAATGTCGTTTGATACTACCACTATGGCATACACACAAGAAAAACCAAATGATTATAGCAGTGAAAGACAGGCTTATTTAAAAGCTTATAAAGAACGGTATCATAGGTTTTATACCTTTATGCAATCTAAAAAGCGAGTTGTAACTGGATATATTTATGCCTATGATAATGGATACCCTTTGATTATGGATGATGAAGGGAGTCATTGGGCGTATGATTTTAATGGAAATGTTCCACCAGAAAGTGCTATTATTTTCCTATGGATTTCTGATAATTGTACGCCTGATAATATTGGGGACGACATTATTTTCCATTTTGAATACTATGATGATTAAAAGAAGGGCATAATGCCCTTCTTTTTATTATTGTTAATCAATTATTTTAATAATTCATTTTAATATGATATGGTAAAATTGCATAAAGTAAATATAATTATTTTATGCATATTACATGTATACATGAATTCAATTATCCAGTATACTATATACAACAAAAGAAAAAACACAAACATATTTAGCAGAAAGGAAATAATATTATGACACCTTTTGAAAGAGCAAACAAAGAATTTTTAAGCAAAATGGATGATGCATTGTTTTCATCAATTTATGCCACGTTGCACTCCATGTTATCGAATGAATTGATTAAAGTGCATAACGAATACTGTTTTAAAACAGATAGTCAAGACAGTATAATTTATGAAATGTTTCAGATTGATAATTGTGAAGAAATAGAGCCATTAGAACTTGCAAGACTTACTTACGATGGAAAATTTAATCCCTATAATAAATATTATGGAATTTACAATGAAAAACCTGTAAGTTTTAACAGTGTTGCAGATGATGACTATTTTATCTTTCCGGAAGAAATCACAGATTATATCATTGAAAATAATGATGCTCTGGGAAATGATAAAATTGCAAACATTTTAAAAATTTTTGGTTAATAGGATGGTGTGATATTATGACAAAGAATGAAGTTAAAAAATACAACAGAATCATGGAATTTTTGGCTGATATGCCTGACGCTTATGTTCTTGAATTGCATAATTATTGGTGTGAATGCAATAATGATATGTATAATAGAGTTTACGACATGAACGAATTGGATGATTTGGTACATGGAACAGCCATGGAAATCTTAAATCAGATTGATATGGAAAATTTTGATAAAGACGATTTATACATTACTTATAATATTCATGGAGTTAGGTCTTTCTCCTATTTTGATGAAGATACAAGTCCTATTTCCATAGAAAATTATGCACTATGGATTGTAAATAATAATTTAAAGATTGATGATGATATTGCATGTATTCTTGACGAATTTGAAGAATAGGGTAGAAGCGGGCTAAACCCGCTTCTTATTTTTATATTATCTTAATTATTAAAATAATACATTTTATATAACGAAACAGAATATACTATATAGTAATAATATATAAATATATATACTATTATTTGTGCAATATTCATATTTACAATTACATGTATACATGGTAAGATATAAGCACAGTAAGAAACAAACACAAAATGTAAAACAAACTAGGAGGAACAAAAAAAATGAAAAAAGTAAACATGATATTAGTAGGTATTGCAACATTGTTACTTGTACAGATTGTTTGTACTAGCAACATTATAAGTCACTTTGATAAATCAGTAACAGAAACAAGTAAACCCACTGTTAGCTGGGAAAATATCCAGAAAGGGACAAAGCGTTTAAGATACGCTGAAATTTTTGGACAAAGAAACGGAAATACCGTTCTTCTGGATGAAGATGGTAACATGTATGAATATCATTTCAACGATATTCCAGAAGAAGATGAAAAGATTAGAATCTGGGTAAATGATAACAATACACCAGATAATATTTCGGACGACATTATTTTCAATGTTGAAATCAAGTAAAGTATAAAGACAGGTGGGTAAAACCACCTGTCTTTTATTATATTGTATTTTAATTATTTTAATAATTAGTTTTGATAAACAACTTTATATTGTATCCTAAAGAATAACTTATAATCAATCCATAATTGCTTATTTTTATCGATATAACAGCTGTTATGTAGTTCGGTAATATGTTTACACATAAGTAAATAAAATTGATTGTAGTTTAAAATATAAGGGTTTATAGCCATTGTACATTATAAACAATTTATAACCTATATATTTGTACATAATTCATGTATACATGATTGCTGCAAAGTAGTATACTATATATAACAAATGAAACGGAGGAATTAAAAATGAAAGTTGTAAGAAAATGGAATTGGGATGATATGTACAAGATTTGTAACAAGTACAATCTTTGTACTATGATGAATAGTGCTGAATATAATTATTTGTGTGATTATATCTCAAACAACAGACCGACAGATGCAAAGATTGAAAAAGTAGCCAGAATGGTTACAGATAAATCAGAAGATTGTACATACAATGCAATCTTGAATGTATTACTAAATGAAGTAATACACTATACAGCAGTATAAATTTTAAGCTGGTCAAAACGACCAGCTTATTTTTTATAGTAAAATCAATTATTAAAATAATTAATATATAATAGTAACAAAATAACTAAATTTTATATATTACATTTATGCATATTGTATATTGATATTATCATGTGTACATGGTAACATATAGGTACAATAAAACAAAACAAAGTTTAATAGGAGGACAAAAAATGAAAATGATTAAGCGTATGGATGAATATGACATGAAGGAAGCTTTTAGTGACTTCGGGCGTGACTATTATAGTCTTAATGGATATAGAGCCATTTTAGACTATTATAATGACATTGACGAGAATATTGAACTTGACGTAATCGCAATTTGTTGCGAGTGGACTGAATACGGCGATAATGCCGCATGTGATTTTGAAGACATGAAAAACGATTATGGATATTTATATCCTATTGATGAATATATGCAGGATTATTATATAACCGAGGAAGACTTTGACATTGATGAATACATTGACGAGTTAATAAAAGTGTTAGAGTGTCATACAACAGTTTTAAAAGTGTCAAATGGTAATTATCTTGTCGCATTGTTTTAATAGGAGGAATTTGTCATGAAAAGAATATATTTTATAGTAAGAAGAGAATACAATTTTAGGAATGCGTATCAATTGTTTTGGACTACTAAAACAGGATTGCATCCTAATAGCCATAGAAAATATAATATTAATGATTTTTTAAGAGAATACCCAACAGCAGAAAAAATCACGAGAGATGAAGCTATTAAGTTAGCTAGAGAAGAGCGCAGAAGATATAAAGAAAATCCAGCATTTGCAGGATACGCTGATACTTATATATATCCATATGGATTATCTGATATTGCAGGATATGAATACTTATATACAAATAGTACAGGAATAATTTTAGAAACAGAGCCAACAATCTAAATCTAAAATAAGCGGGATAAAATCCCGCTTATTATTTTTTTTATTCATATATTTAATTATTTTAATAATTGATTTTATAGTATAAGAATATAGTATAGTAAAATTTACTACTATACTATATTGAAAGATTAATGCCACCCTTTTTCATTTATATGTTTCCATTTATTTACCAGCTTAGAAATAAACTCCTCTTCTGACTCTTCTAGCGGAATTTTATCCTTATCCTTTTTTGCAGCATTCCACATACGTTCAAATAAAGCATCAGCAGAACCCGGACACTTAGCCCTTTTACGATAAATTTTAAAGCTATCATCTGTTTTATTATCCTCTACATAAACTTGCCTAGAATCAAAGAAAATATGATGATAGGATTTATATTCTACTCTATGTCCTCTTAGCTTAAATTTAGTACCCATTTTGAATTTACCGGGTATTAAATTCTTATACATACACGTTGGGATATGCTTCTTTTTCTTTTTTCTTTTTTTACGTTTGATTTTTTCTTGATTCTGATCGTTTTCTTGTAACATAATAATCCTCCTTATGATATATATTATAATTATATCACATAAATCATAAGTTTAGTATAGTAAATATGAATAAAATATTATTTTTTATTTATGCATATTGTATATTGATATTATCATGCATACATGATACAATAAATACACAATTTAAGAAAGGTGGTAGTAAAAATGAGAAACTACTATGTGAGCGATGAACAGGTAAAGGATATTGCGTCCTTGTTTGGTATGGATGCAGACAACCTTGAGGACTGGGAGTTAGGTCAACTTATTGACAAACTCTTAGATGTAGCCTTGTCTGAGCTAGAACCCATGGTGTACGAATTAAGATAGCTAAATAACAAGCGGGATAAAATCCCGCTTGTTATTTTTTTATTCATATATTTAATTATTTTAATAATTGATTTTATAGTATAAGAATATAGTATAGTAAAAATGCATAATTTATATTATACATTTTTGTATATATTGCATGTATACATGAACATAATTATTTGATATACTATATATAAAGAAAGAAACCAATAGCAAATTTAGTAGGAGGAATTTATTATGAAAAGATATGTTGTAGAATTCGCAGCAGACCATAAGAAAGATGTAAGCAAGTATAATTTGTCTGAAGATCAGACAAATGTATATTTAAGCCGCATTGATACAGCCGTATCTTTATGCGAGAAGGGAGCTATAACCAACTTTGAAGCAGTCTTAATGATTGTGGATGCTCTTAATTGGGTGACTTGTTATTTTTTATATAATAAAAAATAATTAAATTTTATGCATATTGCATGTATACATGGTATTGATTATGTAGTATACTATATACAACAAAAGAAAAACAGACATACCTAGTAGAAGGGAAATAATATGGAAAAAGTTAGTAAAAGAAAATTGAAAGAAATGTTTTCTAACATTTCTTATTGTAGCTACTGTAGTCTACAAGCACTTCTGAAAAATCATACACCAAAAGCCTATAATTCTGGTATATATGGCTGGAACTTTGATGTATACATAGTATATGGTTTAGTCATCTGTACTGGATATAGAAATCTCTCCGGTAAAAAGTTGCAACAAACAGAAGAGTATGAATCCAAAGCTATATCTATTTGGAACAGAGAAGATTTATCATTTGAAGATAAATCTTCTGGAGTAGAGAAGTTGTTAAAAGAATTTTGCGCATTGAATGTAGAAATATAGTAGAGCGATGAATATTAGGGACAACTTACGTTCCTAATATTTTTATTGTGAAAATCGATTATTAAAATAATTAATTTATAGTTTGTAGTAGAAGATTATTACATTATATATTATATCACAGTGCTGCTAATTTGTCAATATAATATTTATATATATAATATATTATTAGTAATATATTATAT
>ERZ808278.1125-NODE-1125-length-12488-cov-3.555457_pt1 | contig 12488 bp, 10 predicted proteins | sample MGYA00521239_ERZ808278 | MGnify/ENA primary metagenome ERZ808278 (study PRJEB31516, sample SAMN03275600) | gut metagenome | biome: mammalia-associated habitat; material: feces | host: Papio cynocephalus | place: Kenya | collected 2012-07-17 ... | reverse complement strand
TGCAATGCTCAAAGGACCGTCCGCTTTCGCTTTCGGTTACGACGATGCGGTTGCACCCGCAAAAATCCTTAAGGATTCAATCAAAAAGTTCAAAAAATGCACCATCAAGGGCGGCATTGTGGACGGCGTTGTTACCGATGCTCAGGGCATCGATGCTCTCGCTGATCTGCCCCCCAGAGAGGTTCTCATCGCCCGTATGCTGGGCAGCATGATGAGCCCCATCACCGGCCTTGCCATCGCTCTCGACCAGCTCGCAAAGAAGCTCGGCGGCGGCGAAGCAGCCGAAGAAGCAGCGGCAGAATAACTTTCGCTGCATAATCGTTTCAAACAAAAATTTTTAATCGGAGGAAATTAAAATGACTAAGCAGGAATTTATCGATTACATTAAGTCCCTCACCGTTCTCGAACTCGCAGACCTCGTTCATGCGGTTGAAGAAGAATTCGGCGTATCCGCAGCAGCAACCGCAGTTGCAGTTGCAGGCCCCGCAGCAGCAGCAGAACCCGTTGAAGAGAAGACCGAATTTGACGTTATCCTCAAGGGCTTCGGCGCACAGAAACTCAACGTTATCAAGGTTGTCCGCGCAGAACTCGGCCTCGGCCTGAAGGAAGCAAAGGAAGCAGTTGAAGGCGCTCCCACCACCCTCAAGGAAGGTCTCTCCAAGGAAGATGCAGAGAAGCTCGCAAAGGCATTCACCGATGCAGGCGCAGAAATCGAAATCAAATAATCATTTTCCCTGTCACAAACAAAACCCCGTCCGCCGCAGCTGTCCGCAGCCGCGGCGGGCTTTTTTGATTTTTGCATAACGGCAACAATCGCGGCAGTCGGAACTCAGAAAACAGAGATTGCGAATCCGATTCTTCGTCGAGTGTTTCGGCGGTTGAAAAAGCCCGAAAGCTGTGCTATTATAGACCTGTTATTCCTGCCGGCATCGCACTTTCCGTGCGAATGCGGAAATATCGGAGAGAATATGCAGCATGATTTAACAAAGGGAAATATAACGCGCAATTTGGTGCTGTTTGCCCTGCCGATGATGGCGGGGAACGTTTTGCAGCAGCTTTACAACATTGCGGACACGCTGATTGTCGGACGGGCCTTGGGCAGGGATGCGCTTGCGGCCGTGGGTTCGGCGTATGCGTTGATGACGTTCCTGACTTCCGTATTTATTGGGCTGTCAATGGGGGCGGGTGCGCTTTTTTCTATGTACTTCGGGAAAAATGATTACGACGGGTTGAAACGGGCGGAGGCACATGCTTTCGGGCTGATTCTTGCCGTTACGGTCATTGTTAATGCTGCTGTATATATACTGCTGGATCCGATACTTGTTTTTTTGCAGATCCCAACGGAATTATACAGCGCAATGCGCGAATACATTGTTGTTATTTTTGCGGGCATACCTGCCGTTTTTCTTTTCAATTTTTTATCGTGCTTTTTGCGCGCGGTCGGCAATTCAACTGCGCCGCTTTGGTTCCTTGCCGTTTCGGCGGTGCTGAATGTTGCACTCGACCTTTTGTTCGTCCTTCTTTTCGATGCGGGGGTTGCAGGGGCAGCAATTGCAACGGTGATCGCGCAATACGTTTCCGGGATCGGGCTTGCAATTTGGTTTTTGCTGCGCTGTCCGCAATTTGTTCCGGGAAGGCCTCATTTAAAATTCAGCAAAGGTATGCTCCGAGAGCTTCGGGAACTTTCTCTGCTGACTTGTGTGCAGCAATCGGCGATGAATTTCGGCATATTGCTTGTTCAACGCCTTGTGGACAGCTTCGGAGCGGTGACAATGGCTGCATTTGCGGCGGCGGTAAAGATCGATTCGTTCGCCTATCTGCCGCTTCAGGATTTCGGCAATGCATTTTCAACCTTTGCGGCGCAAAATTACGGCGCACGCCGGAAGAAAAGGCTTGTTGAGGGCTTTCGAAAAGCAACCCTGCTTGCCGTGCTTTTTTCGGCGGCGATCTCACTGCTTGTTGTGATTTTTGCCGAACCGCTGATGCGAATATTTGTGAAACCCGACGAGACTGCGGTTATAGCCTGCGGGGTGCGATACCTTCGAATCGAAGGCGCGTGCTATATCGGCATAGGCTGCTTATTCCTGCTCTACGGATTTTACCGTGCTGTCAACCGCCCGGGGATGTCGGCGGTTCTGACGGCAGTTTCGCTCGGCACAAGGGTTGCACTGGCATATATTCTTGCGGAGCGCATCGGAGAAGTCGGAATTTGGCTGTCCATACCGATTGGCTGGCTGCTTGCGGATGCGCTTGGTTTTCGCAGATATTTTATGAAAAAGCAAGAATTGCTTCCGAACGAGGCCGCCGACAGCGAAGACCCGAACACACGGACCGATGCGGAAGCATGATACAGCCTTTGAAAATCGGAATCTCAGGAGGATAAAATGGCAGCAAGGAAAAAAACGGATCCGCTGAAGGATTTGTTTGAAGCGATAAAGCGGAACGATATTGAATTTGTTAAAGCCGCAATGAAGGAGCATCCGGAGTATTTAAATATGCCCGCACCGAAACGCCCGTTGGACACGCGGTACATGTCACCGCTTCAGGTCGCGCTTTGCACAGGGTTTCATAAAGAAATTGTTGAATTTCTGCTGGATTGCGGTGCGGATGTGAACTATTGCGCAAAGGGGACGGATTCGGGGCTTTATCCGGTTCTGTTTGATTTTGTTGATGCGGCAATTTGGAATTCACGTCGCTGCGAATGGGACGGCAAGATGACCGAGCCGTTGAATCTGGTTTGGAAACACAGCGCCGAGGAGGCCGATTATGCATTTGCACTGCTGAAACGGGTGATTGAAGCGGGTGCGGATGTGAATGCCGTGGATTCATACGGCAGAAATTCGCTGATGGAAGCCGTTGGTGAGGCAAATAAACTCTGCCCGATTCGCAATGACGAAGGCGGATTCTATCCCGGAAGGAAGGTAACGGACGAAATGAAAAGCGACTTCCGAAGGATATTTCAGCTGCTGATTGACAGCGGTGCGGACAGGAACAATGTTTCATCCTTTTCAAAAATGTCAATAAAACAGCATCACGAGAATGAATCCGTTTGGCAGATTTGCGCGGACATGTTTTCGGACGCGAACTGAACGGTTCTTGTTTGCAGGGAAAAGGGCATAAATCAAAACTCCGTCGGCCGGTGTTCCTGCAACCCATACCAACGGTAGATTAATTTGAATCCAAACAGTACGAGCGGTGTGTTCCGTGCACCGCTCTTTTTTGTTATAATAGAGTAAAGAAACGGCGGAATGAGGGCATGACAGCGGCTTTTGAAAACAAAGTGCGGGAATTCCGGCGGAAAACGGAGAAAATCGGAACGTATGGAAACTAAGCTTGCGGAGAATATCCGAATGTTCAGAAAGCAGCGTGCATTGACGCAGGAACAGCTTGCGGAAGTGTTGGGCGTTACTGTCGGTGCGGTGTACAAATGGGAAGCGCGGCTGTCCCAACCGGAATTGAGCACAATAATGGAGCTTGCGGACTTTTTTGACACATCGGTGGATGTGCTTCTCGGCTACGAGCTGAAGGATAACAGCCTTCGCACAACAGCGGCACGATTGAAAAAATATCAGTCCGACAAGGACGAAGCCGGGCTTGCCGAGGCGGAAAAAGCATTAAAAAAATATCCGAATTCCTTTGAAATTGTGTTTAATGCCGCAGGGCTTTTCAGTGTGTTCGGAATGGAGCGCGGCGAAAAAAGGCTTATGCGGCGCGCATTGGAGCTTTTGGAAAAAAGCAGGCAGCTTATTGCGCAGAATACGAACCCGCAGATAAACGAAAGTACGCTGTGCGGAAACATCGCGGAGGTGCTGCGCATAATGGGCGAAGCCGAACGCGCCGTTGAGATGCTGAAAGCGAATAATGCAGGCGGAATGTACAACGACATAATCGGGTTGACTCTTGCGGAAGCGTGCAGCCGACCTGATGAGGCAATGCCCTTTCTTTCGGAATCACTCGTTGAGAATACCGTTAAAATCATTCGAACCGTGTTTGGCTATATCAATGTGTTTTTTCAAAAAAAGGATTATGCATCGGCAAAGGCGGTGTTGAATTTCGGCCTTGCTCTTTCGAACGGACTGCGTCGGGACGGGGAAACGAATTTTACGGACAAAACATCGGGAATGCTCTGGGCATGTTTGGCTTATTCGGAGTTGATGAACGGCAATGCGGGCGGTGCGGAAAAAGCATTGCTTCAGGCAAAGACGACAGCGGAACGCTTCGATGCAAATCCGAATTACAGCGCAGCGGCGATTCGCTTCGTTTCGTGTGACGAATCGGCAAGCGCATATGACGACATCGGTGCAACGGCTGCGGAGGGAGTGCGAAACACGGTTTATTCCCTTAACAGTGCCGAACTTACGAAAATATGGGAAAGGGTGAACAACGATGAAAAACGGTCGAACAAAGAATGACAGCGGGTATTGTGCTGCCGAAAACGAAAAAGCAAATGTATCAAAAGAAAACATGGGCGCATTTTGTAAAAAAACGCTTGGGAAACAGCTGCGGGGTCAGTTCTTTTATAAAAATATTCCGATTTTTTGCCTTGCGGTGTTTGCGGCTTTGGCATCCGGCTCGCTGAATCTGATTCTTTCGTGGATAATTCAACAGCTGATGGACACGGCAACCGGAGAGCCCGGGGCATTGAGCTTTCGCACTTTGCTTTGGATAAGCGCAGGTTTTGTTCTGCTTTGTGCAGGGCTTTCCCTTTTGAATTATGCGTCGCAGCCTCGTTTTTTGGAACGGGCAATGCGGCAATACAAGGATTTTGCATTCAGAAAGCTGATAGGAAAGAGCATTTCGTCTTTTCGCGACGAAAGCGCAGCGGGCTATCTTTCCGCATTGACGAACGATGCCGCAAGCATTGAAACAAATTATCTTGCGCAGATGCTTGCAATGATAACCAAGGCGGTCACTTTCGCCGGTGCGCTGCTGCTGATGTGCAGGTATTCGCTGCTTATGACGGCGATTGCGGCAGGACTGACGGTGCTTCCGCTGATAGCGTCCCTTTTGACGGGCAACAGACTGCAAACCGTTGAAAACAGGGTTTCCGAACGGAACAGGGAATTCACCGCTGCACTCAGCGATTGTCTCGCAGGGTTTACCGTTGTTAAAAACTTCAGAGCGGAGCGGGAGATTTTTCAACTGTTTGCGCAGAGCAACAAAGCCCTTGAACATGAAAAGTTTACGGGACGGCGCATTAAAGCGCTCGTCGGAATGATCGGTGCGGTCACGGGGATTTTTGCTCAGCTCGGAGTGTTCATTGCAGGCGTGTACCTTTCGATGAAGGGCGGTAGCATGACGCCCGGTGCGGTTGTTCTGTTTGTTAACCTTATGAATTTCATCATTTCGCCCATTGCGGAGCTTCCCGGATTGCTTGCCTGCCGCAAAGCGGCGTTGGGGCTTGCGGACAAACTTGCGGCTGCGCTGGAACGCAGTTCGTCCCGCGATGGGAGTGAAACGCTCAACGGGCTTAAACACGGGATTCGGCTTGAAAACGTCTCTTTTGCATATGAACCGGGGAAGACGGTGCTGCACGGAATAAATGCCGAGTTTGAGGCGGGCAAGGCATATGCGCTTGTCGGCGGCAGCGGCAGCGGAAAATCAACCCTGCTGAATTTGCTCATGGCGGCGGAAACAAACTACAGCGGGCATATCCTTGCGGACGGAATCGAGCTGTCGGATATTTCAACGGAGTCGCTCTACGGAACGATGGCGGCAATTCAGCAGAATGTTTTTGTTTTTAACGCCTCGATAAAGGACAATGTTTCAATGTTTCGGGATTTTCCGAAGGCAGAACTGGATGAAGCGATTGCCCATGCGCACCTTGAAACATTGATTCGCGAACGCGGGGAGGACTACCTTTGCGGGGAAAACGGCAGCGGGCTTTCCGGCGGCGAGAAACAAAGAATCTCCATTGCGCGGAGTCTGCTCAAAAAATCATCCGTTCTGCTTGCGGACGAGGCGACGGCGGCACTGGATGCGCAAACGGCGCACCGTGTTTCAAGCGATATTCTCGATTTGCAGGGAATCACACGAATTGTTGTTACGCACAGCCTTGAAGAGTCGCTCCTGCGCAGATACGATAAAATCTTTGTGCTTCGCAGCGGCAGGATCGAAGAGGCGGGCAGCTTTGCGGATTTGATGGCGAACAAGGGATATTTTTACGCATTGTTCACTGTTGCGCAATAAAACGAAACGGCATGTTCAGGCTTCGTGCCGCATGAACACGTGTGAATACCAATGTAAATGTGTAAATGCATAATGCGGAAGACTCCCGGAAAATTCTCGGGGAGTCTTCCGCAGCGTTATGTCGGAGCGGGGCGGCAAAAATTATTTCAGCCCGAATTCACGCAGAACTTCAATGGCGGAATTCCGCGCACGCTCGGATTTTATGTTGCGGCGAACATCGGAAATATCGACGTAATCGCCTTTGCGGGCACATTCGCACAATGCTTCCGCAACATATGCATCGCGAAAGCGTTCCTCTTTAAAAATCAGCTCAATGGAGCTGTTCATCTTTTTGTCAAGTGCGTCGATCATGGTTCGATACATGAAATGATCCTCGCCCAAAAGTTCGCGGAGGCGTTGAATGCACGAGATGGCTTCGCTCATTCGTTCAACGGTCACACGGCGGCGGTAACGCCAGCCGCATGAGCCTGCACCGAGAAGCTCATCCGCAGAGGTGTCCAATATCAGAGCAAGGTCCTGCAAAAGTCCCGTATCCGGCAGAGTTTCGCCGCGTTCCCAATTTGAAACGGATTGCGCGGTTATGCCTAAGCGTTCGCCCAATTCCGCCTGCGTCAGCCCGACGGCCTTTCTGCGGGCAGCGATATAGGTTCCGATTTGTTCCTGGTTAAGCATTGTTTTTTCTCCTTTGCTTTTTTGATGAATCAATTATAGCACGCGGAACGGAGGCGGAAAAGCGAGTGATGCTTTATTTTTTTCGCTGATTGTTAAGCCGGCGTTTAGAAAGAGTGCCGGAGGTCGGCGACAGAGGAAACATGAACAATTGCGCTGTTTCCATGCGGGTGCGAATGAGATATAATTTCTTTGTGAGATGTTTAAGATTGATTAAATAATCAATAACTTAAGCTGATTTATAAAAACATCAATCAAGCTTCGGCAAATATGAACAAAGGCGGAAATTTAAATGAGAATAAACATCGATACAGGAAGTGTACAGCTCATGCCGAACCGGCTTCGTCAACGCAAAAAAGGGACAGGCTCAGTATTTCCGACTCCCGTCCCCGTTACGCGCAGCGCCGGAGCTTTAATTTTCTTCGTCGTTTGAGTTCCGGGTGACATGAATCGTGATGTCAACGCCGTCCGCCCTGTCGGATTGGGACACGTCAACATTCATGCCGCCGGAGCGCAGGTGTTCGCAGGCGGAATTCACCGTGTTCATGAACATGCGGTAGTCCTTTACAATTCGCATAATGACGGGGCGGGGCTTTGCACCGTCCTTTTTGCTGTCAAACAGTGAATTAAGCTTTTTTTCAACAAGGCGTTCGGTGTCCTTAACGCTCAGGCCGTCCTCGCCGGCTTTTTTGATTATTGCAAGCTTGTCCGCATCGTCCGAAAGGCGCAGCACGGCGCGGGCGTGGCGTTCACTCAGCCCGTAAAGGCCGACAGCTTCGCGAACTTCGGGGGAAAGTTTGAGGATACGGAGTTTGTTTGCAATGAAACTCTGGCTTTTGCCGAGACGGGAGGCAAGCTCCTCCTGTGTGAGCTTCAGCTCGTCCAAAAGGGCTTTATAACATTCGGCCTCTTCAAAATAATTCAAATCCTCACGCTGAAGGTTTTCAACAACGGCCATCAATGCGGAATCGGCGTCAACCGCGGAGTTGTCAACTATACAGAGCGCTTTTTCCGACCCAAGGCTCCGCAGCGCACGCAGACGGCGTTCACCGGCGATAAGCTCGTATGTTTCGCCATTTTTGCGAACGACAAGAGGCTGAATCAATCCGACCTGCCGAATGGATTGTGCAAGCTCGGATATGCTTTCGTCATCAAAGGTTTTTCGCGGCTGAGCAGGGTTCGGAACGATGGAATCCAGTGCCAGTTCAACAAGCTGGCGTTTTGCCTCGGCAGGCTGTGCGCCTGCTGCTTCGCTTTTTTTGTCTTTCAGAAAATCAAACAGTGCCATATTGAATAAACTCCGAATAAAACTCCGTTGCCGCTCTGCCGTTCGGACAGGTGAAAACTGCCTTTTCGGGCAAGCGGATATTTCGGTTGTGCGGAGAATGAACTCCGCATGTAGATTATACATTATTACCCGGTATTTCCGCAAGCGGAAATATCGTTTTGTTTTGTCGAAAACGGATGAAACATGAAAGCACGGAGCGGGAAATACCTCGCCGTGCATCCGTGCGGGGGTGAAACCCGCTCGGACGGGAGCGGTTCAAAAGCTTGAATCAAAGTCCGTATTTTTTAAGCAATGCATCAAGCTCACCGCTTTTTTGCAGGTCATAGATGAACAGTTCCGCAAGCTGAGCAACAGCGGGTTCGTCCGCAGCTGAGGCGATTGCATATTCGACATTGCCGAGACTTGTTTCATGGCGGATAAAGCCGTTTGCGGATATTTCTTCCGCATATCTTGTGCAGTAAGCACCGGTGACGGCCGCACCGGCAACGGTGCCGCGCGCAAGCGCATCGAAAAGCTCCGGATAGGAGGCAAAAGCTTTTGTTGTGAATACGATTGCATCGGCGGGAAGTTCCGGTGTGCGTCCCTTAAGCCGGTCGATAAGAGTGCGTTCAACTTTTGTTTCGTGCGCATCGACGTATTTCTTAAGCCTTGTTTCGCCCGCCGTGCCCTGAACAAAACCGATAACAAGTTCGTTCAGCGGAGTTGTTTCGCTGCCGCTTTTAACAAGCACGGAGCAGGTGTCCGTATAATACGGATAGGAATAGACATATTTTGAACTTGCGCCGCGCGGCATCAACGCAACGGCGGCATCGATTGTGCCGTCCGAAAGCTTTGTTGAAGCGGTTTTAGCGTTCACGGTGATGAGTTTTGCCGCCGCATCCCCGGCAGTGTCGGGAAGCAGATATGCAGCGAATTTTTGCGCAAGCTCGATTTCAAACCCTTCGCCGCCTTCGGCAAAAAGCGGCATATCGTCCCGCACGCCGACGGCAAGCACGCCGCGTTCGCGTATACGCTGAATTTCCGGGGTGTTCATAAGCTGCGTTCGCGGCTTTAGGAGCATTGCAAGAAGAACGAGCAGAACCAGCCCCGCCGCACAGCAGAGCGCGATGCGGACGGGTTTGCCCTTTTCGCCTCGAAGAGTAAAATTGAGCCGAAGCTTTTTATGCTGTTTTCCGTCGCGGAGGAAACTCCGCCGCGGGTGATGATGTCGATTTTTCATGATTAATATTATATCAGTAAAGACGCACATTGACAAGAGCGGCATGTTGACAGTATAATGTATAATTGGGTAAACGCTGATTGATTCGGAACATGCCTTTCGCGAATGCACCTGTCTAAACCGCAGCCTGTCCGAAACCGATTCGGGCATTCGGGTGTTTCGAAACCGCGATTTGCCCAAAGCGGCCGCCGAATTAAGTTTTTGCGAAAACAAATTATTCGGAACGAACCTGACATTAAGCAATCAAGCCCCGCAAGGGGAGAAAGGTTTACAAATAGAATGAAATCATTAACAACAACCGAACTTCGGGCACTCTTCCTCCGCTTTTTCAGCGAAAGAGGACACACGATAATCCCTTCGGCTTCTCTTATTCCCGAAAACGACCCCACGGTTCTTTTCACAACAGCAGGCATGCATCCGCTTATGCCCTATCTTATGGGCGCGGCGCATCCGGCGGGAGTTCGCCTTGCCGATGTCCAAAAATGCGTTCGCACGGGTGATATCGATGAAGTCGGCGATGCAAGCCACCTGACCTTTTTTGAAATGCTCGGCAACTGGTCCCTCGGCGACTACTTTAAAAAGGAGTCGATCGCATGGAGTTGGGAATTCCTGACCGATGAAAAATGGCTCGGCATCGATCCGGACAGGCTTTATTTCACATGTTTTGAAGGCGATGAGCGCGCCCCGCGTGATGAGGTTTCACGCGATCGCTGGGTTGAAATGGGTGCTGATCCGAGTCACATCTTCTTCCTGAACGCAAAACATAACTGGTGGATTCCCGGAACGAGCGGACCCTGCGGCCCCGATACCGAAATTTTCTTTGATACCGGCAAGGAAAAATGCTGCGATGAGTGCAGCCCCGCATGCGATTGCGGCAAATATCTCGAAATCTGGAACAATGTTTTCATGCAGTACTTCCAGCCCGCAAACGGCGAGATTCGCATGCTTGAAAAGAAAAACGTTGACACGGGCATGGGCCTTGAACGCACGATTGCAACGCTTCAGGGCGCGGAGAGCGTCTATGACACGGATGCCTTTGCACACATACTTGCGCGCATCAGCGAGCTTTCCGGCAAGAACTATCGTGATAATGCCGAAACGACCCGTGCGTTCCGCATCGTTGCCGACCACATCCGCACAAGTGCGTTCATGCTGGGCGACCCGCGCAGCGTAACTCCGAGCAATGTCGATCAAGGTTACATTCTCCGCAGGCTTATCCGCCGTGCGCTCCGCTATGCAATGCAGCTGGGCATGCCCGAAAACTCACTCAGCAAAATTGCCGAAACCGTTATTCCCGATTACGGCGAGGTCTATCCCGAACTGCGCGAAAACGAAGCTCGAATCATTCGCGAACTTGACACGGAGGAGGCAAGATTCCAGCGCACTCTCACCAACGGCATGCGTGAATTTGAACGCATCAAAGGCAAGTTTGAAAACGGCGTTATCGACGGAAAGAATGCGTTCCGCCTGTTCGACACATTCGGTTTCCCCATTGAGTTCACCGAGGAAATGGCGCGCGAAAACGGCCTCACCGTTGATGTTGAGGGGTTCCGTGCGGCATTCGAAGAGCACCAGCAAAAGTCCAAAGCGGGCGCGGAGCATAAGTTCAAAGGCGGCCTTGCGGAAGCAACCGACGAAACGGCAAAACTGCACACTGCGACGCATCTGCTCCAGGCAGCACTGCGCAAGGTTCTTGATGAGTCCGTTGCACAGCGCGGCTCGAACATCACGGCCGAACGTCTGCGCTTTGACTTCTCCTTCCCGCGCAAAGTGACTCCCGAGGAGCTGCGCGAGGTCGAAAAACTTGTAAACGAAGCAATTGATGCCGGTGTTGACATTACCTGCGAAGAGATGACCGTTCCCGAAGCACGTGAGCGCGGCGCGATCGGCCTGTTCGGCGATAAATACGGCGAACGTGTAAAGGTTTATACAATGGGTGATTACAGCTGTGAAATCTGCGGCGGTCCCCATGCCGCAAACACCGGCGATCTCGGCACGTTCAAAATCAAGAAAGAAGAGGCTTCAAGTGCGGGCGTGCGCAGAATTAAGGCCGTTCTGATTCCGAAAGAGGAAAAGAAAGACTGATTTTATCTCGATGAAACTTTAATTCCCAAGACTTTTAACGCATTGAGCCGCGGCCTGTATTCGGTTCGGATTTCGAACGGAGGCCGGCTGCGGTTCAAACGGCAAATGCAAATGCGAGGAGGATATGCAATGGCGAAAACGGGCAAAAATGCTTGGCTTGAATACGATTGGCGGCTGGACGACGGCGATGCGCGGTTCCGCGTTGATATGTCGCTGTATGCAAATGCACCGATCGAAGGCTGCACGGAGCTTGTTTTCATCTATTGCGCAAGCCTTTCGGAACAGCCGCTCAAAGCGGGAGAGCTGCGCCGAATTGACAGCCTAATTGTCCGCTGCATAAAGAAACTCGGCAAAGAATATGTCGGCTGCATCGAATCCGCCGCAATGCATCAGTATTATTTCTATATTGACAGCGAAGAAACGTATTCGGCACTTCAGCAGCTGCTTCAAAAAGAACGCAAGCTGACGGTGAAACTCGGCTGCAAGTCCGAACCGAAGTGGACAACATATTTCAAGCTTCTTTACCCCGACGCTGCAAAGCTTCAAACCGTCCGGAATAAGGAGAACATCGAAAAACTTTATTCGAACGGGGATTCCGAGGCTGCACGGAGGCTGAATCTTCACATGTATTTTCGCTCGGAACCGCTTCGCCTGCAGTTTGAAGAGGCGGCACGGCGAGAGGGCTTTGCGATCGGCAGCGCGGTGGACAGAGAGCTGAGTGAGCTGCCGTACGGCGTGATTCTCCACATAATCTGTCCGCTGAAAAAACGCAGCGTTGATGAGGTCACGGTGCTTGCGATACGCATTGCGGAGCAGTTCGGCGGCAGATTGATGTTTTGGGATTGTCCGCTTGCTCCGCAGTCGCTGAAGTGACACGGCGGAATGAATAAAATCAATATAATGACGGCGCAGTGCGTGGAACCCGACTCCGCACTGCGCCTTTTTTATCAGCCAACGGGGTCAAAAAGGGGGGGCGAATGTGCAAAAAAAGCGGAATTTGCGAATATACTTTTTAATATAATGAATGAAAAGAGGGTA
>ERZ808278.1124-NODE-1124-length-12497-cov-4.038981_pt1 | contig 12497 bp, 12 predicted proteins | sample MGYA00521239_ERZ808278 | MGnify/ENA primary metagenome ERZ808278 (study PRJEB31516, sample SAMN03275600) | gut metagenome | biome: mammalia-associated habitat; material: feces | host: Papio cynocephalus | place: Kenya | collected 2012-07-17 ... | reverse complement strand
AATCACCCTTCTAGGGTGTGTGCAAACCACCAGTTCACTGGTGGTTATGAATTTAAATGAAAAAAACCACTTGTTTTTTTGTTTATAGTTCAAGCCGTGGCTTGAATTATGTAAATATCATTGCGGTTTGATTCTTTCCTGATAAGAATAATCGTAATCGAAATATCGCATGGGGTTAATTTCGTTTTTGTTTCTTTTAAATTCGGACGGGGAACAACCGACAATTTTCTTAAAATTGGTGTTTAGTTCCTGCACAGAGTTGTAGCCGACGTCCGCGGCCACTTTTTGTATGGTATAGTTGGTGTCAACTATCAGTTGTTGCGCGTGGGTTACTCTTATAACGTTTAATTTGCGTTTTATCGACATTCCTGTTTCTGCCTTAAATAAGTGTTGAAGGTAAGAAACGGAGAGCCCCAAACTGCCGGCAATTGCCGAAACGGTTATTTCCTTTGCGTGATTGCTTTCAAGAAGAGAAATCGCGCGCTTGATATGTATGCTTCCTGTGTAAGACGTCGATATTTGCTTGCAAAGCAGTATTTCAAGAAGCAAACGCTTTAAATCCAACTCGTATTTCGCCTCGTTTATTTTGGAGCGGTCGTCGTTCGCGACATATCTTTGAAGTTTCCTTATGCGATATTCGATATTGCCCGTGTCGTGAATAATCGCAAAGCCACCTGTGCGCAACGAATTTAACAACGCCTGCGATTCCTCGAATTGAGCAACGTAAGACGAGTTTACGAGATACCCCAGAACGTTTTCGCCGTTTTCGAGAGAGAGTTCCATTCCTATTGATTTTAAAGAATCGGGTATGGACGTTTTGTGCGTAAATCTGGGGGCGACAAGTAAAAGTTGCTTCGGGAAAATAAAAACCTCACATTCTTCGTTTTTATTATCGAAATATGAAAAGATAAAATTTCCGCTTCTGACGTATGAAAGTTCGAGCGTGTTATGCTCGTGGAAATTCATCGTTCGCTTTTTTTCTTCAAATTTATATTCGCTTATCGAATATCCCGTTATATTCAATCCGTTCATATTTTTCCTTTCGACTATTTAACCCGATTTTATAGTTGTGTTTTTAAATAAGATGTTGCGTTTTTGTTCCTTCGTTATCTCGCGAGCGACGACGCGGCTCAGTTTATCTTAGACGAGGCAAACACGACGGCTCCGTTCGTTTCCGATTTCAAAAGCAATTCTTCTTTCGAGTTTGTAAACAACGCTGCGGAAATCGTTAAAAGCCCGTATGCGACGGCTATATACAGATTTGGTAATCTTCAGAGTTTAAGCCTGAAAATTCCCGAAGTCGTATGCCGTATGTCTCCTAAGAACACCGAATTCATCGCCCAGTATGTGTCCAACCTTATGATTTCGAAATACGATTACGAAACGCTTAAGGTAACCAAGTCGGACAGCGTTTACAGAGACGCGGCGGTCAAACATTTCAATGAGGAAAAAGAATACGTTTCGTCGAAGTGGAGTCATTGGATTGAATCTTACGGACTCGCTGGTTAAGGCAATCAAACAGAGTAATTAAGCAAAAATCATTTTACGGAATAAAAAATGTAAAAATTCGATTTGTTAAAAGGTTATACGAAACGGGAACGCAAAAGGTTCCTGTTTTGCTACCTTGTTATAGCGATACCCGTGCTGCAGCTTGCCGTATTCTGGGTTGCGGTCAATTTTAATTCGATAATTCTTGCGTTTAAAGATCGTAACGGCGCGTTCACGATGCAGAACTTCAAGGACGTGTTTACGGCAGTCGTAGATAAAGACCGTTACGGCTTTAATATCGGCAAGACTATATTGCGTTCGTTCACTCTTTGGAGCGTGGCGAACATTCCTGTATTCGTTATAAGCCTTATGACGACTTACGTATTGTTCAGAAAAATTTTCGGGCATTACGTTTTCAGGGTTATTTACATGCTTCCGACGATAGTAGGCGCTGTCGTGTGGACGACGATAATAAAATTCATTGTCGCCGAAGACGGATCTATCGTTGAGTTTATGAACAACGCCGGAATGAAAATACCGTATATGGTACGAAGAAACGGCTTGTTCGGCGCGGAAGAAACGGCTTTTCCGACGCTTATATGGATAACCGTGCTTTTGGGAATAGGCGGAGGAAACGTGGTTATAACGAGCGCGTATTCCCGCATGCCCGACGATTTGTACGACGTTGGAAAACTTGACGGAATAGGATTTTGGAGAGAATTCTGGACGATAGTTATTCCTTGCGTATGGCCTGCAATCTCCACGGTTATCACCTTCAATCTGTGCGGAATATTCACCGCGGACGGTAACGTCTTCCTTTATTCCAACGGAACGGGCGAACCCGGGATGTCAACCGTCGGATATTACCTTTATTATATGGTATACAGGATAAATGAATCGGGCAATATGAACGATTTCAATTATCCCGCGGCGGTAGGATTGTTTATAACGGCGATAAGTATCCCCGTGGTGCTTATAGGCAGAAAAATACTCGACAAAATAGTCGAAAACGTGGAGTTGTAAGGAAAATGGTGAAAAGATCTCTAAATAAATTTTCAAGTAAATCCTTACAGGAAAAGATAACCTACGTCGGATTTTTTATCTTTTATATACTTATGGCGTTGATACTTCTTTCTCGCCGTTCGTATGGGCGATTTTAAACTCGCTGAAAACGACGGAAGAGTTTTACAACAGTACGATAAAACTTCCCGAGCAGTGGTTGTTTTCCAACTATATAAAGGTATTTACGGAGTTTGCCATAAGAGATTCCGGGTATTTTACGATGCTCTGGAACTCCGTGTGGATTCTCGTCGTTAAAGTCGGCGTGAACGTGGGAAGCAGTTTGCTTCTCGCATACCCGATATCGAAATTCCGCTTCCCCGGTAAGAACTTTTTATACGGCGTGGTTATCTTCATTCAGACGATTCCTATCGTCGGCTCGGGTTCTACCACCTATAAAATGCTTTATAACTTTCATATGATAGACAATCCGTTTCTTATGTGGATGGCTTGGGCAGGCGGCTTCGATTTTGCATTCATAGTGTTTTACGGTGCGTTTAAAGGCGTGAGTAACATTTATATGGAAGCGGCGTATATCGACGGCGCGAGCGAATGGAAAGTTATGACGAGGATAGTTATTCCTCAGATAGTTCCTGCGATAATCGCCCTTATGATAACGCAGGCGATGGCGTGCTGGAACGATTATACGACCTGTATGATTTATTTAAGAAGTTACCCCAACTTGTCTTACGGATTGTATCTGTTCAGGACGGAATCGGGATATGTGCAAAATACGAAACCTATTTATCTTTGCGCTGTTGTGATATCGATGATACCTCCGATAATCTTGTATGCGGCAAATCAGAAACTGATGTTGACGAATATGAGCGTCGGCGGAATCAAAGGATAAAAATAAAAAATAAAAAACTTCGATAAAGAAGGAAGGAGAAAAGATGAAAAAACTATCAAAACTTTTGGCAACACTTTTGGCAACCGCAATAATTTGCGGTTCGCTGGGCATTTTCGCTTCGTGTAACGATTCGTCCTCGGGCGGACAGTCTGCTCAGGACCCGATTTCGAGCACCGAACCGTCTACGGAAGAATCTAATTCTGCCGGTGAATCCAATTCTACGGGCGGCTCCGATTCCGCGAGCGATTCCACGTCTACTCCCGAAGTTAAAGAGTTTACGGTAACCGTTACGTCCAACGTAGATGCGGCAACTCTTACGGGTGCGGGCAAATATAAGGAAGGCGCGGAAGCCACCGTTACGGTAACCGTTCCTGACGGAGGAATATTCCTCGGTTGGACGAGCAACGATGAAACTTTGAGCAAAGAACTTTCTTATAAGTTCACCGTAACCGCAGACGTTTCCGTTGAGGCAACCATCGCCACCGAAAACAGTCAGTGGGAAGCTAAAACTCAATGGTTCTTACAGCAGCCCGTTTATTTCGTAGGCGACGTTGTTAAGGCATACGATTACAGAATTGCCGAATTCACCGATGCAAGAGCGGAGAACATCGAAAACTATACCGAATTCGTAACCGTTACGAAAGAAGGCGGCGAAACCGTTACCATAGGCGAAGACGGCTATACCTTTGCGGAAGCCGGCAAATATACTATCGAGACCTACGCTTTAAAGGGCGTTAGATACGCCAAAGCCACGGCTTACGAAACGACTGTTGTTGTCGGCGACAAAACCGCACCCGAAGGAATGGAATTCCACAACGCGGCAATCGTAGACGGCAAATACGTTGTTAAAAGAATGACCGTAGACGGTTCTACGGGTAGTATTTCGGCTGAAAAGACCGATTTTGGATACGTTGCATTCAAGGGCGAATACGGTGCGGGAACGTGGGTATCCGCTAAATTCACCGGCAAAGACAGACCGAACGTAGGCTTATTCTTCGATGCGGACAGCACGATGCTTAAAGGCAGCGCGCAAAATCAGGGCGTTTACCTCGGAGAATTCGGAACTCCGTATTCGAGAACGTTCTACAACAGATTTACTTCGTTCGATTACGCTTCTATAGCCGAAAAACACGACCTTACGAGCAACCCGACCAGACCTTTCACTTTCGATTGCAGAGGTAACGTAAAGGAAGACGGCACGCACGACGCCACTGCTACTTCTCCCAACGGAGTCGCTATCGCATACGACCAGCTCGACGAAAACAAGAATTACGAAATGGTAATCGGAATGGAAGCGGGCGGAACTAACGTCGTATTCCACGTTTCGTTGTTCTCTCTCGGCGAAGACGGAACGAGAACTCTCGTTTACTATCAGAACCGCGAAATCAACGGTTACGCTAAGGATATGACCGGCGACATCACTTTATACGGAAGCAATTTAAAATCTATCTCGTTCACCGCAAAACTTCTTAACGCGGAAGAGATAACGACGGTTAAAGGACTTCTTAAATAAAAATGAATAAAGGAAACAATCGCGAAGCGATTTTTCCTCTCTATGCGTATTCGGGACCTACCGACGGGACTTACCGCATAGACGGCAAGACGTATTCCGTCGGCAAGGACTTCCGAACGCGCGCGAGGTTTGCCGAATATAAAAGAGCAGGGTTTTATATCCTGCTCTTTCAGGGCAACGACCCTTATTGCGGAGAAGAGTGGGAAATTTCGCAGACAAAACTTAATCTCGACAACGCGCAATCCGAGGGTTTGAAAGCCATAATTTTCGACAAGCGTTTAACCGATTTGTGTTTTAAGGAAAAAATTATCGGCGACAGGCAAAATTTTGCCGATTTCGACGAACTCGTTTCGTTTGCGGAAAACTGCGTTAAGGATTATCGCAAGCATCCCGCGTTTTACGGGGTGCAACTCCGCGACGAACCGCCCTGCGCTTTTTTAAATTCGATAGGATACGTTTATCGGGCGATAAAAAAAGTGCTGCCCGAGGCTTTCGTTCAGGTTAATTTGCTGCCTATGAACAAAAGCGCGATAAAGTCCTTTCCCGAAACGGAGGAAGGGACGCTTGAAAGCAGATACGCCGCGTATCTCGAAAGTTTTTTGGACGATACGGGCGCGAACTACATTTTATACGATAATTACCCCTTTTTAAACGAAAACGGATACAAATATATCCGTCCCGACCATTTTGCGGGGCTTATCACCGCGGAAAAGGTCGTTAAACAAAGAAATATTTCCTTTTATTTCGTCGCGCAGACCTGTTCGATGAATTTAAACGGAAAAACAAAGATGAGAAAGCCTTCCGAAGGCGATATGTTCTGGCAGATAAACGTACTTCTCGGCTTCGGAATAAGGCAGATTGCATATTTTACTTACTGGCGAAAACAAGTGAATTCCTCCGACGGGGAATTTTTCCCCGACGACGGCTCGACGTTTATTTCGCAAAACGGAACGAAAAACCCGATATACGACGTAATGGCGAAACTGCACGAAAAATTGCAGAAATTCGCTCCGACGTATTTCCATTTTTTTTTCGAAAAATGCGAAACATTCGTAAGGAGCGAACATTTAAGGGAATATGTTCCCGAAATGTCCGCAAAATTTACGGTTATAAGCGATATTTCGCTTTTATCGGGCGACGGATTGTTTGTTTCCGAACTTAAAGCGGAAGACGGTTCGTTTTTATATTGTTTTATGAATGTCAACGACCCCGACGAAAGCGCAAACGAAACCGTAAAATTCGGATTTTCCATAAACGGCGATTACGAAAAGGGAAATGTTTTCGTTATCGACGACGGAAAGATATGTTTTTCGGAAGATAACCGCTACGAGCTAAATGCCGGCAGAGGAATTTTTATAATATTGAAACAAAAGGAGGGAAAAACCGACCTATGTTAAAAAAGATTTTGGCGATTTTACTTGCTTTGACGAGCGCGTTTTTATTTGCGGCGTGCGGGCAAACGGATAATTCGGGAGAGAGCAAGGGCAATTCTGCGGAAAGCGTGCAAGAGTCCGTTTCTGCGCCCGATTATTCCGATTCAAACCTCGTTATGCCCACTTACGGTTACACTCCGCCGCCGCTTTGCAACGGAATCGATTACAGAACGGAAGAGAGATACAAAGAATATCGCGAAGCGGGGCTTAATATTCTCCTTCTTCAAGCCGACGACGGTTACGACGGCGAAGCGTGGGATTCTTCCGAACTTAAAAAGAAAATGGATATGGCGGAAAGAGCGGGCAACGATAAGATAATTATGTTCGACCAGCGTCTTTGGCGTTTGTGCGGGTATTATGATATAGGGCTTGTCGGGGCCGGACAAGCAGTTCGCAACGACGGGGCAACTCGACGATTACGTCAGAAACTGCGTAAAGGATTATTCAAAACATTCGGCATTTTACGGAATCCAGCTTCGCGACGAACCCGATATTCATAAACTTAAATGTATGGGTGACCTATATAAATCGCTGAAAAGAGTTTTACCCGACGCTTTTATTCAGATAAATCTTTTCCCTGCGAATTCTTCAAATATGAGCAGGAATTATTATACGACGGACACGGCGGGGAAAACTCTTGCCGATTGCTATAAAGAATATTTGCTTAAATTCCTCGAGTATTCGAACGCGGATTATATTATGTTCGACAGTTATCCTCTCTCGCCGAGCAGCATAAGAGCCGACCATTTCACCACACTTCAAGTTGCCAACGAGGTGGCGGCGGAAAAGGGCGTTTCGGTTTACGCGGTTGCGCAAACTTGTTCTTATTCTTCGAACGGTTCTAAAAAGACGAGAATTTGCTCCGAGGACGATTTGTATTGGCAAACCATTTTATCTCGGAATGGGAATAAAACAGATTTCTTATTTTAACTACTGGCGTAAAAAAGCCTCTGAAAACGAGGAGTTTTTCGATAACGCAAGCTTCATTAACGAAGCGGGAGAAAAGACAGTCATTTACGGATATATGAAAAATATCCACGTCGAGATGCAGAATCTTGCGAAGGCTATTCTTAATTTTAACTACAAGGGCTGCAAAGTCGTCGCGCCCACGCCGAGCGATTTTTCGACGTCGTATCTCAGCGCTTTGAAAGAAACTGAATTTGCGAAGATTTCCGAACTTAAAGCGGAAGCGAACGATGCGGGTTTAATAGCCGAGCTTTACGACGAGAAGAACGGGAATTATATGTATATGCTTCAAAATATTCTCGATACCATTCTCGACGACGATGAGGAAGAACCCTGTAACACCGACCTTACTCTCACGGTGACGTTCAAAGACCTTAAAGCCAACAAACTCATTGTTTACGATAAGGGAAATCCGACGACCGTGGAACTTAAAGACGGCAAATATACGATTACGCTCAAAGCGGGACGCGCCGTTTACGTTATTCCGTACTGAAATGAAAATTAAAAGATTATCGACGATTATGGCGATTGCGGCGTTTTCGTTTGCCGCGTGCTGCTTTTTGAGTTGCGGCAACGAAAACAGCGGAAACGCAAGTGATGGCAAAACGAGTGAGAATAAAACGAGCGAAGGCGTTGCTCCCGAAACTCCCGTTTATGCCGACGCGTCGTTTGTACTTTCGGGTTTCTGGCAGCCTCACGACGTAACCGAAGAGGGCTTTTCGCTTTATAAGGGAGCGGGGCTTAACAACCTTTTGATGGGCTATCACGACGGCGAGTGGACGAGCGAAAACAGGGCTTATTTAGGCTCTGCGCTTACGCGGAAAAATCTCGAACTGTGCAGAAAAGTCGGGCTTACGGCAACTTTGAATTTTGAAGAATGGTGTAAAGTGGCTTGCGAGGGTACGGGTTACGGGTCAACTCCGTTTACGACTTACGATTTGTACGGCAATTATGAGAATATTATAACCGGCGTACATATGGCGGACGAGCCTAACAAAAAGGGAATAGACCGATTTGCAAAAGACGGGCTTATTTCGGACTTCAAAAAAGTGTACGACGTGCCTTATTTTATAAATTTGTTCCCCGATTACGCAAACACGGCGCAACTCGGATTTTCTTCTTACGACGATTATCTTGCTTATTTCGACGAGCAAATTATGTCGCGTTTTGAAAAGAACAAAATGGTTTCGGTCGATTACTATCCGTTCAGGGCGTCGGGTTTTCAAACGGGTTGGCTTGCCTGCCTTAAAAAAATTGCAAATCTTTCAAAAAAGAATTCGGCAAGAACACATTTCTATATTCAGACAGCCGAAAAAAACGAATTCAAATCGGGGCTTACCGAAGAAGATATAAGATTGCAGGTTTACGTTTCGCTTTGTTTCGGCGCAACGGACCTTTCATATTATTGTTATTCCGACCCGATTTCTTCTTCTACGGGCGATTACCTGTATGAATATTGTATTTTGAATCCCGACGGCACGCCTTCGCCGTTATACGATTGCGTTAAAAACGTAAACGCGGAAATTTCCGCGTTTTCGTCGGCGATTCTGGCTTATAAATGGGTGAAATGTATGGGATATACCGATTTTTCGGACGGCAACGGAAGCGTGGCTCTCGGTATGCTTCGCGAAAACGTTGATTTTTCGGACAGGAAATACGTCGAAGGCTTACAGTCCGACGGCGACTGTTTAATCGGCGTGTTCGAAAGACCCGAAGACGAAGGGTATATGCTTATAAATTACGGAAATCCCGAAGAAACCGAGGCGTACGATTATTTCGTAACGCTTAAAAACGGTGCAACGCATTTAGCTGTTTATGGCGGCGAAGGGTATAAAGGGATTCCCGAAATAGTTAAAGCCGATAAAAACGGCAAATGCAAATTAAACGTAAAAGCGGGAGAATGGAAATTTATAGTTCCCCTCGGATAAAAGATTGTTCCGTCTTTATGCGGCGGTAAAATAACAACCGTTTTTCCCGAAAATATACTAACGGCAAAAATTACACGAGGCAAATAACGTGACTTCTGATTTAATCAAAGAATATATAAATGAATATATAAATCCCATAAGAATCATCGCGGCATCTGAAAACGTAAAAAACGCGGAATGTCTTTTGACGAACAAAAACACGCAGGTGTTTTTAAAGGAAAAAGCTTACGTTTCCTGCGTTGGGAAAGGATATATCGTTCTCGATTTCGGCAAGGAATTGCACGGCGGGACAAGAATACTTTCGTATTATCGCGAGGGGCAGAAAACCCTTCTTTCCGCAAGACTTCGTTTCGGCGAATCGGTTGGGGAAGTGAACGCCGAACTCGGCGAAAAAAACGCCACGAACGACCATTCCGTGAGGGATATGCCGATTTATATCCCCGATTTATCCGATCAGGAATGGGGCAGAACGGGATTCAGATTTCTTCGGATAGATTTTCTCGATAGCGACAAGGAATATCGTCTTACGAATATTTACGCCTTTTCCACTTACAGGAACGAGAAATTTATCGGGGAATTTTGTTGTAGCGACGAAAGGGTGAACGAAATTTACGAAACCGCGAGATATACTCTTTTTGTAAATATGCAGGATAATCTTTGGGAGGGTATCAAACGCGATCGCCTCGTCTGGATTGGCGATATGCAACCCGAAGTTCTCGCGATTACCGATTTATTCGGTAGCCATCGGCTTGCCGAAAAGGCCATAGAAGAATCCGTCGAGAAAAATCCGTTGCCCTGTTGGTTCGGCAATATTCCGACGTATTCGGCTTGGCTTGTCCAAATAGTAAGCGATTATTATTTGAAAACGGGCAACGAAGCCTTTCTCAAAAAGTACGTTCCGTATATCGACGGCGTTTTAAAGCAACTCGACGACGTTGTTGAGGAAAGCGGCAATATATATCGATTATTCGCTTATTACCGTGGACGCGCGCAACGGGTTCTTTCTCGATTGGCCGTCTAACGGAACGTGCGACGCAAAAGAGGGCAATCGCGCCGTGTTTATCGTTGCGCTCCGCTCGTTTTTGAGCGTTTGCAAGGAGGCGGGAATAACCCCGAATCCTTTATGCGAAAAAGTTCTCGCAAAGCTTTTAAAAGCGGCGAAAAGCGACGTTAATCTCAAACAAATCGTCGCGCTTTCGTATCTTGCGGGCAGAACGGATAAAAGAGCCGCAGCCGAAAAACTGACAAAAGGCGGAGCAAAGGGCTTGTCCACTTTTATGAGTTATTTCATTCTTAAAGCGTTGGCAGAATGTTCAGGCGTCGGCAAAGCCGTGGAAATAATGAAAGAATATTACGGGGGAATGTTAGACCGCGGGGCGACGTCGTTTTGGGAAGATTTCAATGTCGAATGGTTAGATGGAAGCGGCAGGATAGACGAAATTACGCCTGACGGATTGAAGGATTTGCACGGCGACCACGGCGCGTTTTGTTATAAAGGTTTCCGTCATTCGCTTTGTCACGGGTGGAGTTGCGGTCCCGTTCAGTTCCTCACGGAAAAAGTCCTTGGGGTTGAGGTTTTATCCGCGGGGTGTAAAAAAATAGCGATAAATCCCGAACTCGGGAAGTTTGAATACGCAAGAGGAAAGTTCCCAACGCCTTACGGCGTTGTGGAAATAAACGCAAAGAAAGAAAACGGGAAAACCGTCGTTTCGATTTTATCGCCGAAGCAAATAGAAATAGTATCAGAATATGGAAATATTACTCAATATTGAAAATAATTGTACCGAACGGCTTTTAACAAAAGCCGTTCAAAACGTTATAGACGAAATGAACGTCGGCGACGTTCTTGTTTTCCCGAAAGGTGAGTACGTTTTGTCCACAATACATCTCAAAAGCGGAATTGCATTACGGATTTTAAAAGGGTGCAAAATCCTCGGAAGCAAGAATTTCAACGATTATGACAAAGATGAAAAAGTAGGTTATCCCCTTTATCAGGACGCGTCGCACTCTTTTTTTCATTGTTCGATGTTTGTCGGCGAAAATATCGAAAATATCGCAATCGAGGGCGAGGGCGTTATCGATATGCGGTCGGTGTGGGACGAAAACAACGTCCGCAATATGGCGCACCGTGGGGCGAAATGTATCGCGCTCAAAAATTGTAAAAACGTTAAACTTAGCGGGTTTACGGTTGAAAACTGCACCGACCTTGCTGTTTACTTTGCGGGATGCGAAAACGTCGAAGTGCAGGGGCTTAACGTTAAAACTTATATCGACGGAATTTCCCCCGACAACTGCAAAAACGTAACGATAAAAGACTGCAAAGTGGAGTCGGGTGACGACGGAATAGTGTTCAAGACTTCCTATACGTTAAACAGGCTTGAAACGTGCGAACATATAACCGTTGAGAATTGCGAAATAAGAAGCCGTTGCAATGCGATGAAGTTTGGTACGGAGACAAACGGCGGATTTTCGGAAATTACGATTGAAAACGTAAAAATTTCCGACACTCGTCTTGCGGGCATCGCGGTTGAGAGCGTTGACGGGGCGACGGTTAAAAACCTGAAATTTAAAAATATCTCCATGACGAACGTCTGCACGCCGTTTTTTATTCATCTTGGCGACAGGATGAGAGGGCCCGAGGGGCTAAAAATCGGCAGGATATCCGATATTTTGTTTGAAAATATTACGGCGACGGGTGAATACCGCGCATACGAAATTATGCCGTGGAATTATGACAGTTTCCTTGCGGACGACATAACTCAATATCCGTGGGCGATAGGGAAAGCCGAGAATTTCAACGGCGCAAACGATAAAAACGACCCGTGGCAGATTACTTCGAATTGCTGCGGGCTTTGCGGGTTTGATCTTGAAAATATTACGTTTAAAAACATCAATCTCGAACTCTGGGGCGGCGCGAAGAAGGTAAATCTCATCGTTCCCGAGAATGCGCAGGATTACCCCGAAATTTACGTTTACGGAACGAGTTTGCCGGCAAAAGGAATATATTTCAGGCATATAAACGGGCTTACGCTCGAAAATTTCGAGGTAAAAACCATAAATCTGGATATAAGAGAGAATTTTGTTTTCGACGACGTTAAAAATCTGATTGTTAAATGAGGAAGATAGATATGATAAAAGTATTGCAATTCGGCGAGGGGAACTTTTTAAGGACTTTCGCGGACGCGTATTTCGATACGCTTAATAAAGAGGGCGCGGGCGAATATTCGGTGGATATAGTAAAGCCCATACCGTTCGGCTCG
>ERZ808278.1120-NODE-1120-length-12519-cov-3.028322_pt1 | contig 12519 bp, 12 predicted proteins | sample MGYA00521239_ERZ808278 | MGnify/ENA primary metagenome ERZ808278 (study PRJEB31516, sample SAMN03275600) | gut metagenome | biome: mammalia-associated habitat; material: feces | host: Papio cynocephalus | place: Kenya | collected 2012-07-17 ... | reverse complement strand
TCATATTCTCCGCAGCCGCACGGATTTTCATTTTCACAGCGGAATGCAAATTGCGGAATGTCCGGACGCGACTTCGGGTTTCGAACATTTTCAAGGCGTGAAATCCACCGAAATGCAAGCACAAACAAAAGATAATTTGCCTCATCAAGGTGTTTCATTTCATAGTAGCGTTTGATGTCTGCTCTTTCAGCAGGGTTGAGGGGCAGCACGGAATTCAGCACAAAGCCGGGTCCGGGTCTGCCTATGCCGAGATCGCTGTGCGCATCGATATGCGTAACCTCAAACGGCACGGAAAGCTGCCCGGCCGCAATCAATTCCTGCCAGAATTGCAGCGCACCGTCATGCGTTTCAAAAACCCTTCCCGGAATTTTTCTTTTCTTATCCAATCCGCAGTTTTTTTCCAAAAAATACCTAACGTTCTCCGCCTGCCACGGTTCATGCCCGGCAACATCGGGCCGCGCGCCGGCCGGTGCAGGTTCGCAGCAGTCCGCAAGGAAAAAATCAAGATCAATGTCAAGCACTCTCATTCGTTTATCTCCCGGTTTCGTTATTGCTCAAAGCTGTATGTTTTTGCGCATTCGGCCTCGGCACCGTGCTGCGTTCAATGCGCAAACCCCGCCGTGAACGCTTACAGGCAGGGTTTACGCATAATTATTACTCAGTTGACTGCTGTGCCGTTCGCCTAAGCTTCCTTCGTTTGCCTTGGTTTGCCCCTATTTTCCTTTCACAACAGCCTCGGCAAACGAGTTGTCAACGAGTTCACCGAACTCAACTCTCGCCTTCAATTCACCGTTGATGTCAATAATATCCTGCAAACGGGTGAAGGCCTCCTCCGTCATGATTGGGTCAGCCATCCATGAATCCGTCTTCCGATAACTGTTTGCAACGATTTTCAGCGTTTCAACATCCGCATCGGGGAAAAATTCCAGCATCGCTTCCGCCGCCTCGGCATCGGTCGCATCCTTAAGCCAAAGCTGAGCCTTGTAAACCGCACGAATGAAGGATTCAACGAGTTTCGGTTCCTTTTTAATTGTATCCGGCATGGTCATGAAAGTTGTGTACGGCACCTCGCCCGATTCGAGTCCGACATTTGCAACGATGTGCCCGCTTCCGCTGCTTTCAAAAAGCGTTGCTGTCGGTTCAAAAAGCGTAACATAGTCGCCCGTGCCGCCTTCGAATGCTCCGCCCATCAGGTTGAACTGAATGTTGTTGATAACCTCAACGTCCTCCCCGGGCTTCAATCCGTTTTTCAGCAGAACATAGATAAAAGTCATATACGGCATTCCGCCCGCACGCCCTGCAATGACGGATTTTCCGCGCAAATCTTCCCACGAGAAATCATCCGTTTTTTCCCTTGAAAGAAGGAACGAACCGTCGCGCTTTGTGAGCTGCCCGATAATCATCGGGTGGTTTGCGCTGCCCTCGTTCACAACATAAACACCCGTTTCCGGTCCCATCAATGCAAAATCCGCATCGCCCGATATAAGCGCGGTCATGCTTTTGTCGCTTCCCCCGCCGGTCACAATTTCAAGAGCAATGCCCTCCTCCGCAAAATAACCGCGGCTGACCGCGATATAAAGCGGCGCATAGAACACGGAGCGAGTGACCTCGTTCAGCGTGATATGCCGCAGTTCGCCCGAACCGCCGCATGCCGCCGCAATCGGAACAAGCAGCAAAAGAACAAGAAAAAGAGCAAGAAATTTCTTCATTTCAATACCTCCAAAGAAAAGCCTTGCTCCATTGATATGCCGCAAACGGGTATGCGGTGCCTTTCGGTGATTATTTTTTCTTTCTGTTTCTTATAAAGGTATTTATCCCGTAATGGAAGAAAGAGATAACCGCTGCCGCTATAGCCGCAAAATATGCATAAAGGTAAAACGGGCATATGCCGAATTCAAGCTGCAGGAATGTGAGCGTTATCGCGCCGACAAACAGCCCCGTTGCAATCTTTCCGAACCAATCGGCATAAACAACAACATGTTTTGAATAAAGGATTCCGCCGACAATTATCATTATCGCATCCTTAACAAGGATTATCAGCATTATATAAAGCGGAATGACCCCTTTGAACCAGAAACATGCGAGAACGGCGATCAGCATCAGCTTGTCCGCCAGCGGATCGAGAACTTTGCCGGCGTTTGTGATCCAATTGTTGCGCCGCGCAAGCCAACCGTCCAGAATATCCGTTCCGAACGCGAAAATATAAACAAAAAAGCTCAAAAGATAGCGTTCGTTTTTAAACAGCGCGATAAAAACCCCGATTAGAATCAACCGAAAAACCGAGAGCATGTTCGGAATCTGTTTTTTAAATTTCATATTCGTATCACCTTTCTGCCGCCCTGCCGCTGACTGAGCCGCCTGTTTTGTCGGCAGGCTGAATGAAGAACCGCCGCTTCGGCTGTCGGCCTGATTGAACCCAAACCGAACGATATAGGTTCGGCATTCCAACCGTATGCAAACAGTATAGCACATGTTTCAAATCAACTCAATAGCAATATCCCGTCATTGCGGCGGCAAAAAACAGGCTGTTTTCTGCTTCGAATACGCTTTTTTATCCAACGTGCGCGGATTCGACCTTTTTTTCGAAAAAAAATGCGTTTAACCGGTTGCAATAAACGCCGAAATGGGGTACAATGCATGGGGTACAATTAAATTAAGCCCAAAGGAGATATTACCATGAACGAAGAGAGAGATTTTGTAGTATTCACCGATGACGACGGCAACGATTTCGAGCTTGACGTTATCGACTATTTCGATTATAACGACAAAGAGTACGCTGTCCTCGTTGACACCAACGATGAATGTGACTGCGAAGACGAAGAGTGCGACTGCGAAACCAACGTCTACATCATGCAGGTTGTTGTAAATGAAGCAGAGGACACCGAAGAATTCGTTTCCCCCGCCGAAGAGGATATGGACGCACTGATCCAGATCGTTCAGTCAAGGCTTGAAGAAGGCGACTGCTGCTGTGACGATGACTGCTGCTGTGACGAGTGCACCGATGACTGCACCTGCGACGACAGCTGTGCAGGCGACAACGCTTCCGCAAAATGCGGCACCTGCTGCAAAACCGAGGAGTAAACTCCCCGCACGCGCAAACTAACAAACGCAAACAAAAGGCCTCCGCCGAACATGAACATCATGATATTCGGCGGCGGTTTTTTAAGTTGCTCTGTTCATTTTCCGTCAAAGGCCTGCATGTATTTTTTCCCGGATGTTATAATTGGATTTCGCAGAGATTATAGATTAATTCACTTTTTTATGCTATAATCTTTATGGCTGAACCGCGCGGATAAGCACACGGTTCATTTTGGGAGGCAGTCGAAATGAGAGTAAAAATTGATAAGCAGCTTTTTACGATATATCCGGAGATTCGTTTGGGGCTGCTTCGCTTTCAGGCAAATGTGAAGGAATCGGATGATGCGTTTTGGGTGTATATGAACAACAATATTCTCCCGAAAGTGCGAAACACAATCGAAGGAAAAGAATGGAGCGAAATTCCGGGCATTCGGGGCAGTCGTGCAGTGTATAAGGCTTTCGGCAGAAATCCCGGGAAATACAGAGTTTCATCCGAGGCATTGATTCGCAGAGTTCGCCGCGGCGATGAATTGTACCATGTCAACTCCGTTGTCGATGTGAACAATCTGATCTCCGTTGAAAGCGGGCTGTCAGTCGGCTCGTATGATCTGGCTAATATTCATGGCGCAATCACGCTGCGGAAAGCTGAAAACGGTGAAGGCTATACCGGCATCGGAAAAGGTTTTTTGGATATGGAGAATTTGCTTGTGCTGGCAGATGATGAAGGCATTTTCGGAAGCTCGATGTCCGATTCCGTAAGAGCGATGGTAACTCAAGATACAAAGGATATTTTGGTTGTTGTCTACTGCTTTGAAAATGATATTGACCTCCCGGCACTGTTGGATGATGCCAAAAAGGCATTTCGGGAGTTTGCCGACGGTCACAATATAGAGAGTTGGATTGTATAAATTCAGATCGCGCAGAAAGGAAATATTGCACAATGTTCAAGCTTGTTAAACTTGATAAGAAGTATGCCGCTCAGCTTAACGAAATGATGAACGAATGGACGGCCGCAAACGAAGAAATCATTCCGCGGTCTGTACGCAAGTGCGATTATCACGACATCGACCGCTACATGGAAAGCCTTGAAGTGAGGGACCCGCACGGAGAATATGTGCCGGATTCCACCTTTTTCTGTCTTGATACCGAGCGAAATATCTTTGTCGGCGCTGTCAATATTCGACATTATCTGAATGAAAAGCTGCTGAAAACAGGCGGCCATATCGGCGACGGTATCCGCCCGAGTGAGCGCCGCAAAGGTTATGCAACGGCAATGATCTCACTTGCGCTGCAGGAATGCCGAAAACTCGGCATAAACAGGGTTTTGATGTGCTGCGACAGGAACAATATCGGCTCAGCAAAATCCATCATCCGCAACGGCGGCGTGCTTGAAAACGAAGTTGTCGAGGACGGGGTTCCCGTGCAAAGGTATTGGATTCAGCTTTGATGTTTTGAAGTGAATTAAGTCTGAAATGCAGCAGAAAGTTTTACACATAAATTTCAGCCTTCCGCCTCTTTTCCCGTTTATACAAACTGCTGTACAAGCTGCGGGAACGAAGCGGAAGGCTCTGCTTTTTTTATTTATCAGGTTCAGTCCTTCCAACCGAGATAGTTTTTATAAATAACATGGTGCGGAATGGAGTCGCCAAGCTGCGAGCTGCATATGCTGAGGACAATTTCGCCCCAAGTTACCGTCGGATCGTCGACAAGAACATATCTGTCATATTGTGTATACCTTGCTGCTTTTGACGGCGCATCACCCGTGAAATGCAGCAAGTATTTATAGGTATCCCTGTTGCCCATGTATTCCACTGTACTTTCACGCCGTCTCAACACAAAAGTCTCGCCGTCGTATTCCAGCAAATTGAAGACCAACTGCGGGTACTTATCCTTTTGCTGCTCATACACTTCAGCGTCTATGCCTTCCGGGCTCAGCGTGTGGTAATCTGCACAAAGGACGATTGCGGGAACGCCTTTGCTGACCTTTTCATAGAACGCATCCCATGTTTCTTTTCCGAAAACACAACCCTCGGTTTCAAAAACAACGGCATTTGATTTTTTCGCAAGTTCCAGAGCTTCATCCGCAGAGCAGACCGTTTCCAAAACCTGTTGGAGCCGCTGCTTTTCGCCGTTGTCAACGGCGGGAGCTTCCGTATGGCTTTCCGCTTGTTTTTCCGTCTGTTCCGGCTTGCCGGTGCACGCCGCAAACATCACAACCGACAAAACGGCCAGCAGCAAACACACGATTTTTTTCATTTTATTCTCCTTTCATTAACCTGCATTTGTGAGCAGGGTATAGATAACGATGATTATCAGCAGCCCGAACCCGACTGCGGAAAACGCTGTCATTTTCTTATACGAAAGAATGCTTTCAATTCTCGTTCGCACTTTCGCTCCGCCGAATGCCGAAACAAACAGGCTTTTGCTTTGAACGCAGTTCAAAAGATCAAGTGCGTACTCCCTGCGCTCATCTTCACTGTACTTTGCTGTTGCGGCCTCATCGCACGCAAGTTCAAGATCCGAGAGGAACGCTTTTAAAAAAATCCATGAAAGAGGGTTGAACCAGTGCACTGCCGCCGTCAAAAAGCCTGCCAATCGCCAGAGATTATCCAGTCTGCGAATATGTGTTTTTTCATGTTGCAGGATATGTTTGAGCTCCGCTGCCGCAACCGACGTCGGCAAAACGATGCGCGGCCTGATAATGCCGTATACTGCGGGACTTTCCACTTTCGGAGACAGGAAAACATTCCCCTTGAGGTGAACGGCATCTCGAATTTCATGTTTTGTTGCCGAATAAAGTATTGTCAATGCAAGAATCAAAGCCAATGCCGAAATTATCCAAACCAATGATGAGATTTCGAACACCTTGCTCAGAATATTGACCTTATACGCAATCGGAAAATAGCTGTCCGCAAGCATAAGCGTGTTTGTTACGGAAAAGGCGATATCGTCCGCGGGCTGATAAATCGTTACGGTTTTAGTTGTCAGCCGCGAAATCAGCGTCATCAGGCTGTATCGGCTGTTCAGGCCGAAAGGCACCCACATGCGCACAAACGGAATTATCCACAGAAATACGGAAAATCTGCGCGGAACGGCTTTAATCTTTCTTGCAGCCATAACGATAAGCCCCGTAACGGAAGCCGTTATGCTCATATTAACTATCCAATAGCAAAACTCTCCGAGCATGGCCCGTTACCTTTTTTCAATCAATCGTCGAAGTTCGTCCGTTTCGCTCTCCGTAAGCTTTTCATCCTCCAACAAAGCTGAAAACAATGCTTTGCGCGAACCGCCGAAAACCTTGTTGAGCAGGGATACCGCTTCCTTTTTTTGCATTTCCGCCCGAGTAACCGTCGGAGTGCAGATGAATCCGGGTTCGTCACGGCGAATAAAACCTTTCGTTTCAAGTTTTTTTATGACAGTATAGGTTGTGTTCTTGTTCCACCCGATGGTGTCGGCAGCAATCAAACTGATCTCCTTTGCGGAAATCGCACCCCTTGCCCAAATTATTTCCATAACCTTTGCTTCGCTGTCAAACAATTTTTCTCTCATTCTTTCGCCTCCGGACTATTTCTGTAGTCTATACTATCGCAATAGTCTGTAATTGTCAAGTTCTTTTTTCAGAAAGGCCGAGCGCTTCCGACACTTTTTTGAATTTTTCATCAATTTCGGCTTCACCGTCCAAATGCAGAACCTTGCACGAAAGTTTTTTCTGCCACTGATCATGTCTTGCCTTGCTTCTGATTTCCGCACCGCCGCTGTCGTAGGATTTTGCCCATTCAAAAAACTCGACATGCTGTCGATACATATCCCCTCCCGGTTCAATGCGCGAACCGTAAATCGCCTGCTCTCTCTTCAGCAATCTTTCCATGCGCACGCTCTGTTTCATTTCGATTCTTACAGCCAAAGTGAAACACGGAATCAACTCATCTCCCCAATCTGCAAGTGAACCGGATATAACGACATTTGCTGATTTATTGATATCATTTTTCATCAGTTCTATCCGCTCGTTCGCCGGACGTTTAAGTTTGAACGGAGGCTCCGTCGGAATCCAAAAATATGCGTCGGTATCCATTAATGTATAACCCAATTCCGAACATATTTTTTTGCCAAGCGTTGTTGTGCCCGAACCTGAAGCTCCGAAAATATGAATTACGTTCTTCATTTTCAATTTCCCTGTCAATAAAACTTGCTGTGACTTTCCATATGATAACACAGCTTTTGAAACGTTTCAACCGTGCACAGCAAAAACCGCCGCATCAAAACTGTCCGATGCGGCGGTGTATTCTTCTAATAAGTGAACCCTTGTCAACAGAGCCCGCAGGAATCGGTGGGTTATTCCCACTCAATCGTTCCCGGGGGTTTATCCGTAATATCGAACATTACGCGGTTAACGTGGGGCGTTTCGGCAATAATTCTGTTGCTGATTGTGCGGAGCAGGTCATAGGGGAGCTCTGCAAACTCGACCGTCATTGCATCGGTCGAAGTTACCGCGCGAACGCCGATTGCATAGTCATAGGTGCGCTGATCGCCCATAACACCGACTGAGCGTATTCCCGTAAATACCGTGAAATATTGCCAAACCGAACGGTCGAGACCTGCTTTCGCAATTTCATCGCGGAGGATAAAGTCGGACTTTCTCAGGATGTCGAGCTTTTCGTCGGTAATGTCGCCGAGGATGCGGATCGCAAGCCCGGGACCCGGGAAGGGTTGCCTCCATACAAGGGGAGCGGGCATGTTCAAACTTTCGCCGAGGAGGCGAACCTCATCCTTGAAGAGGATGCGGAGCGGTTCTATAAGGCCTTTGAATGCAATATCTTCGGGCAGGCCGCCGACATTATGATGGCTTTTAATCACGGATGCTCCGCCTGCACCGCTTTCGATAACATCGGGATAAATCGTGCCCTGAAGCAGGTAGTCCGCGCCGATTTTCTTTGCTTCATCTTCAAAAACGCGAATGAATTCTTCGCCGATTATCTTGCGTTTGCGCTCGGGTTCGGTAACACCTGCAAGCTTTGAAAGGAAGCGCTCTTTTGCATTGACTTCGATAACATTCAGGCCGATTTCGTTGCGATAGAAGCCCATTACTTCCTCCGCCTCGTTCAAGCGAAGAAGGCCGTGATCAACGAATATGCAGGTCAGCCTGTCGCCGATCGCCTTATGCACAAGGGTTGCGGCAACGGAAGAATCAACGCCGCCCGAAAGGCCCGCAACCACTCTGCCGTTTCCGACCTTTGCGCGCACTTCTTCAATGAGCTGATTCGCAAGGTTTGCCATTGACCAACCGCCCTTGCAGCCGCAGATCTCATACACGAAATTGTGGAAAAACTGCTTGCAGTATTCGGTATGGTTAACCTCGGGATGGAACTGAACGCCGTACAGCCTGCGCTCTTCGTTTGCGAACGCGCAGATTTCGCAATTGTCGCTGCTTGCAATAATTTCAAAACCCGGAGGGCAAACAAGGCAGGAGTCGTTATGGCTCATCCACGTTATTGAATCGGGCATGTCCTTAAACAGCGGGCTGCGTTTGAAATGCATGGGTGTTTTGCCGTATTCACGCGTCGGAGCGGGGCCGACTTTGCCGCCGAGTTTTTGGCACATCAGCTGCATTCCGTAGCAGATGCCAAGCACGGGCACGCCGAGACTGAACAGCTCATCGGAGCAGGTTCGTGCGCCTTCAAGATATGCGCTGTCCGGCCCGCCGGACAGAATAATGCCGCACAGACCGTTGCCCTTGATCTTTTCGATCGGGGAATCCGGCGGCAGGAGCTCGCTGTAAACCCCCGCTTCACGCACTCTGCGTGCAATGAGCTGGTTATACTGCGCTCCGAAATTGATGATTACAATTCTCTCCATATAGTATTCCTTATGTAAACCATTTTGTTGTAAACAAGATGTTGTTTTCGCAAATTTACTGTTCACGGAAACGGATTCCGTCGGACGTTGCCTCCTCGATTATTGCAAGTGAATATAAATCAATACCTCTTGCGCGCAGCGCATCGCCGCCTCCCTGGAAGCCTTTTTCAACCGCAATGCCGATGCCGACAAGTTCCGCACCGGCCTGTTCAATGATCGCAACAAGCCCGCGCATTGCTTCGCCGCGCGCCATAAAATCATCGATGATCAGGATTCTGTCTCCCGGATGCAGCCACTCTGCGGAAACAATGAGTGTAACTTTCTTTTTGTAAGTATAACTCATGATTTCGCTTTTAAAAAGTCCGCCTTCGATATTGTCGCTCTTTGCTTTTTTTGCAAATATCATCGGCACACCCATCTTTTCGGCGCAAACCGTTGCAAGCGGAATGCCGGACGCTTCGACAGTCATAACCGCCGTCAGTCCGTTTATGTCAAAATGAGCAATGAATTCATCCGCCAGCTTGCCCAAAAAAGCAGCGTCAACGCGGTGGTTCAAAAATCCGTCAACCTTTACAACATTGCCGGGAAGAACCTTTCCCTCGCGCGCAATGCGCTCCTCCAAAAGTTTCATGCCGAACGCCCTCCGTGTTTTCGGGTTGTGCGCAGCAAAAGTGCCGATTTTTCAAAAAAGCTTGCAAATCAAAGCCTTTTTGGCTTGCAGCAGATCCACACCGCATTTCCCTAATAAATATTTGAATTTTACTATAAATCCACAGGTTTCGCAAGGGAAAACTTCAGTTATATTATACACGATTGCAGGTATACATCAACGTTTTAAATCTCCCCCCGCAGCAAACCGCGGGGGGAGGGTTTATTTGCTATCTGACGGTTATTCTTCTTTCGGCACGGGCGGCATTGCCGGGAACAACGATTTCAGTTCATCAACATCAGTCGCCCTCATCCATTGGGACATTCCGGGCTTCCATACCATGTTGTTCGCCGTAAACTGCCCCGAAGCTGCCATTTGCGTCAAGGCAGAAACATCAAACGGCCCGGCCGCCTGTCCGTTAACCGCAACATGGTAGAGCTCCGTCGGAATAGGCGGAGGCGTCATGCTCGGCTGTGCAGGCTGCGCAGCTCCGCTCATTATATTGTTCATTGTTCCTGCGATATTCTGCCCCACCGCACCGCCGACGGCCATGCTTGCCATCATTGCTGCCATGTTGAAGCCCTCGCCGCCGCCGAGATTGATGTTCCCCGCACCGTTTGCGCCCATTTGTCCGAGTGCATTTGCTCCCGCAATGCCGACTTCGGTCTGCCTTTCAACCTGAAATGCGCCGATGTTTGCTGTCTGCGTCTGCTTATGCTGCGCGTATTGTCCTTCTTCACGCTGAATGCGCAGAGTTTCCGCATAATTTTCGGCTTCAATTCGCTGTTTTGCCGCAATATCCCTGACGGCCGCTTCCGCCTCCGCTTTTGCCGTTGCGGCAGAAACATCCCTTGTCACGCTCATAAGTCGGCGATAGCTGTCGCTTGCCTTATTGATTTCTATTGCGCCTATGTCTATGCCGGAAACATTGACCCCGAAATCTTCCTCCAGTCTCTTTCCGAGTTCCTGCTCAACATCGTCGTTTATCTGTGCGGTTTTGCTTTCTATCTGCACAACGGGAATGCTAAACCGCGCAGGTGCATTTGCAATGCTGCTTTTGACATATCGGCTTGCGGCATCCTGAATCTGTTGTTTGAACTCGTCAAGACTGAAATTGCCGAGTCTGTGCAGCTTTACAAACTCTCTGTAATCGGCAATGCCGAAGCTTACGGTACCTCTTGCGGCAACGGGAACGCCGAAATCCGAAAAACGCGGGTCGAACACGTCAAAAAACGGCACGGCAAACCTTATTTGAACAATTCTTGCAAGGTTGATAAAATAAATCTCCGCCTGAAAAGGCGTTCCGCCTTCATACGCAAGCCCCACAATCCTTGCAAGCACGGGAAAGTTCGCCGTCTCAATCATCTGATCAAACGGACCTTCGATAAAATCCTGCATAACACCGTTTTTTTGTTTGTAAACAAACACGGCGACCTCACCGTCTTTAACCCGCAAAGATGAACCCCAACGAATTGAATCTTCGCGGTTGCCCCTTCCGAGCTGAACCCCGGAAGGATGCCATTTCCAAATCAAATATGACGGTTCATCGCAGCGAATTTGATCCATGAAGCCGCCGATGCGGTTTGATTTATTGAACAGTGACATGTTTAATCCTCCTTTTCCGATCCGGTGTCGGTCGCTGCCTTTTTCACAAATGCCGCAAAACTCAATACAAGTGAAGCAACACCAAAAAACAGCATCAACCGACCGTCATGAAACACATTTTTTACTGTGACAAAAGTTATGCCTAATGTCGCAGTAATCAAAATCTCTATATAATATGTGTGTTTTTTGAGCTGCAAAGCCGAAGCGGCTGTCAGCAAAATACCGCTTATCAGTTCAAACAATGCTGTATCCTCATTTGCACTGTTCTGAACCAAAGCGATAACAAAGCACACTGCACCGAACACAATGAGCATGTTTCTCAATATTATCCGGATCGCTTTCCGAATCGTATTCTGCCTCTTTTTTTTAATTTTTTCCGCTTGTGCCTTATCCAGCTCCAATTTCAGCTGTTCATCTTTTTGCTCAATTTCTTCATGAAGTTTTTCTATTTTCGGCAAGTCGCTTTCGGGCAGCATCAACCGCGCCTTGCGATAGCACTGTTCAAATTTTATACGCCATGCAGCTGCTGTCGATTCGGATTTTTCACTGTTGATACCTGTAGTCGCAATCACCATAAACTCATACATATCCTCACGCGTGTTCGGGATGGGATGGTTTTTAATTATTGCTACGGCCTGCTTGTCCGTTTGGCTTTTTTCAAGCTTAAGCATAAACTCACGAACGGCATTCGAAACCGGCATGTCCCTAACCTCACATCCGCACGACGGACAGATCGGCGCAAAAGATTTTAATACTTCGCCGCAATTCGGACACTTCAGTACTTTCCCGGTGTATTCCTGTTTTTGATACGTTTTCTCTTTTCCCCCGACTTCCTCAACGGGCTTCCCCTCCGTTTTAAATTCGGAGACCGGCGGTGAAGCCTCTTTCCCCTGCTTCGGTTCCTGCATAGAGGGCTCAATGACACTCTTGCCGATCTCATGCGCACAGTTCGGGCAATATTTTGTTCCCGGGATTATCGCTCCCCCGCATTTCTCGCAGAATGCGGTTCCGTGTGTCGGCTTTTTCTCCGGTGTTTGTTCGGAAACTTCATTGACGCTCTTGCCGATCTCATGCGCACAGTTCGGGCAATATTTTTTCCCGCGGATTATCTCTCCGCCGCAGTTCTCACAGAATACATGCTCGGATGCCCGCTCGTTTTTAGGCTTATGTGCTGCGTTTTCATTATTGTTCGTGCTCACTTTCTTCCCGCAATTCATGCAAAACGCCGTTCCGGGGATTATCTCTTCCCCGCAGTTCTCACAGAATACATGCTCGGACGCCCTCTCGTTTTTAGGTTTATGTGCTGCGTTTTCATTATTGTTCGTGCTCACTTT